>Ga0316604_10002547_pt1 | contig 13799 bp, 11 predicted proteins | sample OWC_soil_day20_C_FD_207650 | JGI IMG/M metagenome (GOLD analysis project Ga0316604, IMG submission 207650) | Wetland soil microbial communities from Old Woman Creek delta, Ohio, United States - OWC_soil_day20_CT | ecosystem: Environmental > Terrestrial > Soil > Wetlands | place: USA: Ohio... | reverse complement strand
GATGTATGCCAAACTTAAATTGGATTTGTCCCGACGAGAGATACGCGCCATGGAACCCAAGGAATGTTTTTACAAGGAGCAGTTTGGCTATTGTTGGCAGGACAACGGGCAGTGGCTGTTTCAGGCGGTTGATCTCACCGAAAAGCCGCTGGGAGAGGCTGTCAAGGTCGAACTCGAGGAGTTGGTCTTTCATCACGATGAAGATGAAGAGCTGCATTAGACCGGGGTGACCACGACACGCCATCATGCGAAGCGGGAGAAAGTCAGCATGCTTTCCACTGCGGGTATGCAGCACCGGGCCGACTGGAAGCCCCGCCCGGGTGACATGTCGCTGGTGACGGACATACGGAACAATTTACTGCCCGGGGGCAGCTTGGCCGTGTCGGGCGGCGAGGAGCTGGTCCCGATACTCAACCGCTATATCGAGGCCTTTGCGTCGCAGGGACTGCCGGTCTATGCCACGCGTGACTGGCATCCGCAGCAGCATTGCTCCTTTCGCCCACAAGGCGGTTCCTGGCCGATCCACTGCGTTGCCGGGGCGCAAGGCGCCCAGTTTGCCGCAGCCCTGACGCTGCCGCGTGATGCCACGGTGATCTCCAAGGCGACCTCGCGGGATCAGGAAGCCAACTCCAGCTTTCAGGGCACGGACCTGGCTTGCCGGATGTCCGCAAGCACGCGGCAGAGAATCTCACCCGCTTGCTCGCAACCCTGCGTCGTCTGGAGAAATTCGACTACCGGGTGAACATTTCTCCTGCACTGCATGAACTCGCGGCACAGGTCGACCACAACGCATAAACGGGCAGAACGAGAACATCAAGAAAAGATGACCACAACTCAACCTCTCTCACCGGACCGCCTGGTTCGCCGCTGCGACATCGAGCGGTTTGCCTTCACGACCACCGCCGAACTCGAGGACCTGACTGAGGGTATCGGCCAGATTCGCGCCATCGATGCGGCGCAATTCGGCATCGGCATGCGCCATGCCGGCTATAACCTGTATGTCATGGGGGAGCCCGGCAGCGGCAAGCGCACCCTGATCCGCCAACTGCTGGATCAGCGCGTGGGCCACGCGGCCCAGCCCACAGACTGGTGCTATGTCCATAATTTCAGCCAGCCACACAAACCGCGCGCCATTCAACTGCCTGCAGGCATGGGCGCGCGTCTGCAAAGCGACATGCAACAACTGGTGGCGGAACTGCAGGCGACAATACCGGCCGTGTTCGAGGGCGAGGAGTATCGGCGGCGTCTGAGCCAGATCGACGAGGAGTTTGGCGAACGCCAGACCCAGGCCTTCGGCGAGGTAGGTGACGAAGCCAATAGCCGTGGTGTCGTGTTGCTGCGCACCCCGAATGGCTTCTCGTTTGCGCCGGCCAAGGACGATGAAGTGATGAGCCCGGACGACTACGGCAAGCTGCCGCCGGAGGAGAAAACGCGCATCGAGCAGGCGATTGCCAGCCTGCAGGAACAACTGGAGAAGGTCATCCGCCAGGTCCATCAATGGCGGCGCGAACGCATCGAGCGCGTGCGCAAGCTCAACGAGGAAGCGGTGCTGTTCGCCGTCGGCCACCTGATCGACGACCTGCGAAGCGATTACGCGGATTACCCGGAGGTGTGCAGCTATCTCAACGAGGTGCAGCAGAACGTCATCGCCAGCATGGACGAGTTCCGCCATCCCAAGGAAGGTTTATCGGGCCTGGCTGCGCTGACCAGCGAGCTGCCGAATTTCAGCCGTTTTCTGGTCAATCTGCTGGTGGGGCGCGAGGCGACCGAAGTCGCGCCGGTGATCTACGAGGACCACCCGACCTATCAGAATCTGCTGGGACGGGTCGAGCACGTCTCCCAACTGGGCGCGCTGGTCACCAACTTCCTGCTGATCAAGCCGGGTGCGCTGCATCTGGCCAACGGCGGCTATTTGCTGCTGGATGCCTTCAAGCTGCTGAGCCAGCCGTTTTCATGGGAAGGCCTGAAGCGTGCCTTGTCCACCCACGAAATTCGCATCGAGTCGCTCGGCCAGATGTACAGCCTGGTGAGCACCGTGTCGCTGGAGCCGGAGCCGATCCCCCTCGACACCAAGGTGATTCTGCTCGGCAATCGCATGCTGTATTACCTGCTCGCCCAATACGACCCGGAGTTCGGCGAACTGTTCAAGGTGGCGGCGGATTTCGAGGACGAGGTGGCGCGCAGTGCCGACAACGATCTGCTGTACGCACGCCTGGTCGGCACCCTGGTGCGGCGAAACCAGTTGCGGCCATTCGATCGCGGTGCCGTGGCGCGCGTCATCGAACACAGCGCGCGCCGCGCCGAAGATGCCGAGAGGCTTTCCACCCACATGGAAAGCCTGGCCGATCTGGTGCGCGAGGCCGATTACTGGGCGGCCCATGACAAACGCGACGTGGTGGCACGCACCGACGTCGAGCGCGCGATCGATGCGCAGATCAAGCGTTCCGATCGCCTGCGCGAACGTTCGCATGAAGCGATCCTGCGCGGCATCCTGCACATCGACACCGAGGGCGAGCAGGTGGGGCAGGTGAACGGCCTGTCGGTATTCCAGCTCGGCGACTTCACCTTCGCACAGCCTTCACGCATCACCGCCAACACGCGCCTGGGTGACGGCGAATTGGTCGACATCCAGCGCGAGGTCAAGCTGGGTGGCTCGATTCACTCGAAGGGCGTACTGATCCTGTCGTCCTTCCTGGCCACGCGCTACGCCGCCGAACAGCCCCTTTCGCTGTCGGCCAGCCTGGTGTTCGAACAGACTTATGGCCAGGTGGAAGGCGACAGCGCCTCGGTGGGCGAGTTGTGCGCGCTGCTGTCCTCGCTGGCAAACGTGCCGATCCGCCAGTCGCTGGCGGTGACCGGTTCGATCGACCAGTTCGGCCGGGTACAGGCGATCGGTGCGGTGAACGAGAAAATCGAGGGCTACTTCGACATCTGCAATCAGCGTGGCCTGAGCGGTGACCAGGGCGTGATCATTCCCGCCACCAACGTGATGCACCTGATGCTGCGGCAGGACGTGGTGGACGCCGCGGCAGCAGGGCGTTTCCACATCTACGCGGTCGAAACGGTGGACGAGGCGCTCGAACTCTTGACCGGCATGGCCGTCGGCACCCCAGACGAGGAAGGCAGTCTCAGCCAGCGTGTAGCGCAGCGGCTCAAACATCTGGCCGACCTGCGGCGCGCCTTTGCGAAAACGCCCCCGCGCGGTTCCGGAGACAAGCAGAAGCATGACGATGCATGAGCGGTCTGCCGTCCCCCGGATATGGGTGGCGCTCGATGAATCGCCGCGCAGCGCCGCTGCGTTGGCGGCTGCTGCGGGCCTGGCGGCGGAACTCGACGCGGAACTGGCGGGACTGTTCGTCGAGGACATCAACCTGCAGAACCTGCTCGGCCTGCCCTTCGCGCGCGAATTCAGCTTGCTGTCAGGAGCGGGGCGCCCGCTGTCGCAGGGGGAAGTCGAGCGCACCTGGCGACGCGAGGCAGAGGCCCTGCAGCGCCTGCTAGTGGATGCTGCGGAAACCTTGCGCCTGCGCTGGTCATTTCATGTGGCGCGCGGCCGGATGTCAGCAGAAATGACGGCGCTGGCGCAGGCACTCGACCTGATCGTGCTGGGCAGGCGGTCGGACATCCGGGTCATGACCGTTTCCCGAGCCACGACCCGCATGATGGGCAGCCGCCCGAAAACGCGACCGGTGCTGGTGTTGTTCGATCAAGCTTCGCCTTCCAACCAGAGCTTGGACCTCGGCGTGATGCTGGCAAGACGCAGTGGCGCAGAACTGCTGCTGTTAATCGACGCGGACAACGAGGAGTCGTACCGGTCGGCCTGCGTTGCCGCCCAGACCGCACTGAAGCCGAGGGGAACCCGCGGTCGGTGCGTTTGGCTAATCGGAATAAATGGGGCTAACTTGATTCAAGCGGCCCGTCATGAAGAAGCGGGCTGCCTGGTGCTGCCCGACAAGGAGCGATTCCTCAAGCAGGAAGGCCTGGACCGGGTACTGGACGAGATCGAATGCCCGATTGTATTGACCGGATAACCCGGGGAATAAGCAGACAAAAAATCGGCCCCAGCCGATGGATCCATAACCTCAACGGAAGGATGACAAGATGAAAACGCCGCTGCAAATCACGTTTCGCGACATTGAACATTCCGACGCGCTGGAGACGCACATCCGCGAAAAGGCCCAAAAGCTGGAGACCTTCTTCGATCCGATCATGTCCTGCCGGGTGGTCGTGGAAATGCCCCACCAACACAAGCACCAGGGCAAGTTCTTCAACGTGCGCATCGACATCGGCGTGCCGGGAAGCGAAATCGTAGTGAACCGCGACCGCCACGAAGACGTCTATGTCGCCCTGCGCGACGCGTTCGATGCAGCCAAGCGCCAGCTCGACGACTATTCCCGGCGCCTGCGCCGCGAGACCAAGACCCACGACACGGAATTCATCGGCGAGGTGGTGCGGCTGTTTCCGGACGAGGGCTACGGCTTCATCCGGCGCGCGGAGGGGGACGAGCTGTATTTCAATGCCGACAACTTGGTGAACACCACGCTCAAGCAGCTCAATGAGGGCGATGCCGTGAAGTTCATCGAGGACATGGCCGCCGAGGGCCCGCAGGCCAAGCGCGTGAGCGTGGGCCATCACCACCTGCCGGAGTAGATCAGACGGCCCGTTTGTGTGAAGCCTGGTGCCGCAGGCGCAAGCCCTCTCGCACCAGTGCCGCCTCGAACTCCGTGAAGCTGGCCGCCGTTTGCCCATCGGCCGCCCACACGTGCCGCAAATGGGGAATCGCGTGGTCGACGTCATCGAGCGCGGGCCGCAGGTAGCCCAGCGCCTTAGCTCCGGCCAGGGCCAGCGGCGAAAGCGGCGGCTTGGCTTTGCTCCAGATGCCACGCAGTTCGCGCAGAAAAATGTCGACGGTCGTGTTGCCGATTCCCTTGCCCAGCGCCTTGATGCGGTTTTCCAGGTCGCGCGGATCGGCGGCCGCGTCATGCAGCGCATCGAGGCTGCCGCCGTAATCGCGCAGCAGCGCAGCACACACATCGAGCAGCTTGGTCGCCGTCTTGTAGTCGTAGCGCACGTAGCCGCCAGCATCGAGGATGGCCACCAAGCCGCCCCAGCCGGTTTCCAGGAGGCGATCGGGGGTGAGCACATCGTGCGCGGCAAACTCGCGCCAGGTGCGGGTGGCGAGCGATTCCGATATGCGCGTGCCATACAGGACGGCGGCGAGAAACCACTTGAAGCGTTCGCCCGCATCCGGCGCGGCGAGATCGATGCCGAGCGCCCGCGCATACCCGCCGCCGCGCTGCTTCACCAGATCGGAAGGAGAGATTTCTCCAGTCGCGCCAGACATGGCTTTACATGGTGCGCTTGAGCAGGCGCCGCAGCGCCGCCAGCGGGCGGGTGTTGAGCACGTCTGCCTTTTCCAGCCAGCCGCGCCGCGCCTGGCCGACGCCATACTTGAGATTGGAAAAGTCGAAGCGGCTGTGCGCGTCGGAATTGATACTCACCAGCACGCCTTCCTGCTTTGCCATCTGGCAGTGGCTGTCCAGCAGATCCAGGCGATCGGGATGAGCGTTGAGTTCGAGGAAGCAGCCGCGGTCCCGTGCATGGCGAATGATGCGCAGCATGTCGACATCGTAGGGCTCGCGCCGGTCGATCAAGCGCCCGCTGGGGTGCGCCAGCATCGTGAAGTGGGGATGATCCATCGCGCGCAGGATGCGCGCGGTCTGCTTTGCGCGTGACAGATGGAACTGGCTGTGCACCGCGCCCACCACCAGATCGAGCCTGCCCAGCACCTCGTCCGGCAGATCGAGGCTGCCCTCTTCGAGGATGTCCACCTCGATGCCCTTGAGCAGGGTCATGCCGTCGAGCGCCGCGTTGAGGCGGTCGATTTCCTCGCACTGGCGGGCCAGCCGCAGCGGATCGAGGCCGTGTGCCACCGTGAGATGGCGCGAGTGTTCGGTGATGGCGAGGTATTCCAGTCCCAGCGCCTTCGCGGCGAGCGCCATCTCGCGCAGGCTGTCGTGGCCGTCGGTAGCGCGGGTGTGGGCATGCAGGTCGCCACGCAGATCGGCAATGCTTACCAGCTTCGGCAGGCGTCGGGCGTGGGCCGCCTCGATCTCGCCGCGGTCTTCGCGCAGTTCCGGTGCAATGAAGGGCAGACCGACACTTTTGTAGACCGAGGCCTCGTCCTCGCCGGCGATGCGTTGCTCGCCGTGGAACACGCCGTACTCGTTGATCTTGAGACCGTGCTGTTGGGCAATGCGGCGGATCGCAATGTTGTGGGCCTTGGAGCCGGTGAAGTAGCACAGCGCTGCGCCATAAGACTGCGCGTCCACCACGCGCAGGTCGACCTGCAGGCCGCTCTTGAGAACGACGCTGGCGCGGGTGCTGCCGGCGGAAAGAACATCGGCCACTTCATCGTAGGCAGTGAAGCGCGGCATCACCGGGCTGCCGGCTGCGGCGGTGACCAGGATATCGAGATCGCCCACGGTCTCGCGCATGCGGCGGAAGCTGCCGGCGACCGTCACCTGCTCGACGCCGGGGACGGCCTGGAGGAATGCGGTGAGCGCCTCCGCATACTGCGCTGCCACCGCCAGCTTGAAGCGACGCGCCTGGCTTACGTGCGCTTCCACCGCCTGCAGGATGTTGAGCTCGGTTTTTTCGCCGAAGCCGGGCAGGGCGCGGATGCGGCCGTCGCGCGCCGCCCGGTACAACTGCTCGACGGTCTGCACCTCGAGATCGTGATACAGCGCCTTGACCCGCTTCGGGCCCAGTCCGGGAATCTGCAGCAGTTCGGTGACTGCCGGAGGCAGCTCGCGGCGCAGCCGCTCGAGCAGGCTGCTGCGGCCGGTGGTGACGATTTCCTGGACCTTGGCGGCAAGATCGTCGCCTATGCCCGGCAGCCGGGTCAGGTCTTCGCCCTTTTCCAGCAGCGCACGCGCCTCCTGCGGCAGTTCGCCGAGCGTGCGCGCGGCGTTGCGATAGGCGCGGATGCGGAACGGATTGGCACCCTGGATTTCCAGGCGGTCGGCAATTTCCTGGAAGAGGGCGGCGATGTCAGCGTTGTGAACGGGCATGGTCAGGTGCGGCGGGGCTCAGGGTTTCACCATTGACGATCCATCCACTGCAAGCTGTTCGACCCGTGCCGGCCAAGTCCCCTTGTCCACCACCCGCGCTGCCTCGAATGCCAGCCAGCTTTGCTTGCCATAGTGGGGCAGGCCGCGCTGCAGCGCCTGAAGGGAGGCCGCATCCTGGGCGGAAACCACGACGTAGGGCCGGCCGTCCGGATGCCGCGCGGCCCAGACTTGGGCGCTGCCCCGGTCAGCCAAATGAGCGGGGCGCGGCGGCAGGCCGAGGCGGGCAAGCACGCGGTCGACGTTGGCCGTCTGTCCGATCAGCAACAGCGGTGTATCCCCGGGTAGCCCGCTGATGCGGGGGGAGAGCGCTTCGGGCCGGCTGTCGAGCAGGCGTTCGGCGAGTGCCGTGGCGGCTTCGCGCATTGCGGGGTCGGGGTCCGCCAGCAGCAGCGCCGCGCGCGGGGCGACAAAGACCTCGCGCAGGATCGGCGGGAAATAAGCCGAATCGACCCGTCGCCAGAGTCGGTAGTCAGGATCGAGCTCGACTGCCGTGACCCGCTCGGCAACGGGCAGCACAATGGGCTGGCGCCGGCCGGCAACGTCCACCCAGCGGATCTCCTGCCTGTCGGCATGAACCAGCCGCAACGGCACTTTGAGGGTGTAAGGGGCGCCGCTCTGCTCGATGACGAGGCTCAGGCTGCCGTCTGCCCAGCCCGCTTCGGCGAGACGCAGCCGGGGTGCACCGGCGCGCTCGACCCACTGCTGGAAGAAGGCGCCGAGGTCGCGTCCGGAGGCGTCGGCGAAGGCGCGCTGCAGGTCGGCCCAGCCGGCGCGCTGGAAACGATGCCGCTGCCAGAACAGACGCAGTCCCTGTCCGAAGGCATGCTCGCCGATGGCATCGCGCAACATCTGGAACAGCATCGCCGACTTGTTGTAGCCGACGATGGAAGACAGGCCGTGATGGCGCGAGGTAAAGGCTGTCAGCGGCGAGTCTTCCGCTTCCGGTACCGCGGCGAGATCGCGCAGCCAGCCTAGCCGCGCCGCCTTCGCCGCTTCCGCAGACTGGTCTTCCTGATAGGCATAGTCGGCCATGAAGGTGGTGAGCCCTTCCGACCAGTTGCCCGATTCCCAGTCTGGCCACACGCCGTTGCCCCACCAGTTGTGCAGCACCTCGTGCCCCAGCGAGGTGGCGCGGATGAAGGGCAGGCGCAGCACGTCGCGGCCGAGATAGGTGAGGCTGGGCATGCCGAATCCCGTGGGCAGGGGGCTGGCAACGATGCTGAAGGCGTCGAACGGGTAGGGGCCGATCGCCGCACTGTAGCGGGCAAGATAGCGAGCCGAATCGGCGAGGTAGCCCTCGGCCAGGTCGGCCATGTCCGCATGGAAGAAGCTGCGGATGCGCAGCGGCGGCTGCCCGGACCGTGGTACCCGCCGTTCGGCGACGACGTAGGGGCCGGCCATGAGGTCGATGCCTTCGATGGGATGGGGAAAATCGAACTCGGCGCGATACGACTCGCCCTCCGCTTCCCGCACCAGCCGTCCCGGCACCAGACCTTTCTGCCCCGCGGGCAGCCGCAGGCCAAGCCGGTAGGTGAACGGCACGCCGGGATCGGGATACCAGCCGCTGCCGGCGGGCAGATAGCTGCCTCGGGTGTCGGCCATGGGCGGCAAGCGAGCGAGCACGCCGCGGTGATCGAGCTCGGGCAGGGGGGCCAGCTGGCCGCCGTAATTCAGCTGGATGCGGTGCGGGCCAGGACTGCCGAGTGCGAGGTCGATGCGCCCGTCGACCACTGCGGGCAGGTCGCGCGCCCGGCCATCGACGATCAGGCGGGACACGCGCAGGCCCGGCGCCAGGGCAAGTTGCAGCGTAGCGGAATGGGCGCTCAGGTCTGCCGTGGCGCTGAGCGCGCGCGTCGCGGGATCGAGCGCGATGTTGAGTTGCAGGTGGGGTGCTGGCAGGGCGTCTGCCAGCGCCGCCAAAGGCAGGACCAGCAGGGCGAATGCGAGGGCGAACCGTCGCATCATTTATCGGGCGGGAAGCGCACGATGATTTCGAGCAGCTCGGTGCCACGGCGAATCTGCAAGGGCAGCCCGGACCCGGCCGGCTGATTCTGCACCACGCGGATCATCTCCGCGACGCCCCCCGGCTTGCGGCCGGCAGCCTGCACCACGACATCACCCGCTTTGAGGCCGGTGGTCTCCGCCAGGCTGCCTGCGCGTACGTCTTCGATCAGCACGCCGTCGTCCGCCGCATTGAGCCGCACGCCCAGGCGTGGCCGCGGGATCACAGGCTGCGGCTGCGGCGGGATGACGAAGACGGCATCGGCGAGCCCTGCGGTCAGCGTTGCGCAAACCTGGTCGCTGGGCCAGGTCAGCAGCGTGCTTGTGCGCTCCACGCCCAATGCCTTGAGTTGATGCGGCACCCCGTAGCCATGCTGGATATGACCGGCGCCGAGAATGCCGACCACCAGTCGCTGTGGATGCGATCGCAGATGGCTGGCGATGCCCTCGGCCATGGCGCGATCCCAGACGCTCTGGGCTTCGACGAAATAGTCGAAACGGCCTGTGTCCTTTTGCAACTCGGCGTGGCTGTCGAACACTTCTTTCAGGGCACTGCGGTAATTCTCCGAGGGCGGCTCGGGACTGCCCACGCCTTCGCGCCGCTGTTGCGGCACGGCATTCCAGCCTTCCCGGCCCACCTGCTGGATCAGGCTGCGATCGACGTTCAGCGCCAGCATCGGCAGGCGGTGTTGGCGGGCAAAGCGGAACAGCGGCAGATACAAGCGGGCGTCAAAGCCCCAGACCTTGTCCCATTCCGCCTGCTGCAGGAATTCGGCTTCGGACAATTCGCCCGCCACCCAGCGGTCGAGGGCAACCTGTACCCGGCGCGGGAACATTTCGAGGCCGATGGCGATGTCCGGGCGCTGCCGATGCAGCGCTGTCAGGACATCGAGTTGCCAGCGGTGATCGTCGGCCCGGTCATGGGTTTCGCCCAGCAGCACGACTTGCTGTCTGATCAGTTGCTCGAGCAGGGTGACCGCAGCGACAGGGCGGGCGACATCGCTATCCGGATTCAGCCACTGTCCCACCTGGCCGCAAGCTGGCGCAGACTGCGGCGCAGGTGAGGGCGAGGCAAATGCGCCGTGACACGCGAGTGTCAACACCGCGGTCATGAGGAAACGATTATTCATGTGGCGGAACAGGCAATGCGCCGCCGGAAAATCTTGGCAAACCGATATGCATTTGGTGATTGGACACATTATTTAATGTAGAGCCTGAAAAGACCGATAGCCAAGCTTCCTTTATTGAGGCCAACGCAAGCGAACAGAACCGATCTCTTCACCACCCCATGCTTGCGATAAGAACACCGTGGTCAAATGCAGTTCCCCAGCGCAGCCATCTGACAGCATATTGTTAACTGATCGCCCACCCGTCCGCCGCTTGGTGGGCATCCCGTTCACACCGTCTGTCAATAAACCCGCACATCACATTGAAAAAACATGGTTTCGTGAATGACGGTTTGCTGCGGGGACGCCTTCTTGCCCGGTCGATCGAGTGAACTACTATAAAAACTGCCGCCGCTTGATGTGGTGAAGCGGCAGTCCATTGAAATCGTTTCAAATCATGAGGAGATTCGCCATGAAACTACGCTTGCGCACGGCTGCCCTGGTTGCAGCAACCCTCGGCAGCCTGGCCGCCAGTGCCGGCTATGCCCAGCCCGGTGCGGGATTCGGCCCCGGTTACGGTCCCATGTGGCAGCAACTGACACCCGAGCAGCAGATGCAGATGTGGGAAGCCATGCACCGCTGGGGATACGGACCGGGAATGATGATGGGGCAGGGAATGATGGGACCCGGACCGGGCGCGCTGATGACGCCCGAGCAATACCAGCAATGGTGGGGGCATATGCAGCAGCACCGCCATGGGCTCCGCATGTGGCAGCAGTTGACGCCCGAGCAGCGGGGGCAGGTTCTGGAATGCATGAAGAACTTGAAAGCCGCTCCCGGTGCGCCACTCACCTCCGAGCCCGCCCCTTCATCCGATGCGCCACCCCCCGCAACCGAAGCGCCGCTCAAGCAATAAGTCGTCCGCAGGTTGACCACGGCCACCGAAACCGAGTGGCCCGTTTCGTTGCGCAGCAGTCGACTGCACGATGCATGGTTGCGTGCAGCCGGCCGTTTTCGCGCCCGTCTCCAGCGGGCCAGCCGTTTCCCGCACCGTGTGCCTGAGTCGAACGGGGGAATTGCAGCAGTCGGGGATGCGTCGTGTTCCTGGCGGGCCCTGAATTCAACGGCGTGCGTTCGCGCGTCATACTGGCCGACGTGACTTTTTCCTGGGCATTCCTGCATGATCATCGGCAGCGATGATTGATATTGACGCATCTTTCGGCGAAGGCGGCGGCCAGATTCTGCGCAGCGCGCTGGCCCTGTCGGTGATCACGGGCAAGCCCATGCGGTTGACGGCTATTCGGGCCCGGCGTCCTCAGCCGGGGATGAGGCCCCAGCACGTGAAGGTGGTCGAGGCGGCGGCGCGGATCAGCGCCGCCCACGTTGAGGGCGCGATCCTGGGCTCGCAGACCCTGTGCTTTGAACCCACCGGCCTGGCTGGCGGGGACTACGCCTTCGATATTGGCACCGCAGGCTCGACCAGCCTGCTGCTGCAAGCGGTCTGTTTGCCCCTCAGTTTTGCCGATGGGCCGTCCCGCCTCAGCCTCAGCGGCGGCACCCATGTGCCGTGGAGCCCGTGTTACCACTATCTGCAATGGCAATGGCTGCCGACCCTCGCCGAGGCGGGTTACCGCGTCGACTGCAGCCTCGAACGCGCAGGCTTCTATCCGCGTGGTGGCGGCCTGCTCCACGCGACGATTCTGCCTGTCCGGACGCTCTCGCCACTGCGCATCACCGAGCGCGGCCGGCTGCTGCGCATCCATGGCCTGTCCGCCGTCGGCCGGCTCGACCGCTCGATTGCCGAGCGGCAGCGCAGGCAGGCGATCGAGCGGCTGCGTGAACTGGATGTGCCGGCGGAGATCGAGATCGCCGATGTGCCTGCCGCCTCGCCGGGGACTTTCCTCGTGCTGCAGGCGCAATTCGAAGGCGGCCGTTGCTGTGCCTTCGCTCTAGGCGCGCTGCACAAGGCGGCGGAAAAGGTGGCGGACGAGGCGGTGGCGGAATTGCGCGCGGATATCGACGCGGGAGGGGCCATCGACGGCTGGCTGGCCGACCAGCTCCTGCTGCCGCTCGCCTTCATTCCCGGGCAGTCGGTGTTGTCCGTCTGCCGGATCAGCCAGCACCTGCGCAGCAACGCCGAACTGCTAGGCTACTTTCTGTCCGTTTCTGTCGAGATCGAAGGCGAGACGGGTCAGCCGGGACGGGTAAGCATTCTGGGCAGGGCCGCCCCGAGGCCGTTGTCGACAGCAAACCCGACTGACCTGCTCTCGAGATGATCCCGATCCATGAACTGCTGTCGCGCATCCGCTGGGATGCGCATTTCGCCGCCAGCCATTTCGTCATCGGCTACTGGGATCGGGTGGCAGGCACGGTTCTGCATGCCGATTTGCGCGAGATCGCCTGGGACCTGGACAACCCGACTTTCTTCGATCTGGTGGACGCGGAGGGGGTGGCCCACAGCATTCCCTTCCATCGGGTGCGGGAGGTGTGGCGTGACGGCAAGCTGATCTGGCAGCGGCATCCGCCGGGCGACCGCCCGGCCTAGCGGCCCCCCGAATTCCGTTGGCAGATTGCGGGAGGCACAACCCGCCCCGACGCATCCCGCTGTCAGGCGTGTTTGCGGGGTATGGATTGCGCGTTCGAATTCGGTGCTGTTTTTCCGATCCGCTCCACCCAGCGCCAGACCTTGCCGCTGGGGATGACTCGCCCGGTGAGCAGGTAACTCAATACATTGAAGTTGGAGAGACACAGGGCCTGCAGGTTGCGGGTATGGCGCTCGCCGCAGAACAGGATACGGTCGCCAAGCTGAAGCAGGGTTTGCGGTTCCGGCAGAAGGATTTCGATCTCGCCGCGTTTCAGCAGCAAGGGAATGCAGGCCAGGTCGCTGTCCCGATCGGTCGGGCTGCTGACAAGGGTATGCAGGGGAACCGGGGCGCCATCGCGCAGGGCCTCCCAGAGTGCTTCGGTGTGGTTTCTGGACAATTCCACGTCCCATACCTCCGGCACCGTGTTTTCAAGCACGGCGGCGATGCGGCTGATCAGTTCGTCGAACCAGGCGTCCTCGTGACCCCGGATCAGGCTGAAAAAACGGGAGAGCAGCGGGGTGGTCAGCAGCGACAGGAACTCGTGGGCGATGATCCGCGAAGGCTGCATGGTGACGCTGGCCTGGAAGCGCTTGAACAGCGCGTCGTTGGCATGGCGGTTCTGACGCACCACGGTGAACAGCCGCGGATTGAGCTGGCGCGCGGTCATCACGATGGACAGATTGTTGATGTCGTCGTTGGTACCGGCGACGATGCCCACGGCCTGCTCGACGCCGGCTTCCAGCAGGGTACGCGCATCGGCGCCGGTTCCGACGATGCAGTTGTCACAGCCGGTTTCGGCCGGCGACGCCTCGACGACCACCAGTTCGATGCCGACCTGCTTCAGGTAATGGACGATGGCCTTGCCGAAGCGCCCGTACCCGCATACCACCCACTTGCCCCGGGGTGGTTCCAGCGGTTCGATGAGGTGTTCGCCGGGAACACCGGTCAGCCACTCGTAAAGCAGATGGTGGCCC
>Ga0316604_10002545_pt1 | contig 13819 bp, 15 predicted proteins | sample OWC_soil_day20_C_FD_207650 | JGI IMG/M metagenome (GOLD analysis project Ga0316604, IMG submission 207650) | Wetland soil microbial communities from Old Woman Creek delta, Ohio, United States - OWC_soil_day20_CT | ecosystem: Environmental > Terrestrial > Soil > Wetlands | place: USA: Ohio... | reverse complement strand
CATGACAAATATGACGATTCCTCTCCATTAGATATCACCTCATTCGAAGACTACTTCGCCCAAATGGAACAACTAATGGAAGAACAGGATAACTGGGATATTGGCCGGATAGCCCTCAGAAGAACCGCTGCTATCCTAACCGAAACCAAACTATTAGGGAGAATCAAAACCACCACTGACTTTGCAGCTTATGCTGTAGACTGGACCGTAGAAGGTGGCCGCGAAGATTTAGAGGAAATCCTCCTGGAATGCGGGGTAAAACCTGAAACCCTTGATCTGTGGAAAGAGAAAAAATTCATTACTGAGTAAATTTTATTTCCGATTGGCGTAATCAAAAAGAACGCTCATTCCCAATCTTTACAGCTTCTAAAAGAAGAGCAGATGTTGGATCTTGCTCACAAAGCAGGGTTTAAATATGCTAAAGTGGTATCCGGTGACGACCTTACAAAGGAATATTTTCAGGGAAGAAATGACGGTCTGTCCCTCTCCACTTCAGAACTCATCCTCGTGGCAAATACCTAATTATTTTTTATCTTGAGCGCTATGAAATACATATACGCTAGTCTGTTTTTATTGATATTCGCAGCCTGCGGTCAGTCAGCCGACTACCGCTCCCAGGAAGTCATTCTTGACCAGGCTGTTACGATTGAAGATGCTTACAAGCTGGCTGATAAATATTCCTTTATCACCGCGACTCCATTGAACTCTTCAAAGGATACAAATGCTTTGGATAAAAAGCTGTTTAGTCTGAATGTAGGAGATACTGCCACAATTGAAGGACGTTATTACAGGGTAGTAGCTGATACAGGGAATTACACCTTCCGGGCCAGCTATATCCACCTGGATGGTGCAGTATTAAAGCATAAAGAGATAGACAGCCTCCGCACGTTGATACAACAGCAATACGCCGCCGGTAAATCTTTCGAAGAGCTGAATGCTAAATACAACATGGATCCCAATCAAAAGGACGGAGATACCGGTCCATTTACTGCCGGTATGATGGTAAAACCATTTGAAGATGCTGTACGTGTCCACAAAAAAGGAGATATCTTTTTAGTAGATGTGCCTGATAAGAAATGGTACTTTGTAGTGAAGAAAACTGCCGATAATGAAGGCGAAAAAATAAGGATCGTATTAAGTATTAAGAAAATAAACTAACGATAAAAAGAGGTCACTGCTTCCTGACCTGTATAATTTGGCCCGGTCTGGTCATCAGCACCCACATAGGTCCAGGTGATATCAATATGCCGGGGGCCGGTACATGTCAGGAGCTTCCTTCTTTTATTATACTCAATCCCATACAAAGCAAATAATTTCTTTACATCCACCCCCTGTATATTATTCAGATCAAGATTGGCCACAAACAAGCCCCATGGTTGCAACGTTGCTATTGCCCTCACTAACACCTTCAATTTATCGCCTATATAATGAATACCATGTACACAGGTAATCAGATCATATTTCTCCGCAGGAACCCAATTCACTAAAGATCGTACCTCAAATTCCAGGCAACCAATAAAAGGAGGTATTTCCTGGAACAAATCCACCAGGTCAATCCCTTTCAATTGCACCCCTGACTGCTGCGCTAATCCTTTCGCATATTGAATCAATGCATTACCCTCCCCACAACATAAATCCAGCCATTTCACCTCACCCCTTTGCGCCAGGCAATCATCGAGGTACTTCGACGGATTGAAAAATAATTCCTTTTCATAACTATTCACTCCAATCGCCACCCGCTTACGATTCATCTTGTTATTCGCCACAATGGGAGACCAGATTAATTCAGCTTCTGTCAGCAATTTCATAACAACAAAATACTAAATTCATTGCTTGTATCGAAGCATTATTTTCAATAAAATTTTACATAAAAAATAGAGCGTTACCTTGTTCGGGTGCATCTTAAATGCTTTGCCAGCCTGGTTAAGCGCTTGTAGGGGTGCATTGTATTTATGATAGGTCATATCAGTAGTTCGTGCAAAATATAATGACCAGTTATATTGGGCCTGCCGTTTTAAACGGGAACGTTCTGTAGCAGGAAGATAAGGTTGTATCAGGTGAATGGCTTTCGAAATATCAAGAATATGCTGACAGGACAGGAAATACCTGCTGGTGATATTGGATGTATGTACTCTGTAATAGGCCAGCCGCTCTGGCGTATAAACCACCGGGTAATGCGCGGCAATCCTTACCCACATTTCCCAGTCCTCGCCATAATGAATGCCGAAAAAACCACCTAATTGTTCATAGACCTTTCTTCTGACCAATACTGCTGGTGGCTGCATTTTTTGCCCTGTAGCTATCTGCAATAGCCAATCCTGTATAACCCCTGTCTCCGTCTTCAGGGCGTTACTTTTATTAATTTCAGCTCCCTGCTCATTGATGTATGAAAAACCCGTGCAAATGGCCCCGGCATCAGGATATTGTTCAAATAACTGCGTGGCCTGCTGATAAATACCCTGCCCTGATAAGTCATCTCCGTGTAATAAGTGCACAAAATGCCCCTTTGCACGATTAAGACATGTTTCAAAATTACGCAGGCTCCCACGGTTCTCCGGTTGTTGGTAAAACGATACCCGACCCTTGCCAATCGATGCTACCAGTGCTGCAATATCCCCATCCGTACTACAATCATCCACTACTTCAATCTGCATCAGCGCTGGCCCCAGGTCCTGTTCCAACACACTTTTTAAAGTAGCTTCCAGGTAGTGACTACAATTGTAAGTTGGGATCATCACTGACCATAATGGTCTGTGTACCTCCGGTGAAAGCGGCGCTATAATAGGTGGTTGATCGGGAATCCTGTTATTCATAATATGCATTCCAGTTTTGTTGTCCGGATTGTAACGCCAATTGCTCCTCTTCATTTGATAACAGGGGTATTTGCCTTTTTAATACCTCCTTCACTAATTGCAACATCATTTTCCTGTTGTCCGACATATTCTGACCATGAATCCGGTAAGCAGCTATCCTTTCTTTATGATGAAAAGTAGGTAGCAGCCTTGCTATTTTCAGGTTGAGGTCATAATCTTCACATGCCTTCAGTTTTGTGTCAAAATGAAAATGAAAGAACAGATCCCTCCTGTATAGAATACAACCTTCCATACCTATGTAGTTACCCTGCAATAAAGAGAGGTACCCGGTTCCGCTATTATATACTTCCGCTATGAATTCCCCGTTTGCATCAACCCTGTCATGTGCACCGGATACAAAAGCTAACTGTGGATAGTACCTGAAATAGAAAAGGTTTACCTCAGCAGCCCCTGGATATAAATAATCATCTGCATCGAGGAAGATCAGGAATTCCCCCTTACTAAATTGTACGCCTATATTCCGCGCTGCTGATAAACCAACACGTTCTACATAGATGTATTTCACCCGGTCTCCATATTCTTTACAAATCGCCGCCGTATCATCGCTGGAACCATCATCCACTACTATAACTTCCATATTGGGCCATGTTTGGCCCAGCGCACTCTCAATGGCCGGTCTGAGATAATGCCCATGGTTGTAACAGGGAATAATTACAGAAACAAGGTTCCACGCTACAGAAACCGGTTCCAACAGCCATAAGGGAAATGTCTGAATATCCTGCCGCCACAGGTGTTGATGTGCTTTATAAAATCGAATACCAGATTTACACCCCCTGATCTCAGTGATAATATGCCTGATATACTCCTCCTTGTTCCCTTTTATCCATTGTATTAATCGCTGCAGGTAGTATCGGGGTAACCCTTGCCGTAGTCGCTTTAATTCTCCCGGATGCTGGTAATTTTCATATTGCACAAGCAGTGCACTGACATGCCCACGCATATAACCGAACAGTTGTTTTCGCAACCCTTCTTCAGTAGAACGATGTTCATGATAAACAAACAACTCCGGTACATAATAACAATCCCACCCTTCGGCCAGTATGCGGTGCCACATTTCCGAATCACCACTACACCCCGAAGCTCCTACATCCAGCCTTTCATCAAATAACCCCGCCACCTGGAATGCTTCTTTCCGAAAGGCCATATTAGCTCCCGCGCCGATATCCCATGCCGGCACACCATACTCAAGGTGATCAAGAAAATACCGGTGATTAAACCGCTTGGGCAGATACCCTTTATTAAACCCCCACTTTTTTTCAAATGTATACTGCGCCCTTGTATCCAGGGAGGTGGGTATCACAAGCCCTGTCACTGCCATGATCAAAGGATCTGTAAAACATGCCTTTAGATTGGTGATCCAGTTTTGCGGAATGAGGACATCATCATCAGTATAAGCTATAATATCTCCTGTAGCTGTTCTGGCACCTGTATTACGTGCTATATCAAGCCCCTTCCTGTCTTCACGAACATATCGCACCTGGGCAAACTGTTTTGCTACCAGCAATGTCTCATCATTCTCCGGCGCATTATCCACCACAATCAATTCAAATTCAGTATCAGGACCAGATAATAATGATTGCAGGCACTTATACAATGACTGTGGCCGGTGACGGGTACAAATCACAACAGATAATCTTACTGCCTGATCCGTGAATGCAAGTGATGAACCACATTCGCTGTAATGTGTCAGTGCAGGTTGTATAGCAGCCCGTATTTTGACAGTAATGTCCTCCGGCGAAGTAACCCATACATGCCCCAATGGTACTTCTCCTAACCATACCACAACATAATGCTGGCCTTTCTCTACAGAAAAACTATCTACTGCGGATAATTGTATATGGTGTATTTTATAGTACATGCTGCTGTTTTAAAATCACCGGAAACGCAGGACGAACATAACCCATCCATTTCCCAAACCAGGCGGTATTCTCCCTGAAATCTTCCACATTGAATGAAAGACAACCTTCAAAATAAAATATCCGCTGCGTCGTGTCTTTTACAAAAACAATGGATAAATAGTAAGCACCATTGTTTAGAAAATTACCCGGTATATTACATTCCCCCGTTATAAGCCCTGCACGCAGATCTGATCCTTTGGATGCCACATCAAAAATACATTCACCTGCCATGTTGAATAAATGAATGCCAACAATCAGACTACCCGGATCGGGATCGCTATACCAAAATTCAAACCTGGTAGTAAATGGTGTACGGATATCGAAAATATCCGTATCATATTCAATGGCTATTTTTTTGATTCGGATATAATCATTGCCAGGCGCTGATTCTGGCGTATCATAACTTTGTTCCAGGTAATTGTTGTCTGTACTTTTCAGGTAATTGGCAATCACAGTCTCCGGCTTGCCTGAATCAATGATATGCCCTTTATGTAAGGTGATGACCCGATCACACAGGTTTTGCAACGCCTGCGTATTGTGACTTACAAACAAAACCGTCTTTCCTTTTCTGTCTGAAATTTCTTTCATTTTCCCCAGGCATTTGCGCTGGAATTCTACATCTCCCACAGCCAGTACCTCATCTACAATCAGAATTTCAGGATTTAAATGTGCGGCTATCGCAAATGCCAGTCGCATATACATGCCACTTGAATAATGCTTGACAGGTGTATCAATTAATTCCTCTACACCAGAAAATGCAATGATCTCATCGAAACAGCTTTTTATCTCGGAACTTTTCATTCCCAGAATATTGCCATTGAGAAAAATATTTTCACGTCCTGTCAGATCTCCATGAAATCCTGACCCGACTTCAAGCAGACTGGCAATAGTCCCCCTGCCAGATATGCTGCCCGTAGTAGGTGTAGTTATAGAAGAAATGATTTTTAACAGGGTGGATTTTCCCGCACCATTGTTACCAATGAACCCCATGACTTCTCCCTGGTTGATTTCAAAGTTGATATCTTTCAGCGCCCATAGTAAGTATTTATCAGCATTCTGTCGCTTTAGCCAAAAGCGAATATCCTCCCGAAGCCGGCCAGAACCTGGATTACCAAGACGATATAATTTGGAGATGTTTTCAACCTTTATAGCTATCATACAACGTCCATTATTTTAAGTTCCTTTTTCTTAAACAGCGTAATGCCAACCACTAATAAAAATAGTACTTCTACAATGCAAAGTGCCAACCAGCGGTAATGAACAGGTTCATTCGAAAAATAAGCTGCCCTGAATGTTTCTGTGATGACAGTGAGCGGATTTAACCAAAACAATAACTGGTATCGGGCCGGAACAATTGATGCCGGGTACACCACCGGTGTGGCAAACATAAATAGCCTGAGTATAAACTGAAGTGCATAATCCAGGTCCCTGTATCTCGCGGTAAAAACGCTGATAATCAGGCCGGCTCCCAGACCGAATCCTGCGGTCAACAGCAACAGGAATGGAGTAAGCAATATGTAGTAATTACCATGTATTCCCATCGTGGCAAAATGATAGATGTAGATGGCAATAAAAAGTAACAATTGAATACCTATCCTGATACTATGTGAAAGTACATTGCTAACAGGCACTACCAATCGTGGGAAATATACCTTATTGAAAATATTGGCATTTTGCAAAAAAGTATACATCGTCCCATTCAGACAATCGGAAAAGAAACTCCAGAAGAGAATCCCGGACAAATAAAATAGTACGGGCGGAATACCTCCCGTAGAAATCTTTACCACCTTTCCAAAGATGATATAGTAAACCAGGGTAGTCAGTGCCGGTTGAATAAATACCCAAAAAGGTCCCAATACCGTCTGCTGATAACTTGCAATCAGGTTACGCCTTACAAACCGGAACAAGAGATCTTTGTAACTGACAATTTCGCGGAGGTTCCAATCAAACCATTTTGTATTGGCATTAATTTCCCAGTCCCAACTTTCGTTATTTTTCATCGGTTAAACCCAATTTTTAGTATAAAGGATGGTTCTATCAATTTCGTCCTGTATCTGATTGTCAATATTGGGATCAAATTTCCTCGCAAACAGCCGGCTACTATGCTGCAGACAATTCAGATCTTCCATAGTAAGCACTTTCGGGTGCGATCCACCGCCAGAACGATCTATATAGCGGTAATTGTCATTGATGATCATATTGCTTAATGGACTGTTCATCAGCAAGGTATTCACCAGGAATTCATCCGGCGCCCAGGTGTGTTTGAAAAATGAATAACATGTTCTTTCAGACAGGAACTGGCTTAGGTAGAATGCGGCCTCTCCACTCAGCGTCCAGTAAGCAGCTAAAGGCCCTCCATATAGCTGGTAGGGTAGTGGAAACTCCCTTTGCGGTAAAAGATTGGAAAGTATATTTTCCAGTCGGTGTTTTCCCCTGAAACTGTAATCTATCAGGTGATATCGGGTATACCGCTGATGCGCTTCGTTCCACCAGGCAGTAGGCGGTGTTTCTGAGGTAAGGAAAGAGTGACCAATATAAGCATTGAGAAAATCATAAATATAACCAGTCGGTTTTATCGGATAGTCCTGCCCGCTCAGCAGGTTGACATAGTCATACGATCGGCCACTTGAAAAAATAGCACGCAGCGACGCACCGATGGCCTCAAGCTGACTAAACCCTGCCCAATGCACTGTTTTACGTTCCTGAACAAAAAAAGTATTCGGCAAGCTCGAGAGGGGTATAAAAGGAGCGATGTCTACTTTATTGTCAAGGTGTACATAAAAATCAAATTTCCTGTGGTATAGCGTTCTAATCAATCTCTCTGCCATAGCAGGGTACTGATGCAACACGATAATGTTGGCCATCCTCATAACGATCTCATTGTTGTGGTATCACTGTTACTCGATAGAGAAAAAAATCAGGGAGGAGATAGGTATAGTAGTAATATTAAAATTATTAAAACAAATTGAATAAAAGGGTAGTAAAAATTCGACAAAAACAAATATTGATAAAAGGGAAATATTATCAGAATCCTTCATGTAGATTTGCTTATAACTGAAAAAGGACCAACACAATGGAATACGTAAAAGAATACACCGTTAAACCAGAACACATCGACGTTCAGAACATCATGGACGGTCTCTATTACCCTTTCTACATGGAATATTGCAGACACGACTTTATCAAAGACGTACTGGGTTTCAGCCTGGAAGAAGAAGCACAGAAAGGCATCAATATGGTGCTGTCTCAATATACCATCCAGTTCGTTCGCTCTCTGAAAAGAGACGATACATTCACCGTTACCTGTCAGCTCATGGCTGATGGAAGCGGCAAACCGCAGATCCATTTTGAACAGAAGATCATGCTCAATAACAAGGTCGTTACCAAAGCGGTATTCACAGGCACCTGTGTACCTGCTACCGGTGGCAGACCTTTCCTGCCAGATGCTATCAAAGAAAAACTGAAAGACGCACCCATTTTAAACGCATAAGCTATGAAAGCCATCGTCATTACCAAACCCGGAGGACCGGAAGTACTGCAACTACAGGAATACCCTACACCCACACCGGGTGCAGAAGAAGTGCTGATTGAAATCAAAGCGGCCGGACTGAACAGGGCAGACGTCTCTCAGCGCAAAGGGAAGTATCCACCTCCTCCCGGCGTAGTACAGGAGATCCTGGGAATGGAAGTGGCTGGCATCGTAAAGGAATGCGGCCCGGATGTGACCATGTGGAAACCCGGCGATAAAGTATGTGCCCTCATTGCTGGTGGTGGATATGCCACCTATGTCACTGCGAAAGAAGGACAATGTCTACCCATACCAGATAAGCTTTCATTTGCCGAAGCAGCCAGTCTGCCCGAAGTGATAGCCACCGTATGGACAAATGTCTTTCAGCGGGCACGCTTACAACCCGGCGAAAATTTGCTGGTCCATGGTGGTAGCAGTGGTATCGGTATTGCTGCTATCCAGCTGGGGCATGCCTTTGACGCAAATGTATACGTAACCGTCGGCTCAGAAGAAAAAGGCAAAGCCTGCCTGGAACTCGGAGCCGCCGGTTATGTCAATTATAAAGAACAGGACTTCAGGGAGGCATATGCCAGCACTGGCATGGACGTGATTCTCGACATGGTGGGAGGGGACTATCTGGACAAAAACGTTCAGCTACTCAATACCGAAGGCCGCCTGGTGTACATTAATGCCATGGGTGGAAACATGGCGCAGCTGAACATCGGCAGGATGATGCAGAAGCGCCTCACTATCACTGGTACGACCCTGCGCCCCCGTGATTATACCTTTAGAAAAGCCCTGTCACAGGAGCTGCTGGAAAAAGTTTGGCCACTTATTCACAACGGAAAATACAAGCCTGTCATATATGAAATTTTTACATATGATAAAGCTCCGGAAGCCCACGCCCTCATGGAAAGCAGCCAACATATCGGTAAGATTATATTAACGAATGAATAAGCCTTTTATATTACTTTTGCCCACTTAAATGCGCACGTAATATGAAAGAAAAAGTGTCTGTTACAGATACCGGTATACAGTCTTCCGGCCTTCCCCGGGACTACATGGAAGCGGTGGCAGAATATATCTGGAATGGTTTTGACGCAGCTGCATCCATCATCGATATCACTTTTGAAACAAATGAAATAGATACTATCCATAGTCTGTCCATTACAGACAATGGTACTGGTATCGACTATGAACAGCTGAAGGAGACCTTCGGTAACTTCAACGACTCTATCAAGAAGGCCACCTTTCAGAAGACATCTTCCTTCATCAAAGGAAACAAAGGCCGTGGACGTTTCTCCTTTTCCGCCTTTAGTGGAAAAGCATTGTGGAAAACAGTCTATAAAGACCAGACCACCGGTCAGCTCAAAGCTTACGAGATCCTCATTACAAAAAACTCTAAAGATTATTTCGATCCGCACAACAACCGGGATCTGTCTAAAGGTGCTACCGGCACCATGGTGACTTTCACGGACCTCTTTGCTGTGACTGGTTTTTCCTTTCAGTCAGATGAATTTAAGACCTTCCTGGAAAGAGAGTTTGGCTGGTTTCTGATGCTGAACCGGGAAAAGGAATACCAGATCCGCATCAATGGAGTGGCTGTACCTTACCAGCAACTGATAGCAGAAAGCGATATTGGCACCTTGCCCATCAAGGATGTGGAGGGTAAGGACCACTATTTCAAGATTACCTTTGTCAGGTGGTCTGAGCGTATTGGTGATAAATTCTTCTTTTACTTCCTCAACTCCCATCAAAAGGAATTGTTCAAGGACCTCACTTCATTTAACAATAATGCGATCGGGTTTTATCACAGTGTGTATGTAGAATCCCGCTACTTCGATGCTTTCAACCCTCAGGATAATGAGTTGTCTCAAAACCTGTTTGAACGCACCCGTCAGCATGGAGTATTCAAATCGCTGATGAATCACCTGCATGAGCTGGTGCGACTGCGTCAGAAAGCCTTTGTAGATGGAGAAGCGGCAGAGAAACTGGTGGATAACTATGAGAAGAACGGCATCATTCCAAAACTCAATGATGGGAGAAAAAAGAAGGCATTGCTCAAGGTGGTGAAGAGTCTTTACTGTATAGAACCCCGTTTATTTCAGGGATTAAACAAAGAGCAGCAGCGTATCAATGTTGGCTTGCTCGGTATTCTGCTGGAAGCGGGTATGAAGGACGACATTGTAGAGCTGGTCAGCCATATTGTACCACTCACAGACGAAGACAGAAAGTTGTTGAGATAAAAGAATGCCGGTGATATAATCACCAGCATTCTTTTATTACCTTCTCACTCTCGATGATGGTGACGGTGAAGACATCATAGGTGCTGTACGCATAGGCAAACTATTTACATTTCGTATTTGCTCAGATCTTTGTATGGTCGGCGTCGGTCTGTCCTGCATTTGCATAATTGGCCGGGCAGTCGTGTTACTATTAAAACTCCTGAACTGTCTGGGTTGTGGATTCTGAACCTGTGGTCTATACACCTGCATGTTATTGCCAGTCTGTACGGCATTGCCGCGTACCCTGGTTTCCTGTATAGCCATCGGGGTGATAGTCCTGTTAGTATACCGCTGAACCTCTGCCACATTCGGTCCCTGTGAATAATACAGGTTATTGCCGTGTGTAGTGGCAAAATTGTTAATCACAGAGATCCTGTCCGCACTATTGGGCCGTGTTACCACTCTCGAAATATCATTGTCATATATGTGATCCCTTGGCACCTGGTTCCAGTAATAGTCATGTGGTCTCCACCCGCCATAGGCAGCACCTACGCCTACACCAGGTCCCAGTGGCGCCCAGCAGTAATAGTTATCCACAGCACCCCAGGTAACCCATGCCGGTGACCAGTCGTATCCGGGTATCCATAACCAGCCATACGCATCGTCGTAAAACCAGCGGCCATAATGAAAAGGTGCCCATCCCCAGTTGAAATCAGATGCCCACATCCATCCTTCATTGCTATATACCCAATGACCATTCGTTGCATAAGGACGGAATTCTCCATCCATTCCCGGACTCCACACATGGCCATAGCCAGGGTAATCAATCCAGCTGCCATAAGGCGACAGGTCATCGTAAAATGTCTGGTAAGTAATACTTCCATTCGGGGAGGTGCTACCTTGTATCGCAGTTGTAGTAGTACAACTATTCAACAACAATAAACACGAACACAGGGCTAAAACAATACGTTTCATGACTATTAAATTTAAGGTTATTTCAATGCCTGGAAGAAACTCACATTCCCTTCATCAGAAACCTGTAACACTTCTTTCTTAGCGCCCTTGCTGAGCTCCACGAAATAACTGTCGGGGGCGTCAGCAGTCACACCAAATAACTGCATATCTGTACCATTATTCTCGTTATCATCATACCTTATTACAGATACCACATTGTAATCTTGGTATTCTTTCCTGATTTTGCTTTGAGCTTTCAGGGGCAGGTCGGTAAACTTTTTACTGCTGGTAGTACCTACCAATTCGGAGCCAGCATCGTAATAGGCTGTCATGGTATGCCCATGCCGCTGGAAGATGACCTCATCGAAATTGCCGGGATGAGACCATACTGCATGCTCCACATGGCTGAAATCCTGTGAGAATTGTGTTTTGGATAGATTGCTGACAACCTTGTCAAAGGAGTTTGCCTCACTGGTCATTACCACCATGAAAAGGGCGGCTGCTGATAAGAATAACGTTTTCATATGCTTTTAGTTTAATACTGATACAAAGCTAAAAGCATATGAAACGTCAAAGTAGGCGATGTAGGTCAATGGGGTTAAATGGTCGGTCAGGAGGCAAAGTCGTGTTCTGAATCAGCTCACCAATTTAGCCAGTGAATAAGCCGCCACAGCTGCTATAATGCCTGTGAGCGCTACCTTCAAAGTGCCTTTTATCAAAGGTTGCCCGGTTACTTTTGATTTAAAGTACCCAAATATGATCAGGGCTACCACCGTAATGATACAAGAAAAATAAAACCCCTGCTGGTTATTGGAAGTCATTAGATAGGGGAACAAAGGAATAAACCCACCTGCCAGGTAAGAGAATGCAATCGTCAATGCAGATTTGATCGCTCTGTCCTTATCCGGTTTATCTAGCCCCAGTTCAAAGCGCATCATAAAGTCTACCCATTTATGTTTGTCCTGGCTGATTTGTAAAGTCACTTGCTTACTCAGCTCTTTATCTACACCCATGTCAATAAAGATGGCTTCCACCTCCATTCTTTCTGTGTCCGGAACATTCTCTACTTCTTCATATTCCCGTTTTAGTTCGGAATCATAGTGCTCTACTTCTGTCTGACCGGCAAGAAATCCACCCAATCCCATTGAAATGCAACCTGCTGCAATTTCAGAAAGTCCGGATACGATAATGAGGTGGTTCGTATCCAGTACGCCGCTCAACCCCGCAGTAAGGGCAAAGGGTACGGTTAACCCGTCGGACATGCCGATGATAACATCTCTGACAAAGTTGGAGCTACTGATGTGTGTTTCCTGATGCATGCTTATTAGTATTGATATAAAATTATCAAAATAGAATGAGTATTTAAAACCGGCACATTAGAGAAGCTTGATTTTCATAATATTATAACGCAAAAAAATTTTATCCCTGAATTCAGCTATTTCAAGCCCCTGATAATTAGGGTTAATTTGTATCTTATATAGAAATTTACCGATACAATGAAACAAAAACCATCGATGGCATTTATTGCCGCATCCTGGGTTGCGTTGCTTATTGGGGTTGTTGGCTACATCGTAGGCCTGTATAATGCCCAAATGCAACTTAATGAAAAGGGATACTATTTCACTGTGCTGATGTATGGTCTCTTTGCAGGGGTATCTGTTCAAAAGTGCGTAAGGGATAGGTTAGAGAAAATTCCCGTTACAGACATTTACTATGGTATAAGCTGGGTGTCTACATTACTCTGTCTGATCCTCCTGGCAGTTGGATTATGGAACGCCACCATGCTGCCTAGCGAAAAAGGATTTTACGCATTTGCATTTTTACTGAGCATTTTTGGTGCCATCGCAGTACAGAAAAACACCCGCGATAGCCAGGCTGCAAAGGAAGAAATCGCTGATATTAATAGAGAGGCATAGTTTTAATATTCTGATCCTGAATTGATTGCATTGTTTGTAGTTGTTTCGTAGACGCTGTTTTTTCGCTTGTAGTACTTCCGTAGTAGGCAAAAAATAGCTACACATGTTTGGGGCAAATACTTTTGTGACATCATCAATCACAAAAAAATGATCATATCATGAAGGACAAAACATTAGCTATCGTCGCCTACTGTACAATAATTGGTTGGGTAGTTGCATACATTAAGTATAAAGAAACACCTGAACGTTCACCACTGGTACGTTACCATCTTGCACAGGCCTTAGGCGTATTTATCGCTGGTCTGGCAATTTCAATTATTGTTTCTATCGTCGCAAGAATAATTCCTACCATGGGATTCCTCTTGAGTGTAGCCGGCCTTCTTCCATTGATTCTGCTGATATTTGGAATAATAACAGCTTCTAATGAAGCACAGAGACCTGTACC
>Ga0316604_10002544_pt1 | contig 13825 bp, 13 predicted proteins | sample OWC_soil_day20_C_FD_207650 | JGI IMG/M metagenome (GOLD analysis project Ga0316604, IMG submission 207650) | Wetland soil microbial communities from Old Woman Creek delta, Ohio, United States - OWC_soil_day20_CT | ecosystem: Environmental > Terrestrial > Soil > Wetlands | place: USA: Ohio... | reverse complement strand
GCCTGTTGCAAATGGCTGAAGCCTTTGCTATAGTGGTGAATGATGTCGAACATTACCAACCCGTACTTTTGCATGCGCCACTGGGGGCTCATCTGGCCAGAAAAGAATATGGCGTTGATGATCCGCAAATTTTGCAGGCTATCATGCTTCATACCACTGGTGGGCGTGATATGGCAACACTTGATAAGATTATTTATTTGGCTGACTGTATTGAGCCAAGCCGGGAGTTTCCCGGTATAGACAGGCTGCGCAGTTTAGCTTTTACTGATGTAGACGCGGCAATGCTTGTCGCTTTTGATCAATCCCTTCACTATGTTATTGAGCAGGGTTTGCTTATTCATCCGGCTACTATTGAAGGCCGTAATTATTTATTGCAACAGCAAAACAAATAATTTTAGTGTAGGGTATTATCTTTGGGGAGAGGAGATGATGCCATGAAAGAGGCCCAAAATAAAGTCGGACAACGACGACGAAGAATTCGTTGGGACAGAATTTTTATTATGCTGGTAATACTGTTAGTTGCTGTAGTGGCATTAACGGGAGCTACCGTGTATGCTTATCTTAATATGGTTCGTGTTTCGTCTGCTGTGCAGGTAGTTAAGTCGAAAGAGCGTCCTCCTGAGACGCTGACAAACAGGGTCAACATTCTATTACTGGGGGTTGATGACAAAGACCGGGACAACCCTGGTAATGACGCTAGACGTTCTGATACTATGATGGTTGCAAGTATCAGGCCGGAGGATGGCACAATTAACTTATTGTCTTTGCCGCGCGATACCATGGTTGCCATTCCAGGGCGTAAAGGCTATGATAAAATAAATCATGCGTATGCCTATGGTGGTGTTCAGCTTGCTAAAAGTACAGTCGAGCAGTTTTTGCAAGTTCCGATTAATTATTATGTAGTCCTTGATTGGCAAGCGTTTATCAAAACAATTGATACCCTGGGTGGTGTAGATCTTTACGTTGAACATGATATGCATTATCAAGACCCTTATGCCGAACTTGATATTGCTATTAACAAAGGCTATCAGCATTTGGATGGGGAAAAGGCTGGTCAATATGTTCGGTTTCGTAGTGATGAGCTTGGCGACATTGGTCGTGTGCAACGCCAGCAGCGTTTTCTAAAAGCGTTGGCCAAAGAGACGATGCAAGTAAGCACTATTTTTAAGGTTCCCGCGCTAGTTAGTACGCTTGATCAGTATATTGAAACCGATATGTCGGCAATGACCATGATTAAAGTTGGCAATAGCCTCAAGAGCTTTAATTCAAATAATCTGGTAGCTGAGATGCTGCCAGGAGATTTTGCGACAATTAATGAATTAAGTTATTGGATTCCTAATAAGGAACAAACGCAACAGCTAGTCCAAACCATGTTTTTGTCTGCTCCTAAAGTAACAGGAGTGGGGAATAATGTCTCTGCCAATATAAAATGAGACTTAAGGAAACTTATCTGCCTAGTCCGAATAAAATAATTTTGGAAAGAAAAAGCTATAGTGAAGAGTTTGCAGGAGGTATTTGTTAATTGATGATTGATAATGACAGCAAGTTAGCTGAACTAATGGCCAAAGCCGCCAGTGACAAAAAGGCACATGATATCATTATTATGGATTTGGCGGGTATTTCACCGGTGACTGACTACTTTATTATCTGCAGTGCTAATTCGACTACTCAGGTTCAAGCAATTGCTGATAATATGGAAGAGCAGCTTGCAGAGCAAGGTGTTAAGCTGCTGCATAGAGAAGGCTATCGGGAAGCACGGTGGGTTCTTTTGGATTATGGCAACGTCGTGGCCCATGTTTTTGTGGAAGAGGATCGCCAATTCTATAACCTTGAACGGTTATGGGGCGATGCCAAACAAGTGTCTTATCAAGGATAGGTGTAATAATGGATAATTGTAAGCATAATTACAGACCAGGTGATGTAGTAGCGTTAACCGCTGTCCGGAAAAGTGAGTTGGGAGTTTTTTTAGATGTTGGCACAGGCAATACCAGTGACGATATCTTATTGCATAAGGCCCAGCAAACGGAGGAAATTGCCGTTGGACAAGCTGTTAAGGTGTACCTTTATAAAGATCCTAAGGGCAGGCTAACTGCCAGTATGCGCCTGCCACAGATGCAAGAAGGGCAGGTAGCGAGAGTAGAGGTTATTAATACAACACGGGATGGTACTTTTGTTAATATTGGTGCTGAACGCGGGGTATTCATGCCCCATGCTGGCCGACGAGGTTTGCCGAAGGTTGGCGAAAAGGTATGGGTCAAACTGTATCGTGATAAGTCTGACCGTCCTGCAGTTACCATGGAAGTTGAGGATGAACTTAGACAGGCTTCCCGTCCGGCCGAAAACATCAAAGTCGGTGATACTGTCACCGGCTCGGTCTATAACTATAGCGACCAAGGGGCCTTCCTATTTACCAAAGAGCGCTTCATTGCCTTTTTACATAATGATGAAATGCTTGAGCGCCCGCGTGTTGGGGCCGAACTTACTGCCCGGGTTACCTATTTACGAGAAGACGGTCGGCTTAATGTATCAACGCGCCCGATCAAAGAAAATGCAATGGATGTTGATGCGGCAAAAATACTTGAGGTACTTCGCACCAGAGGCGGTCAGATGCCGTACAGTGATGCATCGCCGCCCGAAATCATCAAGGAAAAGTTTAACATTAGTAAAGCGGCTTTTAAACGAGCTATGGGGCGGCTGCTCAAAGACCAGCTTGTTGAACAAAGAGAAGGCTGGACATATTTACAAAATAACGAAGATGGCAAGTAAGCCATCTTCGTTATTTTGTAGAGTCATGTCGGGAGCGAGTTTTTACAGGGCATATGCTTCTTCTGGTCAGTCGTATTCGCGTTCTTAGCGTTTGTCGCCGTAGTTGCAGGTTTATTATTTTTTGTAGCTTTTGTAGTCAAAGCAATCCCTCCTAAAAATTTTAGTTTGTGGATAAGCTGACAGCTTATCTGCGGGGCGGTCAGCCACCAGCTTTGCTAATTTCTTTGGCAGACTGGGTAGAGGACTGGAGATCATCTGCAGAGATAGTGTCATTGCGCACCTGATTTTTGGACTGGGTGGGAGTGGTGCGTTGCTTTTCAGTAATCAGGTCTGTGGCACCTGCTTGTGTTTCAATGGCGAAGTTTTTGCCATTTCCAAGCACTGGTTTATTATTTGCCAAAATGTTCACCTCGCATGCTGATTTTATATTGGGACTACATGTAGTTTTCCCAGATGATGAATTAGCATGAGCGACAAAGATTGCTAGCTCTATGCGATTGTAATAAAAAACACCAAAACCCCGCCATTATTTATCCAGATGGAAAGTATAACTTTCCCTGGATTGAACGACTAAGGCTTCTACCGGCGTCCTTTAGGACGCCGGTAGAAGCCTTAGTCGTTCTTATAGCGGGGTTTTGGTAAATGAGTTCACTCACTCCAAGGACTGGTCACCATCTATTGGTGGTAAATTGCGGGTAATGAGTACTTTGTCAACCCGCGCTTTATCCATATCGACAATCTCAAAAATATAGCCACTCCATTCAAATTTCTCGGGGGTACTAGGAATATGACCAAGATAAGAAACAATAAATCCTCCGAGCGTCTGGAAATAGCCTCTTTCCTCACCTGGGAAATGATCAACATCCAGCAGGTCCTTGAGTTCTTCCGCTGACAACATACCGTCCACCAGCCATGAGCCATCGCTGCGGGGGATGATATCAGGTTCCTCATCCTCGCCGAGATAGGGCATATCACCAACAATGTGTTCAGCAATATCATAAAGGCTAATCAAGCCTGACATGCCACCATATTCATCAACTACCAATGCGACATAAATTCCGGTATCTTTAAAGCTTTCCAGAACTTTTAAAGCCGGTGTGTTTTTCGGAATAAAAAGAGGTTGGCGCGAAGCATCTTCTAGTGCCAAAGGGCGGCCGGGAATATAGTGAGCTAAGACTTCATTGGAATAAATAACACCCACTATCTCATCTAAACTGCCACGGGCTACAGGAAAGAACAGATGGTTGGAACTGCGAATAATCCGTAAGTTGCACTGGTCATTATCTTCTAGATCCAGCCACTTGATTTGAGTCCGCGGTGTCATAAGTGCCCCTACGCGCATATCTCCAAGAATGAAAATTTTTTCCAGCATTTCTCGCTCGGCTTTTTCAAAGACACCGTGTTGGGCTCCTTGACCAATCAGTACTCTTACTTCTTCTTCCGTTACCGGTGGTTCTGCCGGCGGCTTGGTGCCCAGAAGCTTCATTACCATAGTAGTAGAAAAACCTAATAAATGAACTAGTGGCCGGTTGATACGCACAAAGGTGGACATTGGTCTGGCGATAGCGGCTGCAATGGGTTCCGGGTTATTAAGTGCCAGTTTTTTGGGCACCAGTTCACCGACTATTAGTGACACATAGGTAATGATACTTACGACAATAGCAAGACTAATAGCATTACTATACCCCTGCAAAAAAGAAATTTCATTCAAAAAATAAGCGAGATAGTTTGCTAACTTGGCACCACCAAAAGCACCAGTAAGAATTCCAATAAGAGTAATGCCAATTTGTACGGCAGACAACAGCGCTGTAGGCTCTTCTGCCATCTTTAGCGCAGCCTGAGCGCCTCTATTGCCGGTAGCTGCCATATTCTCCAAACGACTTTTACGGGAAGACACAATAGCCATTTCTGTCATGGCAAATAGTCCATTTGCAAAAATCAGAATTATGATAATTATAATTTCGGTGCCAATCGAACCTGTGTCCAAAATTAAGATAGCACTCTCCTTACTAATAAATTACCCGCTAGCTTAGCAGCCGCGGGTAGCCTGTTTTATAATTTATCGACTGCCGTCGCCGCTTTTTTACTTCGTTTTATAACATAAGAAATGACACCTGCGACTAGTATGGCTATAAGTGAAATAATCACCATATCCGACTTATGTTGTGTAAACATTGCAACAGCTTGCGATCCAAAATAGTAAATGAGTACGCCTTCCAGTAAAAAACGTTTCGCACGGCCAAGAAAGGAGATCAAGAAAAATACAGTCATATTGATCTTTAGAGCGCCTGCCGTGATGCAGACAAACTTATACGGAATGGGTGACAAGGACGCTAAAAATATAGCCCACAGGGCATTTTCTTGTACGGTGTTTTGTATTTTGTCCAGATATTTTTGGGGAATAAACTTACGGGTGGCCGGAAGGCCAATTTTTAGCCCGATCATATAACCAATTAAGCCACCTAAAATAGAAACAACAGTAGCAGCCAAGCCGTAAAAAATAGCATTTTGCGGGTTGGCTATTGCTAACGGAATAAGAATTAGATCAGGTAATACTGGTGAAATAAAAGACTCTGTGAAAGCAGCAAGTAAGAGACCCGTAAGACCCCATTCTAAGAGTATTGCCAACAGTGCTTCCATTGCTATGTTTCCCTTCTATTAGATTGTCATTATTACAGTAAAGTATACGATACGATAGTAATAGTTTAGCTTACATGTAGTACTTCCGTCAAGAAGTACTACATGTAAGAGCGTTAAGAAGGAAAAATAAAAGCCTGCGAGATAAATCATCGCAAGCGTTGTGTTGGTGGAGATAAGCGGGATCGAACCGCTGACCTCTTGAATGCCATTCAAGCGCTCTCCCAGCTGAGCTATACCCCCATAAATACATATTAATTATACTTAGACAGTAACATAATGTCAAGATTTTTTATTTAATTCGAACCAGTATAGCAGGTACTTATCGATATTATGCAGAATACTTTGAGATTAGAGTAAGGAAGAAGGAAGCAACAATGCAGTTATTTAAAATTGGCCTGTTGATTGACGGGACAGGCTATACGCCACAAGATTCATGTTACCTGGCGGTTGAAAATGGGTATATTGTTGGTATCGGCCAAGCGGATGATTTTGCGGCTGCGCAAGTGGCGACAGCTGCTGATTATTCGCAATACACCTTGATGCCTGGGCTCATTGATCCCCATGTGCATTTGTTCTTAGAGGGAATTTCTGATCTTAAATCCCGCACGTTACGGTGGAAAGAGGATAAAGAGACAACATTGCTGCGAGCGGTCAACAACCTGACTAGAGCCATTAGCCAAGGGGTAACTACTGTACGTGATTTAGGTGGTCCGTTTGCTATTAATACATTATTAAAAAAGGCAATTAAGCAGGGTATTGTTACCGGGCCGCGTGTGCTTAGTGCCAGGCAGGCCATTTCCATCACCGGTGGGCACTTTCACTATGCGGGCGGACGGGAAGCTGACGGGGCCGATGAAGTGGTTAAAGCTGTGCGGGAGCAGGCGAAAGCTGGCGCTGACTGTATAAAAATTATGATGACTGGCTGTGTTAATTTTGTTCGTCAAGACGCAGGCGTTGTTGAACTATCACTACCTGAAGCCCAGGCGGCTGTTGCCGAAGCACGGCATCTGAAAAAGATGGTGGCGGTACATGCCAACGGCGTAGACGGCGTGCGCCAGAGTCTGGCTGTTGGTGTTAATACGCTGGAACATGGTGCACTCATTGATGAAGCTACTACTGATGTAATTACCGAAAGTAGGGTATATTGGATACCTACGTTAGTTCCCTTTGAGCGTATGTTAGACTATGGACGCACTCATGAGACCAGGACATTGCCGCCCGCGGGTATTGAGGCTGTTTACCGGCAACATCAGGCTATGGTACAAAGAGCCTATCAGGCTGGAGCTAACATTGTTGCTGGAACCGATGCCGGCGCATTAGGTGTTGGTCATGGTGATATATGGCGGGAGCTTGCTTTATTGGTGGAATGTGGTCTGTCAGCCGCCGCCGCGCTGCATGCTGCCACTGGCCTTGCAGCTCAGGCAGTGGGGATGGAACAGGAGATTGGGATAGTGGCTGCTGGCAAGCGGGCAGACTTGCTGGTTCTGGCAGGTAACCCGTTACTAGATATCAACTGTATAAAAAATGTCGTAAAAGTATTCAAAGATGGGAAAGAGTATCTTCCATAATTGAGTTAATTGGCCACTTAAAACAACAGTAACGGAGTTGATAATATTGATAGAAGCAATTGAGGACCTTAAGGCTCAGCTTGGCCAAAATGGATATCTTACTGATGATAGTTTGGCTGCTGCCCTATATTTAGCCGAGAACCTGGAAAAACCGCTGCTATTAGAGGGACCGGCCGGTGTTGGAAAAACGGAATTGGCAAAGGCGTGGTCGCGCCTGCGTAAGCGGCGGCTTATTCGGCTGCAGTGCTATGAAGGTCTTGATGAGAGTAAAGCACTGTATGAATGGAACTATCAAAAACAATTATTATATATTCAAATCGCAGCATTGACGGAAAAGGGCTGGGAGACAGGACGCAAACAAATTTTTGACCAGGAATTTTTACTAAAACGTCCTCTGTTATCGGCGCTTACCAGTCCGGAGCCAGTGGTATTGTTGATTGATGAGATTGATAAAAGTGATCAGGAATTTGAAAGCTTTCTGTTAGAAGCATTGTCTGATTGGCAGGTTACGATTCCCGAACTGGGTACGATAAGTGCGGTTACCCGGCCTTATGTTGTCTTGACATCCAATAGTACGCGAGAACTGGGTGATGCTTTGCGCCGCAGGTGCTTGCATTTTAATATTGACTATCCTGAATTTGAACGGGAGTTGGCCATCGTTGAATTAAATGCTCCAGATATTGACCGTAAGTTTGCCAGTCAGCTTGTCGAATTTGTCCAAACTATTCGCAAGCAGTCGCTCAAAAAACCTCCTAGTGTTACGGAAACCATTGACTGGGTGGCATCAATGACGCTCTTTGGCGGTGAGCTAACTACAGATACAGTTCGTGCTACGCTTAGTGCTTTGCTCAAATATACCAAAGACCGTGAGCTTGTTACTGATAAACTGCCATTTTTACTAAAGCCATGAAACAATTACTTGTGGAATTTATTCGCCTGTTGCGCCAAGCTGGGTTAACAGTAACAACGATGGAAGCTGTGGATGCATTAAAGGCAGCGGAGCTTACTTGTTTTGACCCTGCCTTACTGCGGGGCGTGCTGGAAACCACCCTGGTGAAAAGCACTTGGGAGCGTCCTGTATTTACTGCGTTATTTGAACTATATTTCGATCTTGTGCCAGGAGCCTCGGTAACTCAGGCTAACTCTGAGTCGACAGTACTTACGATTAAAGGGGCGACCGCTGATGGCAGCGGGCGTAGTTCGTCAGGCGCCGGTGGCGATGCCGAGGGCTTGCTGGAAACCATCAATAATCAACCTGCGGCCATATTGGAAGAACTGGCAAGGCAATTTACGGCCGATATACCACTTACTAATGCCGAGCCGGCAGAGATTTCGCAAAAGCTACGCCAGGTTCAAGTAAATTTAAGATGGTTTGAGGCTGTCAACAAGGTTGAACGTAACTATGCTACCGGACAGATGAAGGAGGCGGCTTTGCTAAAATGGCAAAAAATATTTGCCCAGCTAGAAGCGCTCCTTCGTCGTGAATTGGAGCGCAAAGCTGTCAAACAATTTGGTCGCCAGCATATTCTTAAATTGGTAGAACACGCCAATATTCGTCGCCGGGAATTTGATTGCCTGGCAGCAGCAGAAATAATAGCTGTTGAGCAGGAAATTGGCAAACTAGCAAAAAAAATGGCTGAGAGACCAGGAATTCGCTTGCGGCGGGCCAAACGTGGCAAGGTTGATATTCGCCGTACTTTTCAGGAAGTAATACGAACTGGTGGTTGTCCATTACACCTGAAATACCGGGACAAAATTAAAAGCAAAGTAGATTTATGGCTCTTATGTGATGTTTCCAATTCAGTTGAACGATTTAGCCGTTTTATGCTGCAATTAGTTCAGGCGGCGCAGCGGCGTTACGCTAACATTAGATCCTTTGTTTTTATTGATGAAGCAGTAGAAGTAACTGATTGGTTTAAAAGTCAAGACGTTAACGCCTTTTTGCAAGCTAGGCATCTTAGAGACCGATTTAACCGTCGCGTAGGACTGTCTCGCTATGACTTGGTTTTTGAACAAATGGCTCGTTATGAGCTTGCGGCCATTGGCGGCCGGACTAAGCTGATTATTTTAGGCGATGGACGCAACAACTGGCATCCGGGTGGAGCTGACGAATTGGCTAAGATTGCTGAACGGGCCCAGTCCATTTATTGGCTCAACCCCCTGCCGGAAGATGAATGGTTTGAAGGCGACTGTCTCATGAAAGAATACCAGCCGTATTGCCAACAGGTATTTGAATGTCGCAATTTAGAACAATTAACAGAAGTAGCCAACCGTATTTTGTGAATATACGGTTGGCTATTTTTGTTAGGAACAATTTTTTTAAAAGCGGGTAATACTAACGTTGGTATTAATTCTGGCACAAAGGGAGGAATTTTGTGGAGTGGGTAGTAGCACTAATGAGTATTATTACTGTTAACATGCTTTTAAGCGGCGATAATGCATTAGTTATTGCTTTAGCCAGTCGTAATCTACCACCTGATCAGCAAAGACAGGCTATGATTTGGGGTGGGGCTGGGGCTATTATGTTAAGGATTCTTCTAACCTTTGTTGCCATTGTATTGCTTCAGATTCCCTACTTACAGCTAATTGGCGGTTTAGCTCTGCTGTGGATAGCCGTTAAGCTTTTAGCGGGTGAAGAAGAATACCATGAGCTTAAAGCGAATAGAAACTTATGGGGGGCTATTAAAACAATAATTGTTGCTGATGTAGTTATGAGTATTGATAATGTACTTGCCATTGCCGGAGTAGCCAAGGGGAATATTACACTACTGGTTGTTGGTTTGGGAATTAGTATTCCGATTATTATCTGGGGGAGCAAACTAATTAATATGCTAATGGAACGTTGGCCAATAATAATCACAATTGGTGCAGCTTTTCTAGGCTGGACTGGCGGTGAAATGGCAATTGCTGATAAAAAAATTATGCCCATGTTAGAGCCGTATCCCTGGACGCATTGGGCTATACCGGTAGCCTTTGCCATTAGTGTTGTCCTCATTGGCTCGTTGCTTGCCAGCCGAAAGCAGCCTGGTAACAAGCAGCCACAAAACAATCTGTAATGTTAAAAAGGAGCTTTTAACAAGGTATTTTTATGATACGTCCAGATGTCTTAATATAAGAATCACATGGATGTTGGTTACAATCAAAAATAATAGTGGCACTATGAAGAAAGTCTTGATTAAGGAAATAACGTAAATCATAAATGTGAACATGCTTGCCAGCGTGTTCATTATCCTGATATTCGGTAAAATAGCTAAACGGTGTAAAGGAAGAAAAGAATTCGCCTAAAACCGTTTTATGCGCTTCTTGAGCGGCAGGAGATAATGTTTGTTTAGTAAATTTGGTATGAATCGTCAAAAACTGCTGCAATAATCCGACTTGTCCGACATGATACTGGTCTTTGGTTTCAACAACAAAATCCCAGGAAAATACGCTTTTAAGCGATGGCATAACCAGCAAGCGGACAAGACTAGAGTCAGCAAAATACTGGTTGAGTCGCATGATGGTCTGAAGCTTCAGTAAGTACCGTATACCAATATATAGGCTAATTGATAAGAAAGATAGCAGCGAAGTTTCACGGGCAGGCAGTTGCTGCATAAATACGGTAAGCATGATGGCTAACAGGAAGGGATCAAACACATTTAACAAGCTAAAGCTTTTGCGTTCTCGACTAAACGGCCATAGAATAGCTGCGCCGTGGGCATTGAAAAAATCCAAAATAATATGGGACAGCCCGCCCCAAAAGGCCCACATAAATATTTCCGTACAGGCTGCCCCAGGGTAAACGATAAAAAAAATGGCGGCAATTAAACTTGACCACATAGCAAGGCCAGGAATAGAATGCGAGAAGGATCTGTGTTGTCTGAGTAAAGCAAAATTGCCGCGGACTATGGAGATGATATCTAAATCAGGTGCTTGAGCACCGAGTACACTGGCTAAATAAATAGGATCAGTAAGGTTTAGGGGATGGCCCGATAAACCAGCAACAGCAACACCTAGCAAAGCATGTGATAAAGTATCCATAGAAACTAGACCTCCCTAAACTAGTTGACATAAAATAAAAAATACTTACTAATTATATCACAACCAGTAGGTAGGAGGTCTAGTGGTAATTGGTGGACAAACGAATTTGATTCAGATAAACTTAGAAAAAGTATATTGACTTAGAAAAAAGTTTATATTATCATAAGTGCAGTACTTAGTAAGTAAAATTGAATACCCTAAAGGGGAGTAACTGGCAGGCACAGTCAACAATTCTGCACATTAGTGCATGGTTGTGTCGTTGGATCAGTCCAATAGTGAGACCTTTAGTATATGAATTACCAATATATACTATAGTAAGGTCTTGTTGTTATATTAAAAAGACCTTACCGTTGCTAGCGGGTAAGGTCTTTGTTTAGTTTGTTTACAATATATAGCAGGGGGTATTTTTGATGGAAATGGAATTATTGGTAGCGTTAGGTAGTATTACTCTGATTAATTTAATACTAAGTGGTGATAATGCGGTTGTCATAGCTTTAGCAAGTAGAAATCTGCCTCCTGGGCAGCGGACAAAAGCTGTACTATGGGGTAGCGCTGGTGCGGTAATCTTACGGATTCTACTTACACTAGTGGCCGCATTTTTACTTAGAATCCCGTATGTGCAATTTTTTGGGGGACTTGCTTTGGTATATATCGCCGTGAATTTGCTGGGAAATAAGCACGAAGAAGTCGCCTGTGAGGGCGCAGGCAGCTTTTGGGAAGCAATTAAAGTCATCATTTTTGCTGACTTGATAATGAGTCTTGACAATGTATTGGCGATTGCTGGTGTAGCTGATGGACATTTTGGTTTGTTAGTATTTGGTTTGGCCTTGAGTGTACCACTGGTGGTATTTGGTAGTCAGATGTTAATGAAACTTATGGATAAGTTTCCTATTATTATTTGGGCGGGTTCAGCTATTCTTGCCTGGACGGCTGCTAAGATGATGGTTGCTGATGAGAAGCTTGGCGTATGGTTTGAGCCATATGCACTTATGCTTGAGATTGGAGTTACGGTAGCTGTTTTGGGGATTGGCTATTGGCAGAAAAAACGTGGACAGGCTGGCAGTAAGGATACGCACGGAGCTTAAGGACTACTGGAAATATATTCTTTTTAATAGCACAAGTATTTTCCTATGACATGATCTATACTAGTGTGGTATAATTTTAAGCATGTTACCTATTTACCAATATGTCGGAGGCGAGTGTTTTGATTGTTGAGTTATTATTGTATTTTTTGATGGTTTTCTTTATTATAGGAGTACTATCACCATTTCTCACTAGCAAAAATAAAATAGTAAATTATGTTGCACATGGAATGGCAGCGCTAGGATGTTTGGCGGCCGTACTGTGTGCTATTTTTATTTTTTACAGTGGAAAGATTGAAATAATTACGCCCTGGGTTCTGCTTGCAGAGCCTGTCTATATCCGTTTGGATTATTTGGCAGCCTTTTTTGTGTTGACAATCGGACTGGTAGGCTGTGCTGCAAGTGTTTATGCTATCGGTTACAGCAGAGAGTACCTCGGGGATGGTTGTCGTTACCGGGTAATGGCATCCCTGTATAATGCTTTTTTACTGTCGATGATTTTAGTAGTCTGTGTCAGCCACGCAGCCGCGTTTATTATTGTTTGGGAGATTATGGCACTGACTTCTTTTTTGTTGGTTAATTATGAACATGAAAAAAATGAAGCCAGTAAGGCCGCCTTTGTGTATATTGTTATGACCCATGTAGGGACAGCCTTTATTATGACCGCTTTTTTTCTGCTGGCAAATAAGGCTGGTAGTTTAGACTTTTTGCGCTTACTACAAAGTGCAGGTAGTCTTGATACTTGGACCAGGAATGCTGTTTTTTTATGTGCCCTTATTGGTTTTGGTGCCAAAGCAGGCATTATTCCCTTACATATCTGGTTACCGCGGGCCCATCCGGCAGCACCCAGCCATGTTTCAGCCCTGATGTCAGGCGTTATGATAAAAACTGCTATTTATGGGTTTTGCCGGTTTTATCTTGAATTCTTGGGAGTGGGCCCGTTATGGTGGGGAGTACTTATACTTAGTCTTGCCATTGCATCTTCGGTATTAGGTGTGCTTTATGCGCTAATGGAGCATGATATGAAACGACTGCTGGCATACCATAGTGTGGAGAATATTGGCATTATCCTCTTGGGGATAGGAGCCGGTTTAGTATTTATGGCCAAAGGGCAAAGCGCTCTGGCCGCATTGGCTTGGGCAGCGGCACTATACCATGTGCTCAATCATGCTATATTTAAATCGCTGTTGTTCATGGGCGCAGGGGCAGTGCTCCAGTCTACTCATACCAAAGATATTGAACGCTTGGGTGGTCTTATCAAAAAGATGCCTTATACTGCAATATGGTTTCTGGTGGGTGCGGCCGCTATTTCCGCTTTGCCGCCGCTTAATGGTTTTGTTAGTGAATGGATGACTTTTCAGGCTTTGTTTTATTTGCCACAAAGTATGGCTGGGGCTTTAGGTAAGGTATTTAGCGGATTTTTACTGGCCTTACTAGGCCTTACAGGGGCATTGGCAGCAGCCTGTTTTGTCAAGGCTTTTGGCATCATCTTTTTGGCCAAGCCACGGAGCAGCCAAGCAGAAGAGGCCCAGGAAGCCAATAAACCTATGCTTGGTGCGATGGCAGCGCTTGCGGGATTATGTTTGTTGCTTGGACTCTGGCCTGAGCTGGTGCTTCGTATTCTTAGGCAAGTTTTGTCAGGCATAGCTGGAGTTGATCCAACGCAGGTTTTTGCTGGAACTACTTGGCAGGCCGCCGAAGTTCATACAGACGCAGCTAATGGCAGTCTGCAAATGCCTGTGGTGGCAG
>Ga0316604_10002543_pt1 | contig 13825 bp, 11 predicted proteins | sample OWC_soil_day20_C_FD_207650 | JGI IMG/M metagenome (GOLD analysis project Ga0316604, IMG submission 207650) | Wetland soil microbial communities from Old Woman Creek delta, Ohio, United States - OWC_soil_day20_CT | ecosystem: Environmental > Terrestrial > Soil > Wetlands | place: USA: Ohio... | reverse complement strand
TTATGCGTACCAAATACAACCCTGAAGCCGGCCCTGATGGCGGTGACGGTGGTCGTGGCGGCCATATCATACTCAGAGGCAATTCCCAGCTTTGGACCTTGCTACACCTGCGCTGGTACAAGAACGTAGTCGCAGAAGATGGGGGTAACGGGCGGGACAATAACAGCACCGGCCGTAATGGTGAAGATGTGATCATAGAGGTTCCATTAGGTACCCAGGCCTTTGACGAGGAAACCGGGGCACTGGAAGTAGAAATACTCCACGACGGGGAAGAAGTGATCTGGATACCAGGTGGCCAGGGTGGTCGTGGTAACGCCTACTTTAAATCAGCTACTAACCAGGCACCAGAGTACTCACAGCCCGGTATGCCAAGCACAGAAGGCTGGAAAGCGCTGGAATTGAAAATGCTGGCAGATGTAGGTCTGGTAGGATTTCCGAATGCAGGAAAGTCTACACTGCTCTCTACTATCACAGCAGCTACACCTAAGATCGCAGATTATGCATTTACAACCCTGACCCCACAATTGGGGATGGTAGCATATAGAAATGATCGTTCATTCTGTATTGCAGATTTACCAGGGATCATTGAAGGTGCGCATGAAGGGAAAGGATTAGGACACCGTTTCTTAAGACATATCGAAAGAAACCCCGTGTTGTTGTTCCTCATTCCGGCAGATAGCTCCGATCACAGAAAGGATTTTGATATCCTGGTGAATGAGCTGGAGATGTACAATCCTGAATTGCTGGATAAACAGTTCCTGCTGGCTATCAGTAAGAGCGATATGCTGGACGATGAGCTGAAAGAGGCTATTGCAGCAGAACTGCCTAAAGATGTACCGCATGTGTTCATTTCGTCGGTTACACAACAGGGATTGCCACAGCTGAAAGATATGTTGTGGAATGCATTGAATACAAAAACTGTATAATAAAAAAAGCGCTTCTGTCACTGGCAGAAGCGCTTTTTTCTTTTAATCTTTTAACCCCAGCCAGGCTTTTACCGCCTTGTAGTCACTCATATCCACGGTCTTTGCCTTCCTCGCTTCCGTACCACCAGGAATCAGCACGTATCTGTATTGCCACCTGACATTTCCGCTTCCATCCGTCCAGGTACCTGCATCTCCATTCGAATACAATTCAATGCCTCCCGTAAAGAAGGTAGCCGTAATATTCCAACTGGAATAGATGTTCAGATAGGGCAATGGTGTCACGATAGGCGTGGCCGCTGACCCGAAATTCAGGTACACTTTCATTTCGCCGGTACTGATCAGGGCATCGTCCAGCTTAGGTACATCCAGGTCAGCATAAAAACCCAGGGTATCAATCGTACCATCGGTATTATGAATGGTATCTGGCAAAAAAGCGACTGTAAGCCAGTCAGAATAAATAACATTTGCGGTACCGGCATCACCCTTTGGACCTGTGGCACCAGTAGCGCCGGTAGTACCTGTTTCTCCCTGGGGACCAGTCTTTCCTTCTTTACTACAACTGGATACAATAAAGGCGATGGCCATTAACAAAGGGATTGCATTAACAGAACAGAAGATTCGTTTCATGTACAGAAATTTTGGTTGTTATAAATTTAAAATGGGGATGTAGGGGTTTGGATTATCACGTCAACTAAATATACGAATTGCCTCTTCTTTCATCACTAAATTTTTTTGCCTTACTTTACAAAAAATTACCCTGTGAAGTACTTAGTCCAAGTTTGTCTTATCGCCGCAATATTCTGCGCCTGTAAGTCGTCAACCTCTTCGCCCCCCGTCTCGGATAGCACTGTAGTAGCCGTTTCAAACCAGGCTGACAGTTTAATCGGACTATATAAAGGTGATTTCGACGGTAAAAAGATTTATATCACCATCAACTATGCAAAAAATAACCACCTCGCCGGTTATAATGTGCTCAATGGCCTTCGTCGTAATGTAAGCGGCAGTTATAAAATTGTAGATAACGGTTTCGATGTAACCCTTAGTGAACCAGGCGATCATCCATACGATGGTAAGTTCACCATCCACTTTTCTGTCAATGATCGCAAAGGAAATGGCAAATGGACGCCGCTGAATAATTCCAGCCTGAAAGCTAAAACATTTGACCTGGCAAAAGTTTCATTGACAGGAGGTAACGGCATTAGCTTCGAATATGATTATCCATTAGCCGGAGATCACCGGGATATCCTCTTTGCAAAAGATGGTAGCTGTACGTTGAACTACTATGAAATGCATAGTGACTCAACTTTTGCCCAGCAAATGATCACTGTAAGAGGTAACTGGGAACAAAAAGGTGATTCTGTATTGGTAACATGGGAAAAGAGAAATGACATTACGCTGCCAGCCACTATTTATTCTATTCAATTCGAAGGGGAAGGCGACGAGCGCTTCCTGACCGGAGTAGAAAGTACTGACAGCATTCGCTATTGGACCGGACCTTGATAAACACACGGCACATATTGAAGAAAGGGGGTATCACCTTATTAGCCGCCGGCATCCTGTTTGCGACCTGGCTGCTCATCAGGCTGAGTATCCCCTATCTTGCTATGAACAGGTACACCGATTTCCTGATGACCAAGCAACGGGTATATCATATCCGTCCATGGCGGATCAGCTTCTATGTACATGTATTCATCAGCTTTGTAGTCATGCTCACCGGGCTACTGCAATTCAGCTGGTATGTGATAAAAAAATATCCCGGCCTGCATCGCAGGTCCGGGACAATATATGCAGGGGTGGTACTGTGTTTCAGTGGCCCCAGTGGTTTAGTAATGGCGTTCTATGCGAATGGCGGCATGCCGGCACGTATCAGTTTCGTCATCCTCGCGCTTCTGTGGATGTATACCACCGCAATGGGCTGGTATTATGCCAGACAACATAAATGGATGTCACATGGCGCCATGATGCTCCGGAGCTATGCCCTCACACTTTCGGCAGTCAGCTTACGCCTGTATGCCTACCTGATAGATGTGTTCAATATTCACATCCACCCACGTGCTTCCTATATTCTCATTGCCTGGTTAAGCTGGACGTTGAACCTGCTCATTGCAGAACTGATCATCAGAAAGCTGGCTAAAATTTACCCGATCAAAAAGGAATTAACGCATGCCTAGCACCATATCCTTCTTCACGAAATGACCGTCTTCTTTGATGGCATAAGTATCTTTTCCCAATGCCTTTTGTTCCCTGATCTTATTATCGTCGTAACCTTCCTTATCCGGATCCTTTTCGTACGTCAGCTGAAAGCTGGCAACTTCGATATCATAGTTTGCATTGATCGTTGCTATTTTGAAAGGATCTTTCAGGATTTTCTGACCACCAATTTGCAATTTATCGATCAATACGCCTTTGTTGTTAAAGCTCGCAATGTAGTACACAGGTAGTGTATTACCCCCCATTTCATCAACTACGCCATAGATCAGCGTGCGATTACTATCATTGGCTTTGACCAGCCCTACCCTGTAATATTCAGCACCTACTTCCCTTGAAAATGCATAGTCACGCATTTCTGGTACATAACGTTCATTGTCATAAGAAATGATTCTATCTTCCGTCATATTAGAAGCATATTTCATATCCAGCAACAAGGGGAATTTTACCTGCGCAAATTCATGGCTGAATACCGCCCATTGCAGTTTATCCGGATCAGTCGCCCCGGACATGGCCGTCAGGATCATGTCGTTGAATGCATATCCATTTTCCTTTCTGAGATTGTTCAGGTCCGGATCCTTTTGCAGGTTTTTAATATTGCCATAACCAAATTCGATGGCTGATATGAGATAGGTTTTCGCCTTTTCCTGGTCACCCAGTCTGGAATAATAACAGGCTTTATTATAAAGCAGTTTATTCAGCGGTTTATAGTCCAGTATATCCGCAATATCATATGACTGTAATCCTTCCTTCAGTTCACCGATATCGCCAAGGGCATTCCCCATTTCATAGTAGGCTTTTGCCTGTGGCTGTGCCTGGATGGATTTTTTGAAGAGAGCTACCGCCTGAGACGGATCTTTTTTGTTGCGATAAACATCGATGGCTTGCAGGAACAGTTTGTCTGCTTCCTTGTTCTTACCTGCATTTGCATTGGCCACCATCATTACAGTATCGGCTGAATATAGGCTACGATCTGTCAATGTAACATCAGATGACAATCCCTTTTTGCTTTCCGAGGGCCCGTTACAGGCAAATAAAGTGGCTGTTGTTACAAACAATAACAATTGACGCATACGAGAGTTCTTTATAAGCTAAAGATAATGTAAGATTTTTATAATACGAGAGGGTTAATAAAGGGGTAAACCACAATCAAAACATATCACGTCTTCGGTATCATCATAGTACTTAAAGGGCACCAAAAGGGCACTTCAATATCCCAGGGATATTGAAGTGCCCTTTTGGTGATCTTTTGGTAGTCTATTGGTGACCTTATGGCACTATAGCTTCACTATTACCCCAATAGCCCTCCGAGCGGGCCCAGCATACCACCTGCCACACTTTTCATCTCAGACTCCCAGGTATTCTCTGCTGCCTTCAGCGCACGGTTCAGCGCCGTGATCACCAGGTCTTCCAGCTCTTCTTTATGATCTTTTTCCAGCAATCTCTCTGCGATTTCCAGACTTTTCACCTCCCGGTTGCCAGTCACGGTTACTTTTACCGCACCGTCACCAGCTTCACCATCTACAGTGATCAGGGCCAGGCGTTCTTTACTTTCTTTCATTTTTTGCTGCGCTTCCTGCAGCTTTCCAAACATATCAAACATAGTAGGATGATTTTTAGCCCGCGAAGATATTTCACTTTTCTTTATCTTAACACCCTAAATCACCAGCATGTTGGAATCCAAAGTATGTATTATTGGTGCCGGTCCTGGCGGTGCCGCAGCAGCACTGCAACTTGCACAACTCGGCGTTGAATGTGTAGTAGTAGACAAAGCTGTTTTTCCCCGTGATAAGGTTTGTGGAGATGGATTGAGTGGAAAAGTAATCACGGCGCTTAACCGTATCGACCCTGCCATTGCAACCCGCCTCAAAGAGGCTGAATTCAAAGTAAACAGCTGGGGTGTTACCTTCGTATCGCCCGGCCGTCATAGCCTCGATGTGGGCTATCGCCCCGACTACAACAGCCAGAACGATGGTCACAAGGAAACTCCCATAGGCTATGTGTGCAAACGCATGGACTTTGACAACTTCCTCGTAGACGAAATCAAACGTCGCAAAGAAATCAGTTTATACGAAAATGTAAACGTTGATAAATACGAACTGCTGGAAGATGGCTACCTCGTAAGCGGCAACAAAGGCGGGTTCCAGGTAAAAGCTAAGCTGCTCATCATTGCCAATGGCGCCCACTCTTCTTTTACTAAAGAAGTAGCTGGTATCACCATGGAGCCGAATCACTACGTAGCAGGGATCCGTGCCTATTACAAAAACGTAAGCGGCAATAATCCTGACAACTTCATAGAACTGCACTTCCTGAAAAGCCTGCTCCCAGGCTACTTCTGGGTCTTTCCGCTGCCCAATGGCGAAGTTAATGTAGGCGTAGGTATTCTCAGCGAAGCGGTACGCAAAAAGAAGATCAACCTGAAAAAGGAAATGCTGGACATTATCGCAAATGATCCGGTATTCAAAGAGCGCTTTAAAGACGCAGAACTGATCAGCAGCATCGAAGGTTATGGTCTGCCGCTGGGTAGTAAAGTACGCGTACTGCATGGTGAGCGCTATATGCTGGTTGGCGACGCTGCTTACCTGATTGATCCCTTCACTGGCGAAGGTATCGGCAATGCGCTCTACTCCGGCCGCTTAGCTGCCATACAGGCAAACGAAGCACTGCAGGCGAATAATTTCTCCGCTGCCCAACTGGCCAAATACGATTCAGAAGTATACCGTGTGATGGGACCTGAGTTGAAACTGAGTCACCGCCTGCAAAAGCTGATCCGCTACCCATGGTTGTTCAACACGCTCATGAAAGTGAGCAGCCGCAACAAACAACTGCAGGAACTCCTCTCCTGCATGTTCTATGAGGTAGACCTGCGCAAGCGACTCACCAAACCATCCTTTTATTTCAAACTACTGCTTAACAGATAACACGTGAAGAAGTCCATCATATTGGGTGCACTCTTAATCAGTACTTTTATGTCTACTGCTTTTGCACAACAGCCGCTCTATACGCACAACAGTGCGGGTCATCTGGCACTCACCATCGATGGTGCTGCTCATCTATCCAAACTGCCATTGAAATGTATGCAGCTGGAGTTTCCGTACAAAACAGGTGTGGTATTTACCGATACCTCACTGGTGACCAACCCGCGGAATTACCATCCTGCCTTTTATGGTTGCTACGACTGGCATAGCAGCGTGCATGGTCACTGGATGCTGGTAAGGTTACTCAAATCCTTCCCTACCCTGCCTCAGCACGAACTGGTCCTGACCAAACTGCAACAAAACCTCACTGCTGAACACATTCTGCAGGAACAGAAACTGTTTACCAACAAAGAGAACAAAGGTTTTGAACGCATCTATGGCTGGAGCTGGCTGCTACAACTGCAAAGAGAACTGCTTACCTGGAACTCACCAGAAGGCCGGGAGCTGGCTGCCAATGTACAACCACTGGCTACCCAGTTTTCCAAAGCCTACATCGACTTCCTGGGGAAACTGATGTACCCCATCCGTGTAGGAGAACATACCAACCTGGCCTTTGGCCTTTGCCTGGCATGGGATTATGCGGAAACTGCGAAAGATCAGCCATTGCAGGATGCGATTAAAGCAGCTGCTACCCGTTTCTATCTGGCGGACAAAAACGGACCTGTCAGCTATGAACCGGGCGGCTACGACTTTCTCTCACCCTGCCTGGAAGAAGCAGACCTGATGTGGAGAATACTGCCAGCTGCACAATACCAGACCTGGATACAGGAATTCCTGCCAGGACTGTTTGCTAAAAATATCACGCTGTTTCCTATAGCACAGGTAAAAGATCGTACCGATGGTAAACTGGTACACCTGGATGGTCTGAACCTGAGCCGTGCATGGTGCCTCTACGGTATTGCCCGTCATGCAGGAAAGAATAGCGCCGCCATTCAGGCACTGGCCAACCAGCACCTGGAAGCTGCTATTCCACATGTAGCCAGCGGCGATTACGCCGGTGAACACTGGCTGGCATCCTTTGCTGTGTATGCCCTGACTGTCGAGAATAACTAATTCCTTTATGCGATTCATTCTGCTGATAATATCCCTGTTCGCATTGCCAGCTGGCCTTCTGGCCCAAAAAAACTTCTCTGTTTCACCTACGCCCGACTGGCTGGCTCCTTACAAGCCGGACCTCGGCAAGGCACCAGATGCAAGAGAAGTGAGTAACGGCTACTTTCTACTCCTGCTGGAAGAACAACACCATGCAGAGAAAAACGCAGTGTACAGGCATATTATCAGACAGATTGTATCGGAAGCAGGCATTCAGAATGGTGCAGAGGTATCTGTGGAATACGATCCTACTTATGAAAAATTACACTTTCACCAGCTGGTCATCCGCCGGAATGGTCAGGTGATCACCAAACTGGATCCATCCCGCTTCCGCTTCCTCCAAAAGGAAGAGGACCTCTCCCGGTTTATTTACAGCGGCACCTTCACCGCTTACTACATTCTTGAAGATGTACGCAAAGGCGATCAGATCGAATACGCCTACACACTCGAAGGTGCGAATCCTATCTTCGAACACAAATACGCCAACACATTTTACTTCACGTCTTACGATCCAATCGTCAATTATTACAAAGCGCTCATCGCAGCACCGACAAGGGTCATCCACTTCAAAGCTTTTAATGGTGCACGCCTGCCGGCAAAAAGTAACTGGAACGGCATGCAATTGTATGAATGGAAGATTGCGGATGTGATGCCTGCTGATGAAGATGACAACGCACCAGAATGGTATACTACCATACCTTTTGTACAAGCCAGTGAATACAAATCATGGTCAGAAATCATCAACTGGGGCGCAAAGATCAACACACCTCCCGCTCCCGGCACTCGCCTGCAAGCAAGGATTGCTGAACTGAAAAAACAATCCGGCAACGACAAAACATTGTATCTCCAAAACGCCATGCGCTTTGTGCAGGACGACATTCGATACATGGGTATTGAAATGGGTGAATATTCACATCGGCCCAACAGCCCCGACAAGATTTTAGATCAACGCTTCGGTGATTGTAAAGACAAATCCCTACTGCTTACCACTCTTCTGCAGGCGGATGGTATCAACGCCAGCATGGCTTATACCAATACCTATCTGAAGGCGCATGTATCAGACTATCTGCCCTCTCCATTTATGTTCAACCACGTAATTGTGCATGCACAATTGGGAGACAGCAGTTATTGGATAGATCCTACCATTAGTTATCAGCGCGGACCTTTGCGTGAGCATTCAATACCTGATTATCAGCAGGCCCTGATTATCAATACTGATGGCAGTGATACACTCACCAATATACCTCAGTATAACATAGGCACGCAGACGATCAAAGAGCACTTCATACTGCCTGATTCCAAAAGCAAAAAAGGCACCCTCACTGTTCACAGCGTATACACCCTGCGATTTGCCGATCAGCAACGCGATGTATTTGCCAACAACAGTATGAAAGATCAGGAAAAATCCTATCTCGATTACTACAAGAATATTTATGGAGAATTACACACTGATTCTGCACTGAAAACGATCGATAACCCTATCAGGAATCAATTTAGTGTAATAGAACGGTATCAACTGGAAGAACCCTGGAAGAATGATACAGAAGAACCGGGACAACTCGAAATTCCTGTAACGGCCGGCATTCTACAGGAAGCATTGCCGAAGCTTAGCAAAAAGAAAAATAGTAAATCGCATTCACCATTGTCTATGCGTTATCCTTATTCACTGGATTATACCATTGACATGGATATGCCGATAGAATGGTATTTAAGCAATGAACCAGTCAGGATCAGTAATGCTTATTATGCTTTTACATTTACACCTACAGTAGAAGGCAGGCATGTGACATTGCATTATACATTCAACACCTTTCAGGACAATATTCCCGTCGAATACTTAGCGCAGTATGAAAGCGACAGGAATAAAATGGATGATGTTATTTCTTTCAGCCTATTCTGGTCTCCGGATGATCCAATATCGACAACAACACCCACTGATAATACGGTGAACTGGGTGACGCTGACACTCGCTATTTTCTTCATCGCCTTCTTTGCACGGATGGCATGGAAGTATAACCAATATACGATCTATCCGGTGCAGGATGTGCTGATACCTGCTGAACTAAGGGGGTTCCTGTTTATCATTGCCTTCTTTGTATTCTTCACACCACTGGCCATGTTGCAGGCCATTTTCAACAATGACTTTTTTAGTTTTAAAGCATGGGGGCAGCTTAGCAAGGCTACCAATATCATCAGCAACACCTCCTTCCTGGAATTTTGGTTTATACTCCGGATGGTAGCAGCATTATTCTTCTTTGTATATAGCGTACTGCTGATTGCATTATTCCTCAATAGAAGGGATACATTCCCGACTGCGATGGTGTATTTTATGGTGAGTACCCTCCTCTTCAGAGTAATAGATACAGGGTTATCACATTATCTATATAAAACCAGCTGGGAAACGGCGGAACTGGGAGGCATTATATACATTTTTGTAAGAGGCTTATTGTTCACCCCTTACCTGCTACAATCACAGCAGGTGAAAGAAACTTTTATTATGCCACACCGTTCGGTGATCAGCAAAGAAAAAGGGTACTGATACAAAGATCAATACCCTTTTTAATGATGTAGCAGGCGCTGTTTTTTAGAAAGATTCTGAATCGAAGATCACTACCTTTTCCCACAGGTGTTTGCAGTTTTCTACGAATGCCAGGTGTACAGGATGTACCTGATAGGTGTCGTGCCCTGCCTCGTCATTGAACGCGGTGAGCAGACAATAACTGTAATCCTTAACGATCACTGGTCTGTCAGTATCTGCAGGTTTGCCTACATTGTACGTCACGAGGGTTTCCACAGCACTGAGGGATTTTACACCTTCTTCAAATGTTTTGATATCAGCTGCCGAAAGATCTGCTTTCAGATAAAAATTTACAACGTGTACAAACATGTTCAACTTGCATTTTATGTGTTAGAAGAATAAATTGAATTAACTGATCTCGTTGATATATCGCTTCACACTCCACAGGTTCACAATGTAAACAAGTATGATCACCAGTACTGCAGCACCGGCGGTGCCGGGGCTGATCCATGAAGATACAAATAGCTTCATACCCGCAAGTATACCAGCTGCTTTCCATTGCAATACTGTAATCAATACGAGCGCGATGATCGCTGTAAATATATACAAAGGCACGAATTGTCGCATCAGGTATCGCTGTAGTTGTCGCGGTGCAGTACCTAAAGTCACCAGCAGTTGTATCTCTCTCTTGCAGCTCGCGATCACAACCTGTATAAACATACTGAAGACTAACAGTGCAAAGAGCAGTAATATCAAACCAAAGAACCCAATTACAGATACAATGGTTTGCAGGATCACTTTGGTTTTGCTGTATTTGAGTTTATCCTGGTTGGTGCTATATCCTTTATCTTCCAGGTATTTGACCAGTACAGGATTGGAAGGATCTTTTGTTTTAATGATCACACGGCTGGGAGCGGCCGTCTGTCCGTTGCCAAACTTTCCATTCGCCCAATCCATGAAACTACCGGGTACGAGGAAGGAAGAAATTCTATCTGAAAAGCCAACGATCCTACCTGTAAATTCCTGCGTAAGCAGCCCTTTTGAAATCGTGATTTTCATCGGGAGTGCTTTGATGGTTTCAGGGGAAATTTGTGGTAATCCCTGGCTCAGTGCAAAACCGAAGTTGTATAGATTGAGGAAGTCGTTTGGCAGGATAATGGGAATGGTATTATCACCAGGTTGCCATTTCCAGTCTTCACTCTTTACATCGATGAAGGTATCTGGTACGGCTTCGAAAAACATTTCGGTATAGAAGTGCAGATCTCCGGGAGCAGCGGCGGAAACCTTGTACTGATTAGAAGTAATAAAGCCAAAGGCAGCGGTGAATGGCTGCTTTTTGATATCGGCTATTTCCTGTGGGGTGAATTCACTTTTCTCCGACTGCCCCATCATATCGTTCGTGATCTTTTTGTTGATGACGAGGAAGTCTACGCTTTCATTCTGATTTTGCTGGTTGTAGAGCAACTGATCAAAGTCTTTATGCATCTGTAGGGCCAGCAGCAGCAGGAACATGGCGATACCCAGACCGGTAGTAGCCATAACCAGGCGGCCTTTGCCTATGCCCGTCTGAATGATCTTTTTGAGTAAGCCAAAAAACGATTGCTTCATAGATTGAAATGTATGTCGTAGGCAAACCTGTTGTCATTGTCCAGGTCTGTTAAAATAAATCCGGCGTTGCGGGCGCGGCATTCTTCTGCGATCAGATCAGCAGCCTTTTGTGCATTCTCATCGTCCAGGTGGCTGAAGGGTTCATCCATCATGAGCCATTCGAATGGTTGTACCAGTGCACGGATGATGGCGATACGCTGACGTTCTCCGTAAGAGAGTGTTTTGCCGCTTTGGCTCAGGATGTGCGATACGCTCAGGCGGGCTGCCATTTCTGCCACCTTTTCGGCGGTACAGTATGGATTGGGTAGCATCACTCTTTTGAGCTCTATATTTTCCTGTGCGGTGAGTTGTTCGAAGATGCGGAGGTCCTGGAAGACGACGCTGACCTGCTGCTGACGCATACGGGCTATCTGGTCTTTGTTGTAGGCATCCCAGGATTGGCCATCTACCAGCACCCTGCCGGTATAGTCGTTCCGGATGTTGTACAGGTAGTGGACCAGGGTTGTCTTGCCTGTGCCCGATGGTGCCTTGATTTTGACAAAACTACCGGGCGTGAATGTAACGGCCTGATTCCAGATGTCCGAATTGCGCTGCAGGATTTTATCCCTGAGAGGAATGGGAACCAGATTTTCTAATTGTAACTGCATGTTGCGATTAAATATTTATTAAACCAAAAGATCATCCTGCTTCTTCGGAACAGGATGATCTTCTGGTTTAAAATTTCTGTGCCGTTTAGTATACTACAGATGTATCTACCTTCTTTTCATCATGTACGATCCTGGCTACATTGGTACCAAGATTCACCAGTTGAACCAGGCTATTCTCATCCTTTTTGAAGTTCAGTACTACTTCAGAACGCTGTGACTTACCATCGAAAGGATGGGTAACAGCAGTTGCATCTTTCAGCAGATCTTTTACCTGACCGGCGATTGCCTGACCATTTGCAGGAATATCGTTTACCGGAATCGCAGCTGCAATCTTTTCGAAGTTGATATAAGCTCCCATTGGGTTGCCTTTGATCTTGCTTACAAAGCTATTGTCCAGACCACCGGCTTTGCCTTTACCACCCAGGTAAGCATCCAGTGTAGGCTGGTCGTTAGCTACAGCAATCAGTTTATCGTCGATAGACAGGGCAGGCATACCTGGCTGCTGCATCATGTCTGCCAGTACATATTTATCACCTTTTTTGGTCACGAATGACTGCAGGGCAGGTGTGCTTATTACTTTGTCAAAAGCAGCCTTATCGCCTACTTTCATCGCAAACACCCATTTCAGATCAGTTCTGGTTACAGAGTCACCTGTTACAATGGTGCTTGGTGCTTTTCTAACATTCAGGTCAGAAGCTGCAAAGAACATCTGACCGTTGAAAGCGTTCAGGATATCATCCAGTGTCAGGTTCTGATTACCGGAGTACATACGGAGACTGATATTCGCCATACCATCCAGACCAGTTGCCTTTACGATATCGCCCAGCATACGGAAGTCGAAACCGTATACCATAAAGCCAAGGATATTGTCAGAAGGATATTGTTCCAGCAGCTTCACGTCTGCTTCTGTTTTACCATATTTCTTGTAGATATCAGACAGGTCTTTGCCTGCATATGATACACCTTCCATCACTACTTTACCTTTCTCGAAGTTTACGCCACCGGTATAGTAGCTCCCTTCCAGCAGTTTCTTCAGGTTTGCAGGAATTGCTGCACCCTGTGAAGCATACATGGGTTCTGGATTTACATATACGCTCAGGTCAGCATTGTTCTTGAGCAGGTCATGAAATGCAGAGATGTCTGCAGCCGATTCATCTTTCTTCAGGTGGAAGAGGTGATCAGCTTCTGCTACCCAGGTAGCTTCGGCATCAGGTGTCTGGAAACGAACCTGGGTCGCTACAGCGCTGTCTACAGCACTGCTGTCGTCCTCATCCTCATCGAAACCACCGCCTGGAATGCCACCTGGCATACCACCCGGAAGACCACCATTCTTCAGTTTGTTGGCATCCACACCACGGATATAGATCACAGTTTCTTTGGTCCAGCCGATCACAGCATCCTGATCAGCTTCCCAAACGTACTGGAAGTCATCTTTCTTTTTCATGGTGAAGTTCGGGAGGTTCTTTTTCAGGTAAGCTTCGAACTTGCCAGCGTCTTTCAGTCCACCGGTGAGGGTTACGTAAGACTGTTGGCTATTGTTGAATACAACCGATACGAAGAAATTATTCTGCAGGTCTACACCCGAGTTTTCTGCATCTTTCCATGCTTTCATAGCAGGGTTGCTGGTATCCTGGTCCTGCAATGCGGAAAACATTTTCTCCATAGTAAGACCATTGGTCACCAGTTTATTCGTGATCTGCTTGCTATTGATGCTCAGCACTACGCCTGCGGTTTTGGGGATATATTTGCTTTGATCAGGAACCTTCGAACATGCAGACAACATAACTGCCGCTGTTACAGCAGTTAACAAAACTTTGGAAAACATCTTTGTCATAAAAAGGGGATCTG
>Ga0316604_10002542_pt1 | contig 13826 bp, 8 predicted proteins | sample OWC_soil_day20_C_FD_207650 | JGI IMG/M metagenome (GOLD analysis project Ga0316604, IMG submission 207650) | Wetland soil microbial communities from Old Woman Creek delta, Ohio, United States - OWC_soil_day20_CT | ecosystem: Environmental > Terrestrial > Soil > Wetlands | place: USA: Ohio... | reverse complement strand
GGTGGTGGTAATGGTACAAATTGCAGATCATCTGGTGATAGGCCCTGCTTCTCCAGCAGCTTCAATAATACAAAATGCTGATTGCTGTAAAGACTGGGAATAGCGATCTTTTTTCCTTTGAGATCATGCAGGTTTTTAGCACTGCTATTGATGGGTATCACCAGTTCTGAGCCATCCCGGTGACCGAGGTAGCAGATCTTTACCGGCACGCCGTCTTCTCTCAGTTTCATAGCCAGCGGGGCTAACATAAAGGTAGCCTGTAATTTTTTGGATTGTATGGCACTTGCAATGGTAGGGAAGTCGGAGAACTTCTGAGACTTGAAATGAATGGCTGCGCCGGAAGTTTTGGTGGCATAGTCAACCACCGGGCAGGTCAGATGACAGGTAACAGGCAGATAGCCTACCTGTAATTCCTGCGGCAGTTTCGTGGCAGTGCCGGAAGTTGTCTTTTCCAGTGGCAGGACACGGAAGCGCAGGATAGCCAGCAGGGCCACTACCAGTCCTATACCCAATAGTATCTTTTTCATAATTTATATTTATTTCAGGGGTTATACAAGAATTTTCTCCATTACATGGGCAGCTACTTCCAGCAGCTCGGGCTGGGTATTATGCCTTGGATGGGCTACTTTTACATACATCTCATGACAAACACTGGTAGGGCGGCTTGTCAAAATGATGATCCGGTCAGCTATCTGCACTGCCTCATCAATATCGTGGGTCACCATGACGAGTGTCTTGGGTCGCTTATCCAATAATCGGATAAGTTCCTTCCTGATTTCCATGCGGGACAGATAATCCAGGGAAGAGAAAGGTTCATCCATGAAAATGATATCTGAAGTACCCGCCAATACCCTGGCAAGTTCCACCCGCTGCTTCATCCCGCCGGACAACTCATGGGGATAATATTTTTCAAAGCCTTTCAGATTGACCAGATTGATCAGGTCCTGGATTTCTGCATCCCGACGTACAATATCTTTCATGTGACGCAGGCCAATACCCACGTTTTCTGCCACCGTCAGCCAGGGAAACAGACCGCCCTGTTGGAAGACCGTACGTACGGAACTAGTAACCTTTACCCGACCGCTGGCAGGTTGCAGATACCCCGTTAACAGGTTGAGCAAAGTCGTTTTTCCACACCCGGAAGGGCCTACAATCACTACCCTTTCCCCACGCCTCACCTCGATAGTGATATTGTCCAGTACTTTCATGTTGCCGTATGTAAAGGAAACATTCTCCAGTATAATATGTGCGTGATCATTGTTTACCATAACCCCATTTTAAATTATCAGCTTTTGTAAATCTTTGGAATAATTTGTCAATGCCCGTACCAATGGTGCCGATCGTAATCATATAACAGACGGCTGTATCCAGTCGTAAGCCGTTTCTGGCATCCCATATCCCATATCCCAATCCATCCTGACAACCGACCATTTCTGCGGCTACAATGACCACCCAGCTGATACCATAGCAAATTCTCATAGAAGTCAGTAATTGCGGCATAATAGCCGGCAACGTGACCTTAAACAGCAGTTCTGTACCGTTATAGTCATGATCTCTGGCCACACGGAAATAAATATCCGGGATCGTAGCAACAGCTGATATTACTGATAAGGTAAGCGGAAAAAAGGTGGCCAGGAATATCAGGAAAATAGCTGGCTTGTCACCGATATGGAACCATAATATCGCAAAAGGTATCCAGGCCAGTGGAGATAAGGAACGGAAGAAATTGAGTATCGGCAGTATAGCCGTATTCCAGTTTCGGTTCCTTCCCAACCACAGCCCGATAGGGATAGCCAGGCATGCTGACGATAAAAATCCGATGGCAACTCTCCATAAAGAAGCAACAATATCATTCAATAAGCGAGCGGTGGAGAGCTCCTCCTGGAAACTTTTTACCACGGACAGCGGAGAGGGGAATGCATATTCAGGGAAGATCTTTAATAAAGAAATCACCTGCCAGCAGACTAAGATAAACAGGATAGCCAGCGGTGCCAGCCAATTTTTATGTATCATATTGCGCGTATTTTTGGGGTAATAGTTACCTGGACCGCATTGCTGCGATCATTTTTCTGTAGATGTCAGGCGGAAATACTATTTATTCTTCCCCGAAATTATCGTAATAGGTATAATCTCCTGAAATCTTGCCGTCCTGGAATGTAAAAATTGTACAGATAGGTAATTCAAAAGTGGTACTGTCGGGGGCAGTGCCTTTGGATACAAACTCTACGATGACATGCTGATCACCTGATGGGTACATTTTTACTATCTCATCCCTGACATCCGGGAATGCCTGCTGCAAGCCACTGTACTTTTCAATAACCTGGGCGGTGGTCTGTTTCACTAATCCACTTCCTAATGAGGGATCCTTGAATTCAGCTGTGGGCGTGTACATTTCAGCCATCTTTTTCCAGTCGTGGTTATTAAAATGCTCGAAATACTGTTTTACCAGGGCCTCATTGTCGTTACTCATAGTTGTCGATTTTTGGTTGTTACATGAAATGAATATCCACATTACAAAAAACAATCCTGATACTTTCTTCATATTTAAACAGATGGTTTATTTCATACGTGTCTTTTCGTCATTGCTGATCCATGCGGGCTTCTTCACTTTTACTTTACCTTTGTTGATGAAGTTGTATTTTAGCGTCAGTATCAGTTGCCGGTTGTCTGCTTTCTCCTGGTAATTGGATTTCCAGTAGACGCCCTGCAACGTTCCTACATACTTTAAGGTTTTCAGGAAATCGCTCACACTCAGCTTTAGCTCAATCTTATCTTTCAGTAGTGTCTTTTTGGCGCCGGCTGAAAATGAACAGATTGTTGAAAACTTAAACTGTCCTTGTACGGATGGTGTTATTAATGTATTACTGAATTCCAGTGATGTTCCTTTGGGCAAAGCAAAAGAGTGTTGGGTGAACAACTGAAGGGTAACACGTGAGTTGTCCGGATAACCCAGTACTTTCGCTCCTGTTTCAGCAAATTTCTGGTAAGCTAAATTTACATCAAAATAGCTTTCCCACCACTTTGTAATATCTAATGGTACCGCAATATTCAAATCAATATTAGTAAGGTCTCCGATATTGGCCGGTTTCAGCTTCTGTTCTTTGGTGTCTACATTTTGAAATTGTGCGGTAGTAAAGTAATTAGTCGTACGGAATACGGTGAGGGCTGCTGTGTACATTTGCTTCCACTGTGCATTCACGGTGATTTTGTTGGTAAATGCCGGTAATAGCGAAGGATTTCCTTCCAATGCCACGTAAGGATTTACATAGTACACAAAAGGATTGATATCCACATAATTAGGACGGGCAATTCTTCTCGCATAAGCTGCCCCGACTTCCCAGGCTTTGTTGAGCGGGTAATTTAAAGAAAGACTGGGGAAAAGTCCGGACATATCCCGCGAAACACGAAACTGATTGACCGTTGAATTCCCATTTACCTTGTCATCCTCATATCTCAAACCAGCCTTAATCTCCAGTTTTTTGATATGTGTGTTAACTTCAACATAAGCTGCTATAAGATTTTCCTTATACCTGAAAGCATTTGATTTCAGGCTATCCATTTTAAACTCATTGTTGATATAGTCACTGTATTCCACATTGTTCTTTGTAGCCACATGACTGTATTTAAGTCCTGCATCTAACTTTGTCCCTTTTTTCAGATTCACTGCATAATCCAGCTGGGTGGCCCATACCATGATATTCGTAAAGGAATTATTACGTACCAGCTCCTGCCAGTTATTTCCTTTTGTATATTCATTGTAGTAATCCCCCAGATTATTCTTGTGACTGGACAGATAATCTGAACTAAATGTAATAGTGTTCGCAGAATCTATACTATTGCGATATACCAGATTCACAGCGTTCTGCCCGGCACTATAATGCTCGATAGCAGTAGAGCTGACGTCGGTAATTGTATCATTGGTTTTCAGCCGGATCGCATTGACCTGATCGACTTTTCTGCTGTTATTACTACCACTGTAAAAGAGGCTAATGGATTGCCTGGCTGTAGGTTTTATATCTATGCCCGCTGAATAGTTATGTACCTTATCCGGGATGTTCTCAAAAAATACATTTTGCTCCAGTGAGGAGTTCTGGTAGAATGATAGCTTCTCATGAATGTCACCCAGCGACTCCTTATAATTTACGCTATAGTTGGCATACAATGAATACAATTGCTGTCCTAATGAAAGGTTGACTCCAGCATTGTGTTTGGGATAATATTTATCATATCCCAAAGATGACCCTGTTCCTACACTCAGGTTTCCTGCCAGACCGGTAGCGATCTTACTTTTTGTCCTGATATTGATGACAGCCGTCCCTTCAGCATCGTACTTAGCGGAAGGATGTGCGATCACCTCTATGCTTTTGACAATATTGACAGGAATTGTCTTCAGGTACTGCATCAGGTCACCTCCTTTCATATATACAGATCTGTCATTGACGGTCACCAGCACTTTCTCCTGACCATTTAACAAGATGTTCTGCTGATGGTCTATAAATATGCCTGGCAAATTACGGATCAAGGAAATTAAATCTGATTGGGATGAGCTGATAATGCCGTTCTCCACGTTGAATATAAGCCGGTCTTTTTCTTTTACAAACAGGGGTTTGCGTGCATGATGAGCAACTTCAGATAATTGAGCAGAACTTTTTCCCAATAGCACATTGATGTTTACTCCGGGTGTGACAGCCATTTCTTTTTTTTCAAAAGAGAGATGGCTGATACGGATAAAATAGTCTTTCTCTTTTAAATCCTTAAATGAAAAAGCACCATTTATATCAGACACCGCCACTGCAACATAGCTGGTATCCGTTGTTTTCAACAGGGTGATAGTTGCCAGCTCAATGGGGCTGCCACTTTCATCCGACACCTTCCCACTCAGGATGGATTGGGCACTGACTTGTTGTAAAGTTATTAATAGTAAACAGGTAAATATGATTTTCATAGTGCTAATTTTCATTCAGCAAGGGTATAAAATGACAGCTCTGATACAATGTATTCGGGTATATGTGTCGGGTGTAAGCGTTCTTCTTTTCTGGTAAAGAAACCTATTTCATGAGTACCCTGCGCGACAATGTTTTCTCCCCTGAAGTATTCAAATTTTAGCTTTAGCTTATTTTGAGATATACTGATGAGATACATTGCGATCAGGACCTTGTCGAACGCGTGTAATTCTCCCACATAGTTACAGCTACAGCCCAGGGTAACAAGTGCAAGCCCGTTCTCCATATCCTGTAGGACCTGTGGTGTTTTTTCCAGCAGAAAATGTTCCCGGCAGGTACCCTGCCATTTGACATAATTAGAAAAATAAACGTTCCCGACTACATTTGTTTCTTCAAAGGTGACAGTATGTAAGTATTCAAATCTTTTCACGATAGACGTTTTTATGGATATCACCTAATACTGCTGTGAATACGGCTTTTCCATCCACCTCCTTTAATTTGAAAGCGATAGACAGGATGGAGGATTGGCCACATTTGTAATAATGTATAGCAGATGATTCTTCTTTTTCAAACAGGATTGTTTCCAGCAGATTAAGACCCGCCTTCTTAATGCTCTCCATGATCCCCCAGATGCGGGTTCCGGCTACGGAAAGCTCTTCTCCGGTATGGGTACTGACAAACCGGGCCAGTTCATAACGTTCTTTCCCCAGCAATGTTTCTTTAAAAGAAGTTACTTTTTCAAGATCACAACCTATTTTATAACCAGCTTGTAACTGCAGGGTCAGGTCTTGCAGGTGGGTCCTGGAAACAAAGCTATTTTTGAGAGAGGGCTTCCCATCATAGCGCCGGAGAATGTAGTCCTGTTGACGCCAGTCCGTGCTATCCTGCTGACCGCTGATTTCATCCATACGGCGCTGGGCAATGACTTCAATCAGTACCAAAGGAAGTACCGGATCTTTTTGTGCTGTGAAAGATTGGAAGGTTACCTGGTCCCAATATTCCACGGGCAGCCCCTCTTCATCCAGCAGCAATAGATCATAAGTGTATATATTGCCTGATTTTGATATTTCTTTTGCTTCGATGCGGTGAACAGTTTTTGTACTTACCGTATATATTCTTCTCACACCTGTTGGCAATAATCTGTAATCAGGTACACAGGCCTGTATACAATGTAAAGCAGCATCTCTTGCTACAGGAGAGGTGGAGAGTATTTCCGGGGAAAGAAACTCGCCAAAGTAGTTGATGTTGGTAGGAGGTTGTAAGGTTACCCCGCATTGATATGGAGATAAAGCATCATAATGATCAATCACCTGGAAAATGCCCCGGTGGAAAAGCAACTGACCATAGAGGTCTTCAGCGACATTCAGATCCGGCATATTACTGTCAGAAAGAATAAATGGCTTGATCGCGGCCGGTTTTACAGTGATACATGTTTCAAAATGATCTTTGCCGTAACCAGTGGCGCTGCTTCTAAGTACAATTTTTATCACATCTGGCGATAAGCGTAAAGCGATCACCCTGATGGTCTGTGTCTCGCCTTCTTCCAATATGATCGGGTAACTGAACCTTGTATCAAGGAAGATATAATTGCTCTCTGCCGGGGAAAAAGCAGCAGCTACCTGCCGCATACATTCCAAGCCCATGACAGCAGGAAACACATATCCCCCATTGAGCATGTGGTCTTTCAGGTACAAATCATTGATAGCAGACAGTTCAAACTCAGTTATTAGTTCAATGCCGGGATATAACAGTCGCACATGTCCCAGAAAACGATATAAGGGCAACGTAAGCGGTGGTGTCTTCAGCGTCTCCATTTTACCGTAACGCCCGGAGATAATGAGGTTATGTCCGGAAGGGAAATTTTCCATCCACGACATAAATATATCGACGCCCTTTTCCAGGCTGATTGGTTGAATGCCTTGTTGCATCAGGTTTCCCAGCACTCCCAGATGTTCTCCCATACCAGCACCGCTCCACACAGACCATTCTGCATTCAAAGAGAAACATGCTGGATGAGTAGAAGCATAATTAGCAACTTCTTCTCTGAGCCATTCATTGGCCAGTGCATAGTCGGCATTACCATTCATACCACTTTCTGCTATCACCGATCCAAAAGTGATCAGTAATTTAAGGTCACTATTTACCAGGTTCCGGAACCCATCTATCTTCACATTAACAGTGGCATGCAAATCATTAGCAGTTAATTTGAACCATGGAGTAGGTATGTTCCTGCCTGCGCCATGTATAACGCCTGTGACCGGGCCCAATCTCACACTAGCTGCCTGTATCACTTTACTGATCGCTTTTTCGTTACAGATATCCACACTGTGGTATTCATAAGTGATACCCGCTGCATCAAAGCGTTCCAGGCTTTGGCGAAGGCGATCGTCATTGGTTGCACGACCGATCAATAATAACTTTACACCATATTTGGTAGCTAATGATAAAGCGCATTCCGATGTAATACCCTTTGCGCCACCGCTGACTAATATGACATCCTTCTCTGTGAGCGGCACCTGGCCACGGGAAGGATAATTAAATACAGGGCAGAACATAGGTGTATAGCGAACACCGTCTATATACTTTACTTCCGTAAAGCCTTTATTGGCATTTACTTCACTGTTGATAAGAGTTGCGTCTGGTAAAACGTCAGTATTGATAACGACACAGCGTAGTCCTTTTTTATCAAGGAAAAGGCTTTTGACAAATCCGGTTACCAATGGCCGATCCTGTATAATAACCAGTAGATCCTTCTCCTGCAGAGATGTTAAAACGCCTGGCAGCATGTCCAACACATCGCTATGTGAACAACCTATAAGATTTAGGTAAATACCATCAGCCCCAGGCTGGGAGTCCACTTTAAGCGGTGTGTTGATATATGATGTATGAAAGAAATGTACCCATGGCTCAATGCCCGGCAACTGATCTGTTTGCGGTGCATCATTCATTTGGGAGACAGACAATACAGCTACCACTTCCGCAATACTGGCATTGGCATATTCGGTTGGAATGCCTTGCATGACAATTTTCTGGCTGGAAGCAAATCCCGCAATCAATTGGCCAACCTGTAAGGAATTCAAATGGAGGTCATCCAGAAAGCGGGCATTGATATCAATCTCTGCTACTGGTAATTCCAGCTTTTGTGCGATCAATGCGCTGAAAGATGCCAGTAGTCCGGTATCCTGTTGAGGCGCTTCTACTGGCATATTACCGACAGTGATGGAAGTATCGTCCTCACAGGGATTGGCTATGAACCTGGCCTGCCAGTTGATGTCAAATTGCTTAACTGGCCGGTCTTTGATGAAGATATCAAGCTGTATATCTGTACCGGCAGTCCAGATCAGGCCTGCAGTTTCACACAATCCCTGTGTGGTTTGACCATCCATCGTAATGGCAGCCACTGGTTTCTTCGTAAGATCTCTGGCAATTGGTGTAAGCGTTTTATCTCCTCCTACCTCCACCCATAGATCCACCAAATCATCAGCCTGTTGAAAAGCAGGCATAAATAAAACAGGATTGCTCAGCTGTCGTATCAGGTTTTCTTTCACATCATCTGACGAGCTGACAGTAGAGATCATCTTCCGGGAAGGCTTTTGTATGGACAGTTCGCTGACCACTTCACGTAAGCGATCTTCGACCTTTTTCATCCTGCTGTTGTGAAATGCATAACGGACAGGTAATAACATCGAAGGAACCTTTTGTGAGAGCAGGTAGGCTTTACAGGCATTGATATTATCAGCAGTACCTGATAAGACTGTTTGTGTAGGTGAATTAACAGCTGCAATTTCCACATTCTTCACTGTTATGCGGTCAGCAGGTAGTGGAACTATGAGCATCAAGCCGTCAATACCTGGGGTATCGTGCATGATCTCTCCCCGTTTTTGGGCCAGCTGTATAGCTTGTTCTTCACGCAGATAACCACTCCAGTGCAATGCTGATATTTCGCCCAGGCTATGACCTATGCCCACTTCCGCCTGCACACCTAATTGTTCCAGGATGCGTAATCCAATCATCGATGTACCGACAATGCCAGCCTGGATCATATCCAGCTGCTGACTGTTTTCCTTGCCGGCAGGATAACTTTCAGGAATACCTATTTGCTTAAAGCGTCCTGCTGTAGCAAATCGTTTACTTCCCTGACCGGGGAATAAAAACCCGATACGGGATTTAGTGGTGCCTGCATTGTAGTAAAATCCTTTATTTTCTATAAAATCATGCCCCTGCGTTATCAGGTGTATCAATTTCCCGAGTTTCATTGAGAGTTCTGCCGGCGAAGCAGCTACTACCGCTGCTCTGAATGAAGCAGGTTGTAATTGTTTCATCAGGTGCGTACTCAGGTCACCCAGTTCTGCAAAAGACAATGCCCCTGCATAGGTGTTGACCATATCCAGTTGCGCCAGCAGTAACTCCGGAGTGGCGGCTGCAAGCAGGAATAGCTCGGTGTCCGGGGCAGCAGGGATTGCTACACTAACCGGCATTGTGGGCTGATATTCTTCTATAGTGATATGTGTATTGATACCACCAAACCCCATTGCACTCACACTTGCTCTCATCGCTTCCTTCTCCGCATAAGGGATGGCTTTAAATGGAAGGTTCAGGGCTGTTCCATCCAGTAAGTTATTTTTATTCCGGCAACCGGTCACCGGGGGGATGATCCGGTTTTTAACGACATTAATGATTTTAATAAACCCGGCAATACCTGCAGCAGCTTTTGTATGTCCTATATTCCCTTTTACAGAACCGATATAATGCGCGGCAGTTGTATTTCTAATTTTGCCAAGCAGGGTCTGTAATTCAACCTGGTCACCTACTGGCGTACCCGTACCATGTCCTTCAAAATAAGCGACTTTATCCGGCTGATAACCTGCCTTGGCGTACGCTCTTTCCATGGCCAGTGTTTGACCATTGACAGAAGGGCGTGTCAGCCCTCCCTGTCCATCAGAAGAAATTCCATATCCTTTGATAAGACCATGGACCTTTAAATTATTGGAAATCGCAAAAGACAGCGTGGAAAGGACCACAAAACCACATCCTTCACCCGGCCAGAAGCCATTGGCATCTTTATCATAGATCAGCATCTCCTTCGAGGCAAGAGCACCAGCTCTTGAAAAACCTACCAGCTCAAAAGGATCCAGGCTCAGGTCTACGCCTCCGGCAATACAGACTTCATTATCTCCTGCGGCAATATGCCGGCAGGCATCTATCACCGCCAGCAAAGAAGAGCTGCAGGCTCCATCGACTGTATAACCACCACCATGGAAATCGTAGTAATTACATATTCTCCCCGCGATGGTATTGGATAAACCACCCGCCAGCGAATCTTCGAACATTCTGGGGAAAGCAGACTTATAATCTGCCTCCATATCCTGCATAAAGGTCGCCAGCATATCCGGGTTCAGATCCAGTTTATGCAGGTTGGCCATGAGCTTTCGCTGTACATAAGGCCAGCGTAAACGCATTGTATTCGCTCTGGAAAATTCCCCTGTCAGCGTATTCCCTACATACACGCCTACCTGATCTTTCGGGAGCTGGTTATTTTTCAATAAACCCGCATCCTCCATAGCTTCAGAAGCTACATCCAGGGCCAGCCAATGGGTAAGGTCTGTGCCCCGGAACACTTCTCCTGATATATTATATTTCTTCCTGTCAAAGGCATAATTACTCAATACGGCTGCCATAACAGTACGTATTTTATCATCATCCTTATCTGAAAAATACGCGGCGTTCAATCTCACATCCGGAATTTTCCGGAAGGCTCTTCGCTGCGCCAGGATATTTTCCCAAAACTCCTGGTAGCTATTGGCATCAGGATATTTACAGGCCATTCCGATAATCGCTATTTCATTTTTCATATGTTAACCCGCTTGAAGAAATATTTAACCGTGGCGATAATGCGTATTTAGCGGCGCCTACCTTTGGAATACTGAGCAGTATGCCTCTCAGGATACACACAATAAACAACGCAAAGAACAACCCGAATACCACATGGAAAATCATCAGCACACCATACACCATGGCTACAGAAAATGCATACAGCATTTGTTCGGTAATACCGGAAGGGGTAGTGGCAGGATCAGAGATCATATAAAATGTGAATAGCAGAAACGCCACACCAGTACAAGGTAGTAAAGCAGCTGTCAGTGATACATCAAAGAAGATGCTTCTTAGCACGGCCTGTGCCACAAAGCCAGTGAGCCAGGCAAGGATCAGTGGTATTCTGCCGGTGAATTTGAAATTCAGGAATGTTCCAGCTGTCACCAGAATAGCAGGAATGATCCAATCTCCCCAGCCAGTCACATTTTCCGTGAACATATATGGGGGTGAAATGCCGACCCATGAAAACAGGATCAATGTCAGTGCAATGCCTGTATTGGAAGGATTAAGGAAATGTCTTGATTTGCCATTGATGATGATCCTGAAAATCACTTTTGAACTAATAGCTGCTGCAGATGCAAATACTATCGGTGATAAATCGCTGTTGGCAAATAACAACATAGAAGTAGCCATCCCTGTAATATGTGCTGGCAACAGGAAGTTGACAAGATTTTTCCAGCTACCGCTAAAACGGGGGGGCTTATGATTAGCGGTTGCAAAAAGGTATTCATACAACAATTCCAGTGAATAGGTAGTAGCTAATGCTGCCAGCGGATATGCCCATGATTGTTCAAAACCAAGGAAGAAATGTCCGGCAATATTGAGTACAGTGATAGCTAGTGCAAATCTTCTTAACGCGGGAAGCGGGTTATACACTTTGTCCATGTAGATTAGTTTGATAGGGTGATCGTATTCCAGCCTTCTTTAGCGGCAAATACCTGCTGTTGGCTTTTTCCACTATTATCCAGGTATTGTATTTCGAGATGCATATGCTGTGTGGTGGCATTCTTCAGGCCAAAGAAGATATCAGTTGTGTTTCTGCCTGAATGGCCATTGCCACCATCGACAAAGCTGGTTTGCTTTAACTGGGTGCCTTCATATAAACGGACAATGGCGCCAATGGCGGGTCTTAAACAGGAATCATTTACCGGTAGCAAAACCCTTAAGCCGATAAAACCATTCTTACCTTTGTAGTTGTTCTGGTAGTAATAGGAAGTCTCCCATTGGTTGGCGACTACAAAGTCAAGGTCTCCATCATAATCCAGGTCACCCACTGAGATGCCACGGGATATCTGTGTATCATCCATACCCAGTTCAGCAGCGAGATCATAGAATTGACCGGATGCGGACCTGACAAAAAAAGGATGGTGATAATGCCCGGACAGGTCATCTCCCAGCTTGAAATTGGGCCATGAAGCCGGGTAGGCCAGCAGATCATCATTACCCAAAGCGAGCTCCTGCAGCTCCGGCCAGCGATCGGCAGTACCTTTCATAAAACCGGTTGCCTGAATGGCTTCGTTGACACCATCATTGTTGAAATCTCCCAATTTCGAATCCCATCCCCAGGAACTTCTTGATAAACCCAGTTCTTCACTTTGGTTCACGAAGGGCGCAATGCCTTTGTTGAATTTGTCTATCTCACCAGTGTTGATGAAAGCAAAATGCGATTCCTCCAGTGCATATTCAGCGGCAATATTGCTGACATAGATATCCAGTAAGCCATCGCTGTTGATATCGCCGATGCCGGCGCCCATTCCTTTATATGAGTCCTTGCCTAAAACGCTGGAAGCAGTAGTAGTCAGTTTACGTTCACCATACAGTAGCTTAAATTTTAACCGGCCGGGAACAGACTGGTTCAGCAGGAATTTATCCGGACCAAAGTCATTGGCCAGGTATAATTCGGGCAGCATGTCACCATTAAGGTCAACAGCAGCAACAGCCAGTGTCCAGTCTTCCGGGTTTTTGATACCATCAGACCATGTTTTATCTTCAGTAAATACCGCGTTTTGCAGTTCAACACCTTTACACAGGAAGAAGTGATTTTTCCCGCCATTTGCTGCTCTTGACATGGAATGCTGCATGGTCTGGTCCTGGTCAGGTGCTACATTGTCAAGTACACGGGAGCCATCAGGGAAGTAGTTGGTGATGAGGATATCCACTTTGCCATCGCCGTCAAAATCAGCGAGTGTAGCTGCATTGGAGAACCATCTTTCACCGCTTGTCACCAGTTCAGTCTCTTTGAAGCCAATGCTGTCGGCGTAGAAAATAACAGGCGTTCTGCCCCAGTAATAGACGAGTATATCGGTTTTGCCATCAGCATTGAAATCATAAGTGAGGGAGCCCATTGGGGCCATAGTAGCTGAGTCATAAGGCAGGAGCTTTACATCCAGTCTTATAGGTGGCTCCCTTTTTTTGATAGAAGAGATGAGCACTGCATCAAACCGGGGGTCTACGTGTATGATATCATCACTGCGGCCATCATTGTCAAGATCGGCAATCGTCACCGCAGCACCTACGGAAGAGATCCATGCGGCTATATTTTTATATTGCGGGTGTACATTCCGGATTAATTTCGGTGTTCCTTCTGTCACAGGCAGGTCCATTCTCGAAAAGGAGAAATCAGTGGCCAGCGTTGCTCTTTCTGCTGGTGTAAGCTGCGCTTTTCTGGCAAAAATGAAACATACACATACGACGATGACGGCCAGTGCTTTGATCAGGTAATTGTTAATCATATTAAGCGATTAGGGTCTTTGAGTATAATTCTTCAGCGATCATTTTTCTCCAGGAGTAGTATTGCGTAAAAGCATCCTGTTGCGCATCCACTTTCAGAAGTGCCCGGTCGGTTATTTCGGCTACAGAGGACAGGCTATAACCAGTGATAGCGGCAATGGCGTTATTAGTATCTGCGGTGACCGTTTCAGCCCTTTCCCTGGCTTTGGCTGCAAATGCTACACCCTGTAAAAGGAAGGGCAGATGGGGGCCCGTATGGCCTTTTAAGCGCTGTAATTC
>Ga0316604_10002541_pt1 | contig 13833 bp, 21 predicted proteins | sample OWC_soil_day20_C_FD_207650 | JGI IMG/M metagenome (GOLD analysis project Ga0316604, IMG submission 207650) | Wetland soil microbial communities from Old Woman Creek delta, Ohio, United States - OWC_soil_day20_CT | ecosystem: Environmental > Terrestrial > Soil > Wetlands | place: USA: Ohio... | reverse complement strand
GTGCGTTCTGCGTAGGAATTGGCTCTCCAGTCTTCGGGATAAAGGAGCCTCATTTCAAGAAGGTCGCGTTCCGGCGTGATGCGAACGCTGAGAATCAGCGAGTCGTGCCAGTGAATGCCTTCGTCGATGACCATGGCGCAGAAGTGAGACGGCTAACGTAGAGCTAACCGGCGCTGCGCGGGTTTATCGCGCAGCGTCCAGCGACTGAAAGGAGCGAGGTTGAGCGCCGGGTTAGCCGTCTTCATGCGGGACGCTTGGCCAGCAGTGCCCACACACCTGCCGCTGAAAGCAGAGAGCCGCCAGCGAGATTGAAATACCGCTGTGCTCGCGGCGAGGCGAGTACCTTTCGCGCTGAACCAGCAAATATGGCGTACAGGGTTGCGTTGAGCGTTGCCAAAGCGACGAAGGTGATGGCAAGAACCCAGAGTTGCTGTGTAACACCTGTATTTTGGTTGATGAACTGCGGCAAGAAGGCCACGAAGAACACGATGCCCTTCGGATTGAGTGCGGTGACGAGGTAGGTATTGGCGAACAACTTCCAACGCGAACCTGGAGCAGTCGGGGCGGAGACTTCGTGAGGAGAGACGCCTGCTCGCAACATCTTCATGCCCAAGTACAGCAGATACAAGCCACCAGCCCACTTTACAACTGTGAACCAGAACGCCGAAGTTGCGAGTAGCGCGCCCAGCCCAAGCAGAGAGACCGCAAGGGCTGTTGAATCACCGAGCGCCACTGCAGCAACAAGAGGTACATTGGCACGCCGGCCATGTGCCATGGAGTAGCTGATGACCGTGAGGATGGTTGGGCCAGGAATGATGAGCAATACAGCGGACGCAGCAACGAAGGCAAGCCAAAGTTCGATAGACATGGAATGTTCTCTTTAGACGACTAACGTTGAAAGTGAGGGGCGCCGCGCGAGGCGGAATGATCGAAGAGCGCCCGCTTATTCGGCGTCCCCTCGACTGCAGTGTTAGGCATCGCGCGCCGAAGAAGAGGTTTTGGTTTATGCATAACGAGAAATTGCTGAGTAGACCCACTCGATTGTTGCGCTAGCGGAAGTTGATTCAAATGCGTCTACTGGGTGATCCCAATCAGAATTTTCTACAACGAATACCCGATATCGATCGTGGTAGTACCCGACGTCAAGAACAAGATCGAGGTGATTGGCATTTCGCAACTGAAGGATGTCTTCGGTCAAATCTGCATGGGCGAGCCACTCAGGATCTCGGGAAATGCCGTAAGGATCGAATTCCAATCGCCAGGCGCCAAAAGACTCAGGTAGCAGATGATTCATCGGATGCCTAACGTTGAAAGTAACCGGCACCGGAGCGCCAGCGTAGGGAACCCAAACTGCGCAGCGGTTTGGGTGTCCGGTTGACTGACATGTTAGGCATCGGCGTTGAGTTCACGAAGGACTTCGATAGCTAACGCACCGGCGCCGGCGCCAATGCCACGGTTATTGATGTTCAGATTTTGGTTCTCGGTCACATCACACCAAACCTCAACAAGCTCCACTGAAGAGTGTTGTTCATCAGTTTCAATTTCAAACCGAATGAAACGCTCGGAACTTGTGAGCATGACACCAAATAGCCTGGGCATGCCGGGGAAGTCGATTTCCAACTTTAGAAATATCGCCGTCGCACAATTAACACCACGAGCGGCAGCAGCTTCGATGAGCGCTGAAGGCAACGGGGTGCGGCGCCAGTACTTGGCGTGAATACGGAGAGCTTCTTGGGCCGCCGCATTTTGTTGCTGCACGCTTTGCTGTCGCATGAGATGCCTAACGTAGAGCTAACCGGCGCTGCGCGGCTTTATCGCGCAGCGTCCAGCGACCAAGGGAGCGAGGTTGAGCGCCAGGTTAGGGGCTATGGGTTGGCTCATAGTTTCCCTTTTGTGCGCTCTTGGACTTGCCGCAGAAATACTTTGCCGAGGTGGAGATTTAGGATGCGGGCGACGAATGTTATGGCTATGGCTCCGGCTACAGAGATTGCTACGCCATTCAATTGATCTTGCGCTACAGATCGTGAAAAAAGGTCGGGGAAGGCCTTGACGACAAACTGAACCATGAACGACAGCAATAGAAGGAAAGCTCCAACTATGAAATCTGATTTTTGCGAAAGCATCTCTTCGGAGATGGCAAATCCTTTGCCCCACATTTTTGTTGCTATTTCATCGGCACGTTCTGGTTTTAGGTGCAATACACCAACACAAAAAAACAGGGCACTGAATAGGCCAAGGCAGGATGCCGACAGATCAAGAATGGTGGCGAGATTCACTGATGACCCTAACGTAGAGCTAACCGGCGCTGCGCGGCTTTATCGCGCAGCGTCCAGCGACTGGAAGGAGCGAGGTTGAGCGCCGGGTTAGAAGCGTTCTGTGCCTGCACTTTTGGATTCCTTTCTCGGATTATGTGGCCCGCAGTAGCCGTGCCCAGAAACGGTGTGATTCTTCTTCATATCGTCTTCTATGTTCACCATGAGCTTGAATAGACTACCCCACGTTGCAATAGGAATGTGCTTTCCGGAAGGGTGCTCTGGCTCGAAATCAAGCTCAATGATCGCCGAGGCCAACCAGTTGTCCGGAATGCCCACCGCAGAAAGATGTTTTTTCAGGATCGAACTGTAGCCAGAAACGAGTTTTGAAAACTCTGAACTCGCTGGGGTTATTGATTTCGCAACAAGATCAAGGCGGACTATTTGCACGCCACTTTGTTGCGCAAGAAGACACAGCTTTCCAATGCCCCAATAGCCACCTACATCGTTGTTGCGGCTTATGAACGAACCATACAGCCCGGATGCGATGTTTTTGAGTTCCTTCCGTCGTGCCATGGTGAGCTTCTAACGTAGAGCTAACCGGCGCTGCGCGGCCTTATCGCGCAGCGTCCAGCGACCAAAGGGAGCGAGGTTGAGCGCCATGTTAGGTGTTGCGGCGCAAAGAATCGACCTCTTGGCGTAAGCGGTGAATTTCGTTCTGCATCTCTTCAATTGAATCGGAGAGATTAGCTAGCCCGTTGTATAGATTGTATTTCTCCGGCTGTGTTTGAGCGTTACCGAACAACTTTAAGTTTTCAGCAAAACACTTTTTTGCATTGGAGGCGTTTGACATGGAATCCACCTTTCAAGAACAAAACGATGGTGAATGGGAGTGGCGAAAAGCAACCCACCGCTATCGACAATGACTGCTACAAGGGTTGAAGAAGCGACGGCAGAGCATTAACGAAAACACCTAACGTAGAGCTAACCGGCGCTGCGCGGGTTTATCGCGCAGCGTCCAGCGACTGAAAGGAGCGAGGTTGAGCGCCTGGTTAGATCTCATTGCGTTGTGCCCTTGGGGCTTCGAGATTCGATGTATTTTTTTGGTTGGCATCCAACCTCTGGGACGCTATGTGCCTTACTTTGCTTAACAGAAGGCGATTTCGCTGCTTCGAGGTCGCACTCAAATTCTGCGCTGATGAGTCCATTTCCCATCGAAATAGCATTGAACAAGACGGAGACTTCCCCTTTCTCGGCCTGAAACCATATAAACCAACTAGGATCGCACGCGCTAGGGGCACCACGGTTGCATGGGCAGACCGTGCATTCAGGATAGCCTGTTTCCTGAAAAAAACTGAATTGCCCTTTGGCATCTGTAGTGGTTCTGAATGGGCGACTACAAGAGGTGGATTTATAACTACGAAAATCTGTGCAGCCAGTAATCACTGCATTTGGAACAGGGCGCTTCGCACTTAACAGTACGCCACTGACTTCTGTAACAACTAACTCGTGGGCGACGCACACACCGCAGACTACGAAGCATGCCGTCGCCAAAATTGCTTGAACCCAGTGTGGTCGTAGAGTAACGAAGGGCATGAGATCTAACGTAGAGCTAACCGGCGCTGCGCGGCTTCATCGCGCAGCGTCCAGCGACCGAGGGGGAGCGTAGGGTAAGGCGTTTGTCGTGACATATGATATACGCTTGTGGCTAGCGTTAGCCCCCACCGCAAACACAAAATCCTGACGAATTCACGCCGGCTCTTGAAACCGTTGCCATGCACGCCAAAGCGTCCAAGCCATCAAGGCCAACGCTAAAACTCGTACGCAATTAGCTAACGCGATATCAGAAGACAGTAGATTCCAATTCTTCAGGATCAATGTCCAATCGTGGGAGTCGTTTGGGTCCAGGCCGCCAACTAAAGGGATCTGATGTGCTCTTGCATCTGCCATGTAGCGGGCAACATTCAGCAAGTTTTCAGCGACCCACATGAGACAGAAGTAATAGCCCACGAACTTTTTCTGCCGATACATCTCATAAGCACAAACGCTGGGCATCAGGAGTTGCATCAAGGTGCCGCCGTAGACTCCCAACCGCCCCCACAGTATTCCGAAAAGTGGATGGCCGGCCTCATGAAACGCAAGATTGGCCGAATCGAGTATCGGAACCCAACCCGATGTGCTGTGGAAATACAGAGTGACAGCCGCGCAAACGGCTAGCGCTGAAACTGGTGAAAACTTCTGCATGCTCATTCCTGGTTTATACGCGATGAACGCTGTTGCGTCAGATGTCTTGTCGAGAACTCATGGACAACGTTCGACATAACCGGCTGGCGCGGCTTTATCGCGCAGCGTCCAGAGAGCGAAGCGAACGGGGTTGAGCGCCATGTTAGCGAAGTAATCGGGCCGAGGAAACGCCATTTCCTCATGTGTTGGATGCGTCACTTTGAGAGAATAGCCTCAATGAGTGTGATCGCAATGCCGATGACGAAAGCAACAACACTGGCGCCCCGTAGAACGTACCAGACCTTAGGAAACCCTGTGTCGAGCACTGCTTGGGCTGGGTTGATTGGGTTGACTGAGACTTGAACTGTGTCGCCAACAGCGAATTTCTTCACCATTTGGCGTGCAGCGTCTTCCGTGTTTTGAAAGGGTAGGCCTTCTGTGTGGACCGTTGAGTGATATTCCTTGCCGGCGACGGAATAGCGATAGGAAAACTCAGGAAGGTAGGATGTCCCATCGCTGTCAGTGTTTTCGCGGATGGAAGAGTTGGTCATTGTGGCCGGAATCTTCGGCCAATCTTGCGCCTGCCGATAGATACGAAGATGCCGCATCGACTTTATCGCGAGCGGTAGTGCGCCGATGGCCAAGAAGATACCAAATAGAGCGAAGACGCTTGGCATGCCGCTCATGACGCCTGACGTGCTAGCTCAGGTGCGACCGGAGGCCGAAGGCCGGAGGGAACCGAGAAGCGCAGCTTCTCGGGCGTCCCCCGGAGCGGCGGGTTAGCCCCCTGAGGGCCAATATTGCAGATGTAGTGCACTCGGCAGAACAGCTGGGCTAGAAACACAGCAGCTTTGCTCATGGCTCGATGCTAAAGCTAATCAAAATCTGCTTTGGCGTCTGTTTGAACTCAGCTGCGATGGCTTGCCTTGCTTTCGCTGAGATGTCCGATAGGGCTCCATCCGGTGGCAAACCTTGGAACGTTACCGTAACCGAGGTTAGCGAGCCATTGTTCCAGTTGAACCCGACGAAGGACTTGAGACCAACGGTTTTTTCTAGCTTATCGGAGACGGCCTGGGAATGAGCGAAACCTTCTTTCATCGAGTCGACCGCATCACAGGCTGTGACGGCAACGATCAACATGAGTAGAGCTAAAAGACGCAGGCGCATGTGAGTTCCGTAGATAGGGTAAGGGGGCTAACGTGCTAGGTAACCGGCCTGAGCGACTCTTCGCGCAGGTCCGGTTGACCGTAGGGTTGGGCGTCGCGAGGCACACTGAGTAACGGTTTTGGTCTTCACGTTAACGATCGCCACTAGAGATAACCGAGAACCTTTGCAACGCCGAGGAGTGCGATCGCTACGATAGCCGCAAGAAACCCCAGCGATGAGCCGAATCGTGGGACGACCGTAGCCATGAACTTTCGATCTTCAGGACGCAATTCGTGCCCGAACACGTCCTGCTCTTGTTCTAGCAGTCCCTTCTGAGACTGAATCGAGACGTACCGCCAAATGGTTACAAGCACCCATATCGCGAACGCCACAACCGTAATCAGGACCAATAGATTCGTGTCGATGCTATCCATATGACGCCCAACGTGGAGCTAACCGGCGCTGCGCGGTTTTATCGCGCAGCGTCCAGTGACCAAAGGCAGCGAGGTTTAGCGCCATGTTATGGCACATTGTTCGGTACAAGTAGATCGTAGGCCAGTGCGACAACGACGCACATGCATAACCATAGCACCCATGAGACGCCATCTTGCACCACGACCACGGAGAAAGGATTCCCGATGATGAGATTCATCATCGGTTGTCTGAACAGGCGACCCATGACTGCCAGCAATAGAACGCCGAGCAGCAGGCCTCGAGCCAATGAGGACTTTACTGGCAGAGTGGTTCGAACCAACGCATAGAGGATGACCAGTGCGATTCCTGCTTCCAGTGAGGTGGCAAGGGCGACATACCGCACCTCCCAAGAAGGGGTGACTGTGTGCCCTTGCATGTGCGAATCGACCCACGCTTGAACTCTGGATTGACTCGCGACGTGAATTGCGAATCCCGTAGAAGCAGACGCGATAGCAGCAATGAGGCCGGCGATGTACTTGTTCATGCGGTCCGGTTGTCCGAAGGGTTAGCGAAGTAATCGGGCCGTTGCCGCAAATCGCCCCGAAGAAACACCTCTTCCTTATGTGCCTGATGCGTCATTGTGAAAAATTGACCGACATATAAATCAATCACTTAAAAGGTGTTTCTTGAGAGCCGTCATTTGGTGGCAGGGGATTCAGGTTCGTCCGACGATTCGGCTACTTCTTGGTCAGTCTCACTAGGACGGGTAGCCGATCCACGCGACAACCAAGCTGCAATATCTTTACCCAAGGCACCTGCTACCCGATCAAGAATCGCACATGTGCCGGAAAATCCTCCAAACACACCGCCACGGGATGAGCGGGTAAAGACAGTCGAGCCAATTGTGGCCCCCTGTTTCTTGATGTCCGCCCGAACGCTCATCGATTTAGAACCACTCCACGCCCCACCTCCAAAGCCATGAACAGAGATGATAGTGAGTTGGAGAATCTTTTCAATGCCGGCTTGCTCAGGTGCCGCAACGGATTGAACGGAGCCGACGCGCCGATCTATCGCTGATAAAGCATAGTTTCCAAGAAGCATTTCAAGTGCGCATTCGTTTCGTACTGCGGCTGGAATGGGCGCGGAAGGATCGAGTATGGCCGGGACCTGAAGGAAGAGGCGTTCGTTGGCAGACGCCTCTGCTAGTGGTACAAGCAGAACTGAAATCAAGACGGAAAAAGATAAATACTTCATTGATGTAATGTTCGCAAAGTGATTAATCATTGAGAGGGCCAACGTTTAGCTTGAGGGGCGGCCCGGCGCCGCAGGCGACGGGGAACCGAGAAGCGCAGCTTATCGGCCATCCCCTCGAAGCGATGGTTAGCCCGCACGGGGTAGTCCTACGGACTGATCGAGTTCAGTTAAGGAGGCTGGCGGATCAGAGAATCCCCTTGCTTCCACGTTTAGGCAAATCGACATCGGCTGGGATGCGGCCAGAAACAGGCTGGATAGGTCACAAAGTGGCAGATCCGAAATCAGCAATTGGACTCTCTCTTTGCCGACCAATATCACGGGCTCTTCGCGAATGGCACGACGGGCTAGGTCCAACAATAGTAGGCCGTCTAGTGTTAGCGGAGGCCGGACGAGCACTAGGAAATAGACATTTCGATATCCGATATGCAACTGATGGGGCTTGGCTGGCTGGTTGTTGGGTGGGACCAGACTATTTGCGAGTGCATCTTCGGCATGCCGCCAAGGCCAAACGTAAACGCCAGAGTCAGTGTCGCCGGGCAAGCCCAAGTGCACTTGAGCCCCCGTACGTTTGCAGAGCATGTCGCAGATAGCAGTGAACAGATCAGCAAGCATCATGGTGTTAAGAAGGCTCAACGTTTGAGTTGAGGGGCGCGAAGCCGGCTTGCCGGCGTAGCGTCCCTCTCGAACGATGTGTTAGCGAAGTAATCGGGCCGCGGCCGAAAAACGTCCCGAGGAAACACCTCTTCCTCATGTGCCGGATGCGTCATTGTGAAAAATTGACCACTATATAAATCAATCACTTAAAAGGTGTTTCTTGAGAGGTGGCACGGAGACAACAATTCTGTTCATTTTCCTTTGATAAAGGGGTTTTCAGATTTGCACATAACATCAACGCAGCCACTTCTCCATGAAAATCAAATCATCTCTCACATAGCCTAGACGCTCGTAAAATGGCTGTACCTTTTGATTGTTCATCTCAATCAAGAGATTGATTTTGGCGCACCCCTTTTCTCGTAGCCGACTCTCAAGCGCATCCAACAGCGCACTACCAATTGCTCTGCTTTGAAACTGCTGACACACAGCAAGATGGTTTATCCAGCCCCGCCTGCCGTCGTATGTGCCCATCACAGCGCCAATGAGTTTCCCATTTTCCTCTGCAACAAGAAATAGACCTGTATCGCGTTGCAGTCGCTGCTCAATTCCTGTCTGGTCATCCCCGATGCTTGGGGCAATTCCAACAGACAGCCACAGATCAACAACGTTGTTGTAGTCAGCCAACCTGAATTCGCGAATCATCAATTCGATACCTAACGTAGAAGTAACCAGCACCGGAGCGCCAGCGGAGGGAACCCCAATGCGCGGCATTGGGATGTCCGGTTGATTGCCGTTAGGCAATTGGCCACTCCAGAACGTAGAGCCACTCAGCACCAGAGGTGGGGTCGAGTCGTTGCGCCGGCACCCAGCCGAACGAACGATACAAATGCAGCGCCGATTTCATATCGGACCACGTTTCTAGGAGGATACGGCGATAGCCCGAACTTTCAGCGAAATTTATCGCGTACTCCAATAACTTGCGCCCTGCGCCGCAGCCACGCGAGTTTGCCTGAACGTAAAAACCGCAGAGTTTCAAAGACTCCCGATCTTTCTGCGCCAGAATAAGCGAACCAACGACCTGCCCGTGCTTTTCAGCGACAAACTCAGCTGCCGTAGAAGCAGACCCAGCGCCAAACATTCCAAGCTCACGGTCGAAATTTTTGAAATCGGCAACTAGACCAAACTCATTCATTGATTCTGCGGCAATGGCCTGCACCACTTCACGATCCTGTGGCTTCCCAAGGCGAATGGTCAGAGAGTCGGGGGAGGATGACTCAGCGTGCATAGGGCTGCGAACAATTGCCTAATGTTTGAAATAAGGGGCAGGACAAAGCGCTAGCTTTGGACTGTCCCTGTTGATTGAAGGGTCTGCGAAGTAGTCGGGCTGGGGCCGCAAATCGCCCCGAAGAAACACCGTTTCCTCATGTATTGGACGCGTCATCGTGAAAATTGACCCATATATAAATCAGTCACTTAAGAGGTGTTTCTTGAGAGGCGTCTCTGCGCTCCTCTGGGCTGAATAAGTGAGCGACTGGATTCAGCCATTGTTGCAAGAACACTCGCGGTGGCGGGGCTGACAAACTGACTCGCGGAAAAATTCACCAAATCTACTGATGCGCCGGCCGTGCCCTGTCTTGCTGTGAGTTTGCCGATTGAGTTCGCTATTGCCTTGGGATTGTCGAACTTTGCTTGAAGAGTTCTCTTGAGACATCGGGCAAGAAGATCGGCAATCTGAATTCCATCTGAGGACTTAGAGTCTGGAAAGTCAATGCTCTCGCGCAGCATCCTTCCTAAATCATGGCCTTCCATATATGGAAGGCCATGTTCGGTATGCAAATGGTCAGGGTATGTTTCCTCCGTGAACTCGAAACGCTTCATGTGGCTGTAATCGAGGCCGCGATACAGGGTCATCGGGTAGCGGATCGAGCGGGCCTGAATGAGTGCAGGCGCAAGTTTAAGAAAAGCCTGTTCGTAGCTTGTCCGAGTCTTGCCTTTGGGATCGATTCTCCATCTGAAGCTTGACAAGGTTTGAGGATGCCGTTGTGCAAAGTATGTCGTTGCCTGGCTGATGACGTTGTAGAGAAGTATGCTCTGACAGAACAGTTGAACATAGAGTTGAGGCGAAAGACGTTCGATCTGTTCTGCGAGGAGCGCTAGGCCGTCCTTGCCACCCGCGTACTTCATTCGCGAGATGTTCTTGCGAAGGTCGTCAACATGGAAGCGCTGATGATCCTGCACTTGTTCGACGGTTTGGGTTCCAGTGTCCGTTGCAACAGCGAAGAGCAGAATTGTCGGATGATTGATCTCTCGCAGCAGCTCAAGGTATTGGGAGTCCTTTAGATTGAACTTGACCTCTTGATGCGGTAGTGCAGCAGCGCTTCTGCGGAGGTCTGCGAGTGCAGATTGAATAACTCGACGGGCTGGCTCAGCCGTGGCAACGCCTACGACTACGCTCCAGCTTTCTGGTGCGCTTGCGCAAGTGAATGTCCCGGATTCGTCGATGTGGATGTTCACGGGCGGTGGCTTTGAGACGCCTAACGTCTGAATTAACCGGCTGGCGCGGCTTTATCGCGCCAGTCCGTGTTGAATGATGGGTTAGGCTGCGTGTGCATGTGCAGATGGCGTTGCGCACCCGACAATTGCAGGGGCTTCTTGAACCAATGCATCATTGTCTATCGCCGCTACCATAAAGAGTGCAAAATCTACTCGCCGAGTGATATTACTTTCAAGAATGCGATCACCTACGTGTTTGCTCCACATGGGCAATCCTTGGCTATCACCTTCTTCCAAGTTACTACCGCGAACCACGGTCCAACGGCCTTTGCTGCCAAACACCCTTTGGCACGCCTCGATTTGATCGTCAATGTCAAGAAGCCGCGTAAGCAAACCTATCCAACGGGCGGCGCGTTCTTGCCATTTGAGAGAGTTGGAGAACTTATCAAGTCCATCGCGTGTGATGTGCCAGCCGCAGGAAAATATCAGACGTGCCTCCGGGCGTGCAAAGTCAAGAACGGCTTGCGCAGTGCCTGTAGCATATTGCTTGCGCCCCCAGGGAACCAACACGGTGAGAACCGCATCACAATCCGCGACAGCGCGTTTGATAACGTCGCGGTTGTTCGTAGCGCCGGAGAAGATGGTGATGTGGTTCTTGAATGGATCGAGCTTGGCAACGCTAGATTTGCGGCAGACACCATTCACTTTGTAGCCGCGATCAAGGCAATGCCGCACCATATAGCGTCCGAGTTTGCCAGATGCACCAATAATACAAACGGTCTTCATCGAGAATGTTCCTTTGGATTGAACTAAGCTGACGCGCCGCCTAACGTTAAGTCGAACTGATGACGGAGTACTTTCCGTCATGATGTACAAAATCGGAAACACGCACCTCAATGTGCAGCAAGCTTAATTCAATCAATAGCTTGATCCTGTTTAGCAGCGCCTAAAAGCATGGAAAAATCGTCATTACCGAACTCGGCTTCACCAACACAAGATAAACGAGAGGCGCATCGTGTTGTTCAGCAGCATGAATACATCTCGAAGGGCCGCTTTCTGGCTATTGTGCGAATGACAGGGAGTGACCGATTGTTGCCTGCAGATCATCACCGGTCAAGAAGTTGATTTGCGGTAGTCAGTCGTCAAGAGAAAAATCTGTCAGGTCGCATGCGTTTCCGCAACATCCCTTGAGATGGCTGGAGCGCCCCCCCGGAAAACCGGGCTTTACTGGTTGAAGAAATAGTAAGCAGCCAGTCCTGCGACTGCAGCAAGAACCAACCACCACGGGATACTCGGCGAGTCCTTGACCGCTGCTGGCGAAGCCCTGTGGGTCGGGGACCGGGCACCCGGCGACAGTGCTTCGATTGCGTCTTTTGCTTCCTTCAGGCCTAACCCCGTCTGTTCGCGCAGAATCCGGATGGCTTCGATCTTGTTCCCTTGCTGCAAGGCGGTCATCACGGAATCCGTGAGGGGCGCCAGTGGCGCGGTTGGCCACGGAAGGGGCTGACCGCTCAGGTGCGCCTCAATGATGTCCTTTGCGTCCTTCAGATCAAGATCCGTTGCAGCACGCAAGTGTTTGATTGCGCCAATCTTGTCGCCGCGCTGCAGCGCATCAAGTACCTCGGCGGGAAGTTGCTGTGTGGTGTTGGACATTCCTTGTTCCTTGTTATTCCTGTGCGCGGGCAACGGCTACGGGGATTGTACGAAGGCCGGAAGCGAAGTCAAACGCGCGCAAGAAGAAGCCACCCGGGATGCCGGCTCATTCATCGACGCCCTCTTCCGGAAGAATTTCGTCTTCGCTGAATTCATCCGGCACAGGTTGCTCCTCCGGTAGAACAGCGCCACCGGGAAGCGGTTCGAGCCTGATCGGCAGCACGAGGGTTTGCGCAAGGGTTCCTTCGATCTGCCCGGAAATGTGAAGCACCCCGGCCATGACTCCGGTGGCAGGATCGTGCTTCAATCCGAGGTACATGTCATGCAGGGCGCCGTTCAGCCCTTCCCGGAGTTGCGCTTCCATTTCCGGGCGTTCGTTTTCGTGCGTGATGACGCCGATCCCCGCCGCCCCAAGGGAAATGATCACGCCGGCAATGCCGCCGACGGCCGCTGCGGCGGCACTCGCGCCCCCGCTGGTGGCTAGCCGGGTCACCAGCCTTTCGCTGGTCTGCCTCGCCACTGGCGCGATCCGGGCGTCGAAAAGCCCGCTGTGTGCGTCATCGGCGTTCTTGCGGATTTGTGCCATCAGGTTGGCATAGGCGGGCAACCCGGCCAGAGGATCGGCATGCACAATCTGCGAGAGCGAAGCGTCACCTGTGGCTGAAGGTGCAAGGGCGATCGCGGGAATGTTCTCGAGCCGTTTCTCGAACTGATCCGGAGGGACGCCATAGCGCAGAGGGATTTCCCGAAGCTGCTTGCCGAGGACGCGAACATAGCGCGCCGTTGCTTGTTCCCTGACGGCGGAGGGGTCGATCTCTTCGGCGACAGGGTCCAGCACGCGATCGTGATACTGCTCCTGCAGGTAGAGGGACAGGCGATTGATGGCCGAGTTTCTCCCATCTTCGCTGCCAAGCTTGTACCAGCCCACCTTGATGGCCAGCCATTGCTGCGTCCAGTAGCCCGAAAACCAGGGGATATAGTCCGCCTCGGTTCGTTCATGGACGCGCGCCCTCCAGTTCTCGACAGCGTCATACGCGTGGAGGTTCGCTTCTTCCACTGCGGCAAGCGATGCGGCGTTTATGTCGCGATCAACCTGCCACCACGTGCTTGCCGAGACGTAGACCGGTGGAGGCGGATCGGGGACGCGATCTGAAAGGGCACACCCTGACAGGCTTGGGATCAAGATCGCAACAAGGATGCGCAGGCTACGCGAGGCAGTTCCGCACCGGAGATTCTCCGGCGCCCCGCCTGCTGACGCGGCACCAGCTTTTGCCGAACAAATCGCCCTGACAACATCCCGAAGCATCGCGTTTCTTCCGTGCGGCATGTGCGGTACGTGTACAACTTCCGATCCAGACGGAGTTTTTCAGGGATCCGATTTCGATCCCCGTGCTTTGAGTATAGGCTTTCCCGCCCACGGAGCCACCCCGGAAAATCGCGCGGGGACCTGCCGGAAAAGGCTACTGTGGCGGCCGATCCGGGACGAGCGGCATGACGTCGATGACGGTGCGCACAAGCTCGGCAACAGAGCCGGCCTGCAGTTTCTGCATGATCAGTTGCCGGTAAGTTTCCGTGGTCCTGACGCCGATTCCGAGTTCATCGGCGATGACCTTGGTGATCTTGCCTTCGAATATTCCTTGCAGGACTTCCTTCTCACGCGTTGTGAGCTGTGCGACACGCTCGCCGATCCTGCGATTCCGCTCCAGCAACTCGGCACGCTGCCGGTCGATGCGCAGACCGTCCTGAATGCGGTCGACCAGTTCCTGCGAAGAAAAAGGTTTCTGGAAGAAGTCCAGCGCCCCGC
>Ga0316604_10002540_pt1 | contig 13836 bp, 18 predicted proteins | sample OWC_soil_day20_C_FD_207650 | JGI IMG/M metagenome (GOLD analysis project Ga0316604, IMG submission 207650) | Wetland soil microbial communities from Old Woman Creek delta, Ohio, United States - OWC_soil_day20_CT | ecosystem: Environmental > Terrestrial > Soil > Wetlands | place: USA: Ohio... | reverse complement strand
TCAGACTATCGCTTTGAGTGACTTTTACTTCTTTAGAGATAGGATTTTCTGAAGTACTATCTATTCTAATAGTCACTTCCTTTACATTATTACTATTGATAACTTCAGTTTTATTAGAACACTTTTGCATAGTCAACAATAATAGTAAGACTAAGTACTTTTGCATACAAATTAATGATTTAATAGGCTTTTACTTTTGCTGCTGCCCCTTTTACACCTCCACCTGTTACGCCATCAAGAAATTTCTTTTCAACTTTAGTCCCAGCATCTTTAACGACGGTTGCATTAGGTAGTGTAGTTGTAAACTTATAAAGCTGATTGGGTGTTACTGCCCATTGCGAACCGACTTGCTCAGAAATATAATAGACACCGACACTTGGTGGAGCTGCTCCTATTATGCCCTCCGCAGCATAATTAGAACAGTTACATTTTAATCCATTATAAGATGGATTATTGTCTTTAAATGTTTTTAATTTATCTTCTACTTGCTTGTCCTGACCAATTCCATCTGTTTTTAATTGAACAACGCCATCTGGTGCTCTTCCCTCTGAACCAGTAATGTCGGTATTCTTAAGTGCATCAAGCGTAGTAACCTTTGTATTATATTGACCTACCACATCCTTATCAAAATTGCTTTTTCCAACTCCTCCTTCATTTCCTGGCCATAAATCATGGTATGTTACAGTACCGTCTTTAACTTGCCTATCCTTCTCTACCGTTCTTGTTCTCGTTTTACCATTGGTATCTTTGTATTTTTCTTTGACTTTATACTTTTCAGTCTTGTAATTATCAACTGCTATTCCTGCATGCCCTATTTCTCCATCGGCGGTACCCCAAATAATTAGATAGACATCCTCACCATTCGGGTCTATATATTTAATCGGATTATTTAAACAGTAATTATAAGGGCTCCAGCCAGTGTAGGCTTCCGACTTAGGGTCTTGCACATGCCACCTCCCAATCAGTGCATCGTACATCCTTGCCCCATAATCATACCACTCCAACCCGCTGCCATCGGAAAATTCCTTCTCCTGCTTCTCCTTCCCATTGTATTCATACTTATTATCTAAGCTGGAAGCTGCCTTGCTGGATATCCCCGCCATTGTTAGTCCGAACGGATAATAATGCGTCTCCTCCAATAACTGCCCTCTGTTATGGACTACCACCAGATTATCAAAATACACATTCTCCCCACTTTCATTGCTTGTATAAATATAAACAAATCCTGTTTTTTTAATAAGGAACTTCTCTACCGTCAATGTTTGCAATTCATCAGGATTTCCCTGTACCTGTTTCACACCACTATTATCATCTGCCATGTTGAACAGGTCGTCAAAAAGCACATAGGTGAGATACGCCCTGGGTTTAGTGGCAAGGTTCTCATCCGCATCCTTGCTGATCAACTCTTCGTACTCAATGGATGTATATGCTGACGAAATAGCAGAGTTTGTACCCGCAGCCGCATGTGTACCATCAGAGATAGTGGAAGAACTGAATGCCTGTATGAGTGCGGCTAGCATACTGCTTGTGGTAGTCCTGATTGGTGGAACAGCTAAAATGGTATTGGATAAAAAGCTCCTTAAACGAATAGAAGATATTGAAGCATTACCCGAGGACGAGAAAGAAAAAATCTATTACTTTATCGATATGGCTATCACTTACAACAATACTAAAAAAGCTTACTCCCGATAAACAGCAAATCCGCAGGTATTTGCCTGCGGATTAGTTTGTTATGATTATAATTTTACCAGATAGATCACGCCAGCAAGTACTTATTTTTGGAATTTAGGAAAACTTTGCAAAGACTTGTTGTATAAACTATATGGTATATTATTTTCGCTCCATAATTCCAACAATCTTTTAAGTTCGTTTACAGATTCTTCTTTCATCAAAAATCTAAACTGCTTTTTCTCACCCATATGTCTGAATTTCAGAAAATTATTGGCGCCCTGATTCAAAATAAAAGATCTGCCTCGATTAAATTCACCATGAATTCCTAAAACGGTAAACTCAAGTTTATCTGCTTCTAAAACTGAGAATGAAGTTTGTTCCTGTGTATTATCAATAATAATCTCATCCTTTGTAAGCCTGATTGTCCCTACAGTTTCATATGATCTCATAATTTGCATAGGAATAGCAGATGCAGCAAACAAAACAAGGAAGCCTAATGTTATTTTACCCGACCAAAATATCAAGCTCAGAAATATCAGGGGGAAAGTTATAAACAGAATCCATGTTAGTAGTCGAAGCATGAATATCTTTCTAGCCGTAAGTAATGGTAGATCAACTACTGTTTGAAGTTTCATTTCTTTGTTTTTTCTTATTAAACAAACGATATTAGTTTTCTTCTGTTTTCGGTTGTGGATTTTTAATTCCATCCAAAAGCCCTAAGTCATTTGAAGCTCCTACCACCGTAGTGCCTATGTCAGTAGCAGCTCCCACTTTCGCAGCTGCAATCCCCACTTTGACAGCAGCTGCCTCTCCAATGAGGCCAAATCCGGAAAATGAGGATATTGCACCAACTACCGCCATTGTTTTATCAAACTTACTTGTCACTTTAACCCCGTAAACATCCTTATTTAAAACCAACACCATTTGGGCATTAGGTACAGCAATTAGCGGATTTAAATTTGCGAAAGCCTTGAGTCCTGCAGGCGCCTGTCCGTCTCTATTAAATTCACCATCTCCCCTTGCCCATGCATCTGCTTTCAGTACCGCCTTTATATATTCGAGTTCTGATTTTGTTGTCAAATCAATATCATAATTATCTTTTCCAGTAGCACGAAGTAAATCTGAACGGTCTTTGCCAGGTTTAAATACCTGTGAAGCAACATTGTATTCTTTGTTGTTTCTCCTATTTGCAGCTTCTTTTTTAATTTCTTTTATTTGTAATAATATTGATCAACCTTATCAAATATATTTTGTAATCCGCACTTAGAAGACAATGATTTTGTTATAAAATATTCGGACATTGTTAGTTTCCCTTTTGAAAATTTTGTGATTATAGTTTCATCAAAGTTTATACCTTTTTCATTTTCAAGATAATAGGTGCTCAAATTTTCCTGAAGGAAATATTCATCACAACTGAAGTGTTGAATTGCTATCCATTTTTTACCATTAAATCTAAATGCATCAACAATAGCTATATGATTGTCATTTCTGTGAATTATTAAATCAGTAAAACTTATTGCTGAAGTCATTGTTTTTATTTCAATAATAAATACATCTCCTTTTGAAGATATAATATTTGTAAAATGGTCTTTTAATAATAGATATCTTATTGCCAATGTATCGATTTTCATTGACTCTTCTTTTTGAGTTACAACATTAACTGCATTAATTCTATTAAGAAAAGTATTTCTTTTTAGAGAATCTGTGGTATTGTTTGCCCGTCTTTCCAAGGCTTGTATTGTGACTTTTTTCCAATCTAAATATAATTTATCTAATCCTTTTATAGGATTAGATAAATTATATTCCAAAGGGCAAAGTAAAAGACTTAATAAAAAAAGTGATTGAATCATTGTTTTATTATGTTTTTATGGCAATGGTGCCATTTTTCTTAATTTAATATTTTGCTCTCCTCTGATTTCATTTTCTTTTTGTCTCGCTTCATATTCGGATTTAGTCATTGCATTTAATATACCTGAATCTACATCTTTATAGCCTTGAATTATGCTATTGTCATAAGTTTGGTGTTTAAATTGCTGAGAGTGGACCAATTCATGACCCAGGAAAATGAATGGTCTTGCTCCTGATGTTCCATCTACATTGATTATTGAAAAGCCAGGGTCGTCTTTCCCATTACTGATTGTATAGTTATAGTAAACTGTTGAATTAGTACCATATGTATTGACAGTTTTGTCTTCTCCAGTAGTTGGCAGAATGGTCACATCCGTGTTATTTTGTTCATCATGTTTCATTAAATCGGCTACTAAATCTGTACCAGCTTTTTTCTCCACAGCATTACCATTCCTATCCATATCGACATCTCCCGTAAACTCTATTTCGTCTCCTTTTTCGACTTTATTAGCAGCAGTAACAACCCCGGTATTTAATAATACCAGTTTTTCAGATGTCAACTTTTGAAGATCGTAAAATGCATTCATTCTAAATTTTTGATCGCCACCAATTATTATATCATCAGGATTCATGCCATCAGGATCGATAAACCTCATTGGATTATTGAAGCCATAAACATAAGGCATTTTTTCAGATAGGGGGATCAATTACAAACCATCTTCCGATTTGCTGATTATACATTCTAGCCTCATAATCATATAGTTCCAGGCCTGAACCGTCACTAAACTCTTTATTCTCCACCCTCCGCAAGCAAAAAGACATTAGCCAGATCAACTTGGGTAAAGCAGTGGGCGTGTCACGGTAGATCATTGGAAGATATGAACGTAATGAAGTGTTACCCTATATTGAAGTGGCGGTAAAAATTGCCAATGCCCTTTATGTATCATTGAATTACCTGGCTGGCAATACCGACCAGCTCCTCGAAAAAAATATTGTAAAGGATATATCCGATATACAACAGCTGCCGCAGGATGATAAAGCACATCTCTTAGCCCTGATGGATGCTTTTCTTCGAGACCACAAAGCAAAAAAGCTTATGATCATTATAAACAAAAGCCGCATCACTGCGGCTCTTGTTTATAAACCGGAACTCATTTCACCAGTATCAATAATAATTCTAAATCGAGAACTCACTTTATAAAAATCGTCTGACAACATTACTACAAAGTTGTTTTCCCATCCTTTACCCAAAAGCCTATTGATTTTACCAGGCTTTTTGTTATTTACTAATTGAACAATAATATTCCTTTTGCCATTGCTATCAACTACTCCAATATATTGACGCACCCAATTACAGAAAGAACTTTTAACGTCAATACTTGTGCCCTGTAAATGGTTATAACGATTGCTAAAAATTTCTTCTGCTCTTTCAATATCGGTTACAGTAGGTGAGAATCGGTTCTTCAGATTTTTAATGTCAATTCCTACTGCATAATCTTCATTAAAGATTATCCCTTTCTCTTTATAGAATTTTGGCAAGTTCACTATACTAAAAGGATTGGTTTCTTCAGTTTTATTTTGTCCTTTGCTGGCAATAGATGTGCAAACTATAAGCATTGCAATCAGTAAAATGTTTTTCATAGATTAATAGATTGGATTAACAAGATTTAAACCATTAGCTGTAATCGTATTGGCATTCTGCCGTGTTCCTGGTATCAAAACAGGTTCTGTCAAACCAAACGGATAATAATGCGTCTCCTCCAATAACGGCCCTCTGTTATGGACTACCACCAAATTATCAAAATACACATTCTCCCCACTTTCATTACTTGTATAAATATAAACAAATCCTGTTTTCCCCGCCATGACCCGTAATAAAATGGATGGACCTATTTTTTTACCACTTTCTGCATTCATCCTGGCTACATATGCATTTGGATTGGTAGTCTTTGTTCCTGGGGTGAGAGTGGCGACACGCGTACTGGAAGAACAAAAGCTTTCGGATAATGAACAGGAACACATCTTTATTACCCTCGATGCTCTCATAAGAGATTTTTAAAATAAAAAAGCGTATGCTTCATAAAATAGCAAAGCCAGTCAATTGAGTGGCTTTGTTGCTTAACATTTTATCACTTTTTCTTAAATGATAAAAGATATTTCTTATCGCCATTGTAAAAGAACAATAGCCGTCCTTTTGTAAGGACAATTGTATCGCCCTGCTTTAATGATATAAGATGTGGGTTTGATTGGCTAACATTTCTAATTATCAAATAGTCATCCTTTATTTTTGAAAAAACAAAGTCCTGATTAAAAACCTTCGTGCTTTCATAATTATTCACAAACAAACCTGTTGTGTCATTTGCAAGCTCAATACTTAGTTTTTCTTTAGGATAGTTTATGTTTTTATCCCATTGGTACAACTTGTACTCTTTTGCTAATTTACTTGTGTTACAACTGTAAAATACAGCCATAAAAAACAATAATATATACGCAACCTTTTTCATAAGCTTTAGTTTCTGTTCCAAACGTCTAATGGGATAATCAAAATACCTGCTACATTTCTTGGGGGATAAATAGGGATAAACCCTGGGTCAACCATTGAGTTTACAACCGCACCTGTTATTTGATTAATTTTATTTATGATACCTTTTGTGGGGCCTTGACCTGCTCGTACTCTTTGCATCATAACATCTGCTGCTGGCTGGTCTCTGTATTCTAAGCCGCCGCTCCATGCATATTGTGCCCTGTATGCACTTATTTCATCGGCAACACCATAATTGGCTGCTGTGGCTATATTAAATTCATTTCTTGCATTTTGTCCTCCATGTCGGGTTTCATGAAGTTGGCTTCCCATATTACTCTCTATAAACATTGTTACCACTCCATCACCTTTGGCATTTGTCCCTGTTGAAGTGGTTGTTGGTCCAACCAAACCTAATGCCATAAAATCTTTACTACCTACACTTCCATATTTATACTCGGTGTTTTCATCGCTACGCATGTTTGCTATATCGGTTTTAGAACTTCTTAATTCTGCAACTCGTTCTCTTCTATCGCCAACATCTTGCCCCTTCCTATCCATTTTGGCTATTTGCTTTTCAAGCTTAGCAACCTGTTTATCAATTTTCCCTTCCATCTTATGAGCTTTCTTCTCATCAAAATATCTTCCGTCTATTTCAATATTATTGATAGGATTGTTTTTCACAAAAGCATATGGCGATATATCAATGTACTTTCCTGCTAATGGGGCAACACCCCCCCAACGTCCTATTTGATTGTCGTACATCCTTGCTCCGAAGTCTGTCCACTCTAAGCCACTTCCATCGCTGAACTCTTTGGATTGTAATTCCTTGCCTTTAAACTTGTAATTATTATTTAGAGTTCCAGCCGCCTTAGAAGATATCCCCGCCATTGTCAACCCGAAAGGGTAATAATGAAACAATTATTAAAAACAACTCACTATATACTATTTTATTTGAATATAGTTTTCCGTTCAATATACCTGTAATAGGCATCCTCTGTGCTTACTCCGATGGAACCTTCCTGAGTTTTTTTCCCGTTCTTAATAATAGCACCTTTCTTTTCCTTCGTATTGTAAACCAATGTATCTCCTACAAAGGTATTTGAAGTAGAGGCATGATCATATACTTCAGCCACACCATCTTTGATAACGCAAAAGTAATATTGGAGCTTCCCACGTGGATCATACGTTTGTATATTGGAGCTAACTATTCTTAACCTGACAATACCATATCCGTGAAAATTATCCCCATTTTCAACATTTTCAACAATTCCTGTTAACTGCAAGTCCAGGTTTTCTAAAGCAAGTTTGTTAGTCTGATTTTTCCTGTGGCAGTCAGAACGTAGAACCCACACGAATAAGACTATTCCAACTATAATGATTAGCACTTTTTTCATTTTTTATAATTTACGCTTGACATAAGTACCAACTCCTGATAAAATGGGTGCCTGAGCATTAAATATTCTATCTGCCCAACTTCTATCCTTGGTTGGGATTTCATTATTCAATAATACGGATGTCGATTGTCCTGCATTTGCTGTGCCTGCATTAGCACTCTGGCCCACACCTGCAATTACTCCAAAAGATATTCCTTTCCAATCGTCCATTGTGAATATTGAAGCATTCCACCCGCCACCGACAACATCTTTTAAATCCTGGGAGACACCATAAGAAGAAGTGGCCCCAGCAAAAGTAGAAGGAGCAGAATTTTTGTTGGTCATTACATCATTCGTATTCACCGCTACGAAAAAATTAACTCCAACTGATGCCGAGGCTCCTTCTTGAACACCTGCACTTGCTTTATAGGCACCACCTGCATAAGTATAATTATAACCGCCATAAATACTATTTGTAAAATTAACTACTGACAAATTCCCCGCAACAGAAGCTCCTGAACCAACAGCTACTTGTGCAGATCCCTCTAAAGTGTACCCTACAGCATACTGGCTTCCATCTGCCAACTTATCTAATCCAATGTCTATAGTTTTATTTTCTTTAAGAGCTACAGGAATGTTAACAGTATAATCCTCTCCTGGTGCTTTTATTGTCCATATCTTGTCATCCTTCCCCTTTACAATAATATCCGTGGGGGCCATTCCATCAGGATCAATAAATCTTATTGGATTATCAAAAGCAAAATTATAGGGCGAAAATCTTCTCATTTTATCTGCGGAAGGATCGATCCCCCCACCTGCCTAATGTTTGAAACCCTGCCGGGATGGGGAAGGGGAAATGGCGCGGTAGCAGCGCCTTCAACGGTTTTGGAGCCTGTCAAGACAAGGCGCTACAATAGACCCAATAACACATAAAATTTTACAGTCTCGCCTAATCTTCATGACATAAACAAGATTCTTCATAGGTCCAATCCCCATTTTCTTCGCCTTTGTCTAAATAATTCTTTACGGGAGAATAATTTATGGCTTTGGGAATACTAACTGCCATCATTGCTTTTTGGGTAAAACCTTCCCCAATACATCCTAATTTCTCTAATTCCCTTCCAACAACCTCAATCATTTCTGGGGTCTTAAAGAAAATCCGAATGGTTGAGTTTCCAGAAACTTCTATAAAATCATCAAAATAATACGCCTTTTCTTCTTCATCGTATTCCACTTTTATTTTATCCCCTAATGATATTCTTTTAGCGATGAAAGGAATATTATCTACAATACACCCATCTTCAACTTTTCCACACCATAAAGATTCAAATTCTAGATTGCCATTATCAGCATTTTGAACAAAAATGACTTTTAGTTTATCCATTTAATTAATATTTATTACTTTTCTTAACATTGCAACTACGACATGAAGCTGCGCCATTATCCGGTGTTCCGCTACCTCCTGCGGATTGAGGTATTTTGTGATCAATTTGCAATTCATTTTGGGGAGGAACGACACCTTTTTTTGATTGTTTAACCTTCACTGTCTCAGTTCCGCAATATTCACATACCACCTTTCCTCCATTTTTTTCTGCATTTACATCCGCTGTCGCTTTTGTCAATATCTGCGAATATGGCATTCTCATAAGCACCTTTAGCCGTTTCCATAGTGGCAGCGTAAACGCTGGTATCGGTTTGCATACCTAATGCGATACGGGTATTTCCTAAATGGTCTTTCTCAAAATAATCCCAGGCATATCTTACAGCTATCCCTGAATCATAAACCGGACGAATCCTACCTTCTTCATGTGATATATATTGTAATGTATCTTTTTTGTAGAGGAACATTCCATCATAATCAGAAACTGTAGTATCAGCAGGTGTAACGGAGATATCAATCACAGTTTTTTCATTTTGACTCCGTTAGCGTTGTATTGATATGTGATTATTCCTTTGTTCATAAAAGTGATCTGCTCGGCAAGTTCAAATAATTGTAGGTAATGGTACTTATTCCTTTATTCAGGTCCTGAGTCAGATTACCATTTCCATCTTGTGCGATGCCAATGTCTATAATTGTCTTTGTCGCTTTCGTAGTAGCTGGCGGAAAGATTTTTTTATCATAGGTATAGTGAATTCAGGATATGCTCCCTTATCATATCTGCACTTTCTCTTCAACCTCTTATCATGTTGAGCCAAAATGCGTTTCAATGCTTCTTTATTGTGTACTTGTTCCAAAACTCTCCATCTCAAAGAGACAGGCGAATGAAATCCTTCCCATAAATTACTTTGATTATCAAAACATTCATTAAAAAGAAAATAAGGCAGTGTCCCTACAGTATAATTATTAAGGCTGTCAGCGAATTCAGTTATTTTTTTTTGTCTTTCTTCCACACGGTTTATCCCAACACCTGCACTTACAGTTATGGATGTATCCTTATTTATTTGTGCAATTGAAGACTGAACGTTAAATATTAATGTAAATAATAAAATAATTTTCATAGCTACTTATCCTTTAGTTTTTTACCATTAAAAATTATCGGGATACTTCCATTGTTATATTTAATCGTGGCGGCTCCCAAAGTTGTTGCTGCTCGATTATTCGCATCCGTTTCTCTGTTTGTGGCCTTAGCGGCCGCATCAATATTTACCCCCATCGCTGTTAATGTAGGTATGCCGATGTTAGTATTAATAAAGTTCCCTTTATCAGTACTATTCATAGTTGAAGCATCAACAGATTTGTTAAACGCTGCTGTTGCATCTACTATTACTTTATCTGCCAGCCCTGTAAATGGTGTAGATTGTCCATTTATAGTGACGTTAATTGTAACTGGTAAATTTGCCGCATCTATTAGTTGGTCTTTATGTCCTTCCTTATGAGCCTTAACCTCTCTTTCTAATCCGGGATTTTTCGTTTCTATATTTGTAGATGGTGTTGTGCCGATAAATGCACCTGACAAACTAATTGTTATGTCAACAACGATATTTACATTGGTAGTCGTAGCCCCGCTCTCAATACCAATATTTGTTGTATTTCCCAAATCGCTTTTCCTTATAGGATTGGCCGTCTTCGAATAATCATAGGTGACATTTGGCTTGATTGTATCACCAAGTGGGTCATTATAAAGAATTGGATTATTCTTCATCGAGGAATATGGACTTTCTGCATAGTCTGGTTTGGGGTCAATTTGCCACCACCTTCCAATTTGTGGGTCAAGGCTTCTAAAATCTGTAGCATACAATTCTAATTCCGAACCATCACAGAACTCTTATTCTGTAACTCTGGCCCTTTATTCCATTTCATTCTCTGGTTCTCCCCAAGCCAACGCCTTACTACTTATCCCCGCCATTGTTAACCCGTACGCAGTTGTATTAGTTCCTTTTTTTCACCTCGCTTGCGTTTTTGCCTGGCCTTTCCCTAAAAAATCCGGCTTACTTCAAAGAACTCCTTTACATTTTCAGCTGTAAAATAAACTGTTTTTCCTATCCCGGTAGCATTATTTTTCTTTTCACTAACTATAGTTTTTTAGCAGCATTCTGTGGCTGAGCTGCATAAAAGATCATCAAAAATATCCCCGCAAACTCAACGGCTTCCTTCCTTTTTTATCCCATTACACCAGCGTTTTTAATAATAAAAAACGAGCAGCGCCGGAGTAATTACGATCATGCCAGCCCTGCTCTACGAAAGCAGTTAACAGGCTGTATTCTTCATCTGATAAGTAAAATGTAACCTTATGATTAAACAGCTTCTGTTTGCCTTTAGGATGGCCTCCTTTATTCTTTTCAGGCCCTTACGGAGTGATGGACTGGTTTTCCATATCTCTGGGTATTGGTGCAGTACCTCGTAGTCTTTTCTTTGCTTGCCGGAGCGGTTTATCACTAAAATATCATAGTCGCTGATGTACTCGTAGGTGATACCGCACAGATAATGGTGTCTATGATGGCAAGCAACTGTTGCTGCTTGTGGCCCGGTAAATGGATTAAGGAGGTAAGCATATTATCAGCAATGTTATAGAAAGAAAACTAATTTTTAAGCCCATACACACTCCTCACATCAACTGCACTAAAACCAATACTTACCGTAGAAAGCAACATATAGTACAAATAATAAAAGAGGAAACGCAGACAAAAAAATCTTATAACTCCTCCGCCCTCTAATCTTACTATCATTTATTTTACTTAACAATAGCTTTATCCCTCCGAACAGGTTAAAAAACAACAATAACAAGGGTAAAGCCGCAAGTATAACTACCCTGTTAAATCCACCGTCATCAAGAGCTTCTTTTAGTAAAAAAAAGCTATATGGAATAATAAACATACATCCAACAGATCCAATAATCACTCCTAACCTATACTGATAAACTAAAATAGGAGTAGCAATAACAAATAGCACAAAAGAACCTATCAACGCCAGAATAGGTATATAGTTATCAAAGCCAGCTGACACACCATAATAAAGCATTATAATGAAAAAGACTAATAAAGAAAGTACAATGTAATTAATGTAAAAGCGCATTTTTATTATTTTTTTCTTTTGAGGATCTGCGTTTAAAAACTTTTTATTCCATTACCTCGTAGGTAAAACTAACCTCTTCCTGGATAAGGCTACATTAAAGCAGTTGGAAGATATTAATACACTTCCTGAAGAGGACAGAGGATATATCCTCAACCATATTGATATGATGATTCGGGACTTTAAAAATAAAATAGCTTACAATCATTTATGATTACTTATTAATAATACCCATCCAATCGATTGGCAATAATTGTCTAATACCTCCCAAGTGCGAAAACACCTAATATTCTTTATCCAATTTTTGTTCATTAACTTTAATTACAAAATCTCTGAGCCATGATTCCTTTTTCAAACATAAAAACTCAAAAGTCCGAGACAGCCTCTTTTATTCGGGTGGGTGATGGAATCGTATTTCATTTATGCGATTCTCACAGCCTTTGTTTTAATTTTGATACAGCCTCCTTTTAGCTTCTAATTATTTTTTGTTTTTATTATGCCACTCTTTCCATTTATCTAAGTCCTTTTGTGTAAATAAAATTGCTCCAAAATAATTCCCGTCTTTACTGGCTTTTATTGCTGTGGTTTTCTCCATAAACTCAATAGCATTTTTACAAGCTGCGGATGTATAAAAAAAATTCGTCTTTGCTATAGAATCCAAAATTGTATAGTTATGTTTAAAAACCGAATCAAGTTCATCATTCTTTTTCATGCTGTTTTGCTGTCCATTACAAGCTATAATATTTACAAGTAGGAGTGCATAGAATAATATCAAACTTATTTTTTGTCTCATGATTATTATTTCTTTGGGTTTTTAATCTTAGAAGTTACTGAAGTTATATTGTTGTTTTTAATTGTAACAGAGACCGATATATTTTGGCCATTCTGAACATAGGAAGTAATAAACGTTCCTGTTATTCTTCCTGATGCGTCTTGACTTGCACCTGGAGCAACAGTTGTCGCACCTCTTACCGTACCATTAATTTCATTTTCAGCATTGATACCATCCTGATGTGCATCATTATAGCCTTTGCCATCAAGTTGTTTGGATTGTTGTTCTATAAGCTCATGTCCCAATGCTCCTGCAGCAGATTCACCTTTGCTTGTTCCAAACTTACCAACATCATCAGCATCAATTTGAGATTGGAAATAACTTCCAACAAGTACATCTCCTTTACTTTCAACTAAGCCTACTGTCACATCACCTTTCTTTAAGTCAGTTATACTTGACAATTGTTTGTAAAAAGCTTTTTGCTCTTTTGTCATTATTCCTTTCTTATCTGTTTTTTCTAAAGTAACTAATCCATCCTTACCCACTTTTGTTTTATAAAATCCGCCCAATCCTGTATTCGATGTATTAACAAACTTATCTTTTGCAGTTTGTTCACCAGTTACGGTAAGGCTGTCGCCATTGATGTCAATAAGTAAAATCGGATTATTTGCTGCAAACTGATAAGGTGATAAGATGTAGTATTTTTCTGCAAATCTATCTTGCGTCCAAAACCTTCCTAATTGTGGGTCTTGCATTCGTCTGCCAAAATCGTAGAGTTCTAATCCACTACCATCAGTAAATTCTTTTGATTGTAATTCTTTGTTGTTATATTTGTACTTGTTTTCTGGTGAACCATTTAAAGCCTTTGATGATATTCCCGCCATCGTCAGCCCAAACGGATAATAATGCGTCTCTTCCAATAACGGCCCTCTGTTATGGACTACCACCAAATTATCAAAATACACATTCTCCCCACTTTCATTGCTTGTATAAATATAAACAAATCCTGTCTTTTTAATAACGAACTTCTCTACCGTCAATGTTTGCAATTCATCAGGATTTCCCTGTACCTGTTTCACACCACTATTATCATCTACCATGTTGAACAGGTCGTCAAAAAGTACATAGGTGAGATACG
>Ga0316604_10002539_pt1 | contig 13838 bp, 10 predicted proteins | sample OWC_soil_day20_C_FD_207650 | JGI IMG/M metagenome (GOLD analysis project Ga0316604, IMG submission 207650) | Wetland soil microbial communities from Old Woman Creek delta, Ohio, United States - OWC_soil_day20_CT | ecosystem: Environmental > Terrestrial > Soil > Wetlands | place: USA: Ohio... | reverse complement strand
ACTGTTTTCTTTTCCTGTGCAATGGCTCCGAAAGCGCATAGCAGAAACAGGACCGTACATACAATAAACGATCTTTGCATTGAGTTGCTAATTTTTGTTGATAATATAGAGTGTGTTAAAGCAAAAAACTTCCCCCTGCTGTGTTATAGACACAGCCTGAATTTTATTCTATTTGATATAAGGATCCCCTTTACTACATGCGAGGCATGTAGTTTAAATTGTTTATGAAAATAATTCCCCTCTTACTACACGTGTTACATGCAGTTCATTTTGATTTTGAAAATAGTTCCCCATTACCACATGCATGACATGCGGGTGAATTGTTTTTTTTGATAATAGCTTCCTGTTTACTGCACGTGGAACATGCAGCGAATTAAGATTTTGGAAATTATTATTCCATTAGTGTAGGTATTACACAGCTAAGTTCTCCTTGTTACATTTAATAAGTGATTGCCCTTCTTTCATGTTCATTGTTCGTTCAAATATTCACATGTCTTTCGCAACGATTACAGCTAGGATAAAATGGAGATAAAACTCTACAGGAAAAAGGTTAGATGGAGAAGGTGTTTCAGAGGAAGTAAATAAGTATGATGTGTTAAACTTAAGTAAACTTTTTAGAATTAACAAAACATAATGTTAAATAAGCGAAAAGATAATTAGACTGTGATAAAAAAATATTAAAAAGAGGGTGTATTATAAATAAATGCCCCCTGAAAATCGCTTAAAATGGGCGCTGGCTGCATCAGGTATCCGAATGAAAAGAGGGTGTATCTAACTTTTGAGTTCACCCTCTTTCTGCTTAAATGATCTTTTCTAAAACAATCACGAATAGTATTGCGGCTGCAATGAGAAGCGGCCTGAAAAACAATGGTCTTCGCTTTTTTATCGCGAGTGCACCAGCTGCGTAAACCGCTATGAATGCAGATAACAGGATGCATGCGGTGTTGATCTCTTCCGTGATCAGTAAGGACAATGCCATAGGAATAAACAGCAGGCTAAGCGTAACAGGAATATCCTTGTATCGCTGTGCTTTGATCTGCCTGCGAAGGGAACGTATATTAAGTATCATATTTAGATTTTAATGTCACTGCCTGCTGATAATTCGTAAGGTGTTTTACCCTGTTCGAATATTTTTGCAGGCATGGAGCCTTCAAGGCGGATTTCATTTCCTTTGATACGTATCCAACTGCCTTCGCGCAGACCGATCACTGGAATAGATTGCTGGGTATGAAATTCGAGTATACGGGTTTCTCTGGTTTCACCCATGTGAGGAACACCGGGAGTTGGTTCCTGGTAGTGCGGGTTTAAATTGTACGGCATTAAACCCATGGTATGGAAACTGGGCGGATATACAATCGGCATATCGTTCGTCGTTTGCATATTCACACCACCGATATTGCTGCCGGCACTTGCGCCGATATAAGGTGTGCCTTTGGAGACAACATCGCTGAGCAGGTTCATTAATTTGAGCTCATGCAGTTGTTTTACCAGGACGAAGGTATTGCCGCCACCTGTGAAGAAGCCTTTGGCTTCGCGGATAGCCTGTGCAGGATCTGCGAAAGTATGAAGCCCCTTTACATGGATGCCGATAGTGGCGAGGCCATCGCTAGCCCGGGCAGTGTATTCATCGTGCGAGATGCCACCTGGACGGGCGTAAGGAATGAAGATGATTTCATCGATACCGGCAAAGAGTTCCTGCATGACCGGGAGGAGGTACTGAAGGTATTTTTCACCGTAAAGGGTAGAAGTACTGGCAAGTACAACGTTTTTCATGAATATTGGTTTAATATTATGGTACAAAGGTATATATAAGTTCTATGATGAAAAAAGTAATCGATGTTATCGTGGAGATTGTAATGCCACTTTTGAGCATGGCGCATGGGTATTGGCTGGAGATTGAAGGTAGTGGTAAGGTGGGTGAAACCGTGACGCTAAAGGTCTATTTTGGGGAGATTGATGATAATAAAGTCAGATATCGATGTAATTATTCTTATTATAAGAAACATTCATGAAAGAGGGAATTCACAAACGGGGGATGAAAACCATTTTCAAAGAAAAAGGGGATATATCCTGAGTAACAGGAAGGCCATGAGAATTCTCCCCATCAGGTACCCGAATAAAAAAGGGGCGTCTTGAAGTTTTGAGTTCTTATGTTTGAAAAAGGAAACATGGCTTCGAGACTCCCCCTTTTATTTAGAATTTTAATGCGAAACTACCCAACACCCTTGTCGGTGGTTGCGGTGTCAACCTTACAGACCATGCTTTCTGGCTGGTCAGGTTATCTACCTTCACACCAATACGATACTTAGATCTCTCATAAAACACTGATGCATCCAGCATCACATAAGAAGGAATGGTAATTTTGGTAGTGCGTGTGTTTGTCTGATAAGACATATCGCCACCATTACCACCAAAACCAAATCCAAGCCCATTCAGTTTACCACTGGAAATATGATAGCTCGCCCAGAAGTTCCACATATTAGGAGGACCGGATAATGCTGGTCTTAAACCCAGTGTAGCACTATCAGACTTTGTATATTTACTATCGTTATATGCATAACCTGCCACGATGTTCAACCCTTTAACCGGGTTTACAGTGATCTCAGCTTCCAGCCCCTTGCTACGTTGTGTACCATTCTGTTTGCTGTAACCATCATGCTCCAGATCGGTAATGATCACATTCTTCACCTGGATATCGTAGTAGCTCAAAGTACCTACCAGTTTATGCTGCCATACATCCACTTTCACACCGCCTTCCAGTTGGTTACCTTCTTCCGGTTTGAATGCATTGCCCGCATAGTCAGTACCGGTTTCATGGAAGAAGCCATTCATATAGCTTCCAAATACGGACACCTTATCTTTCAGCACTTCATACACCAGACCCAGTTTTGGTGACAGGGCTGTCTGGTGATAATTGGTACCCGCAGCAGTGGTGTCGTATACAATGCTATGCGTACCCTGTGCACGATAGTAATCTACACGCAGACTCACCATGGCCATCAGGTTCTTTGTGATATTGAACACATCAGAAGCATATGCTGCATAGCTATTATCACCATTGTTTTCGTTACGGATAGCGGTACCGGTAGCCACTGCCACTAATGAATCGACTTTGGATTTACTAAGGCGATAGTTGGCACCCGGATGCTGGAAATTAATAGTGGGTCCTGCCACAGTCGTTCTGTCAAAAGAGTTGCTGTTACTATAATAGTCTAAGCCCACTACCATACGGTTGCGGAATTTACCGATGCGGAAATCACCTATAAAATTCTGCTGAATATCAGTAGCGATGAAGGTAGTATAACCCGAAATCACACTGGCACGCAGGGTAGAATCCGTACGACCATTCAGCGCATTGATATACCCATTGATGGAAGAACGGGCACGGGATACCACGGTTTGAGAGGTCCAGTGATCGGAGATCTTATAGTTGATCTGGGCGAAGATGTTCATCATCTGTGTCTGGTAAGCCAGTTCATTGCTCAGGAAGAGTCGCTTGTAAGGGAACTTCATATCGGCAATAGAGAGCGTTTTACCGCCACCTGTGTAAGGGTTGAACCGAACTACAGAAGTACCTTTTTCCTGCCCAAATTCCACATCTAACAGCAGGGAAAGACGATCCGTGATCTGGTAAGAGAAACTTGGCGCCAGGCTCAGGTTATTAGTAAAGCCCATATCCTGGAAACTCTTCTGGAAGGTAGTAGCACCATTCAGACGGAAGAGCATTGTTTTCTCTTTATTAACGGGTGTATTGACATCTACGGTTAGACGGTTGTAGTTCCAGCTACCTCCGGTAAAGGAAACCTCACCACCAAAACCGTTGAAAGGCTTCTTGGTAACCCGGTTGTACAAACCACCGTAGCTGCTGGAGATATTGGTACCGAACAGGGTGGCAGACGGGCCTTTGATAGCTTCTACCCTTTCCAGGTTCACAGGATCCAGGGTGGCGAAAGCTGCACCAGCTACACCGTTACGCGCATTGGGTTCTGTTTCAAAACCGCGCTGGCGGAAGGTAACACGACCCTGATTAGCAATCATGGGAATACCCGCACCGGGTACGTTTTTGGATATGCTACCCAGGTCTACGGACATCTGTTCTTCGATCAGTGCCTTTGGCACCACGTTGTAAACTTGTGGGTTCTCGAGGTTCTTCAGGGGAAGACGGCTTACGTAGTAGCTTTCTTTCCTGGAGAACTTATTGACATTCCCGATTACACGCACTTCCTGTAAAACCTGGATATTTTCTTTGGATAACTGGTAATCAAGTACAGCCGGGCGACCGGGAGTCACTGCCACACTGAATTCTTTTTGTGCAGCACCAAGGAGCTGGATCCTTAGGGTGTAAGTACCAGGATTGATGTCTTCTATTTTATAATTACCATCGTTGTCAGTAAGGGTACCTTTCTGTAATTCAACGATAGAAACTGAAACCAGTTCAATTGGTTGGCCATCGAAGGTGGTAATGCGGCCGGTAATGGCGCCGCTATATTGTGCAAATAGTACAATTGGAAAGCAAAATAGTATAAGAAGTAGTGTGATCCTAAACATTCCTGACATGCAAAAAAATTTACGCAAAATTACAGCCCGGAATCGGGGAGAATTTACGCAATCGGGAAAAGTTTAAAAATTTGTTAAAACGATTATCTGTGGGGAGTTTGGGAAGGTACTTACGAATGCGGAAAAAGTAAAAGGGCTGTCTTTATTCAAAAACAGCCCTTTTATGAGTTAGTTGACTTTGAGTGATTTCATTTTCCGGGTGATTTCACTTTGCGTGATCTCCTTTTGAATGATTTCCCTTTCGGGCTATTTCATTTCCACTCCTACACTTACTCTTGTTTCATCGAGGAAGAGATTCAGCGTCTTTGGCTTAGTGCCGGCAGGCAGTCTGAATTTATTCTCTTCAGATGATTTTGTAGATTCCGCATCAGCAGATACAGAATTGTAGTTATCGTGCGTGATGTTGGTCCCATTGTCCAGTGTAAGACGGAAGTCGTTTGGATTAATGAATACACTGCTTTCTCCAACTTTATTCTTGTTGGTGAGTTCAATTTCATAAGTGAGTTCTGTACCGGTCACTTTACCTTCATTGTCGTACAGCTCTACAGCTTTGCCGTTTTTCAGTCTTATGAATGCTTCTTTCTTTTTGCCCAGGAAAGCGGTATCCGGACTGAAAGTGACAGTATAAGATTTAGGCTCGTTAGCTGGCGTAGCTTTTTCTTCTGAAGGGGTGGTGGTAGTAGTGGTCGCACTGCTGTCCGCGTTTTCAGATGTAGTTTTGCTTTTGCAGGCTGCGAAAAAGATTGCAATCGAGAATACAGATGCCAGAATGGTTTTGTTCATTTTTATATTTATTGGTTTAACAATGCAGACTTTCGGGTAACGCAAATGTATGAATAATTGAGTAATTAGTGAGTAGTGGCTGTTTTAAGGGATGGAATTTTGAAGCGGATGGTGGTGAGTTATGCAAATGCGCATTTAGCAGATGCAACGGCGGCTTATAATCAGTGGATTAAAAAATACCTGTACGAAAGAAAAAGGCCTGCCTTCGGCAGACCTTTTTCTTTCGTTATTTTCTCTTGTGAAAATGAATATTATAAGTCGCACCTACCCCGGCATACTGCATACTACTTCCATTCTCCTCACTCCTGAATATCCCATTATAAAATGCAAACAAGTTCCAGCTATAATTATGATACCCTAACTGAGGCCTCACATACACGCCACCAGTAGCACCATCCACACCTGTCACAAAGCTATACCCAACATCTGTACCCGCAAAGAATCCATGACTCTTTGGATAGTACCTAACGAATAAGCCTAATGGAACTGTCCCGAAATTATTAAACCCATCCTTCGGGAAGAAATGATTATACCCTGTCGTCAAACCTAAACCAACATGATTTGTAGACATTACCTGTCCTTTCAATTCAGCGCCCAATGTAAAATTGCTCGTCTTCGACAGATTACCAAAAGGCACGCCTGCATTGACACCTACCTTCAGCCATGAATTCTTACTGGTTACCTCTTCTGATTGCGTTTGCGCAAATGTAACAACTGAAAATGCTGTTAAGGCCATTAATAAAACTACCTTTTTCATGTGTCCCTCCTTGTTTTAAAACTGTTTTAACGTTCTAATAACAAACAGGATGCCATTTCCAAACCGGATTAGCTGACTGATGTATGAAAAGGTAGTCTGGGTTAAGCTTTCAGGTACTTGTTCGGATGCTTGTTCACGATGTCAATATAAGCCGGATCAGAGGCCCCCATCTGTTTAAAATTATCTCTTCCCTGTTGCAGGGTTAAGTGATTAACGGAACTATATTTAGTTGGATCATCATTGCCATCATCTTCCCAATAACAATTAGGACATACATCATAACCAGCAGATTCTTCTACAGTACGATATCCACAACAAGGGCAGGGTTCATATATCAGTGGCTCACCCTCAATCCCTATATCATGATGATATAACTCTTTGAGATCTTCTTCTATAAATTCATTGGTAACATTGAGTAATCCAGACCTGAGATAATCAACGATATCATGATTATATTCAGCACCATCTACATGTGCATCTTCGATTTCTTCATCTGCTTTATCTGATTCAATTAATATTTCTGCGACGATGTCCTTTCTTTTTTCAGGATGCATAGTGAGGAGCTTTTGCCAGGCTAGTAAAGTCATGGCATCTTCGCGGCTGATTATAATTTGATCGGGCATAACAACTATTTTTTTTAAAACGTGGGAACAGAACGAATGTAATGGATAATTATGTCCATGGGTATTGCAGCGTTACATAAATTATTATTGTATATACATGTTATTACACTTCAATCCATTTTTCTAATTCCTTATAAATATTATTGATAGCCAGGAGTAAACGGGGTCCCCTGATGGCCAGCATTTCCTTATCACCGTCTTTCCAGAGAAAATAGTCCGCAGCGGCATCGAAGAATTCACGAACGGTGGAGCTTCCCAGGGTCAGGGCATACATAGTTTCATCATCGATCTGTTCCGCAAAATCTTCAACAAAGGTGATAGTATTATACAATTCATAGTAATCATCAATATCGTCCTTCGCTGTCAGCATAAAATCCAGGTCGATCTCTGCGTTCACTTTTGAAAGCTCATCCAGCCCTTTGGCCCATTCCTTCATATTGTCCGCATCCCACAGATGATCCGCCTGCGCTATATAGGCAGCCAGTTCCGTTTTGGTACGGAAAAAACACCATTTATCCTGCCCGGTGAGTAATACCTTACTACTATTAATATTCACATCTGTAACGGTGAAATCCATGCCATGAACCGTAAAATAAGTCTGACCCTTGTAGTTGATAGCAATCAAAAATTTACGCAGATGCTGTGAATGTTCGTCAAACATTGGTATGTGCTGATTAAAGCAATGCAAAGGAAGGGAATTTCCCTCATAAACTGTCTATATATCTCATGAAAATATAGCATTCATTATCAGCAGATTACATTCATTTCGGGAACTTTATTTCTATACTACCTGGCACTATTAGGTATCCGAATTAAAAGCAGGATGTATCAAAAACAAATGAACCTCCTTAGAACTGCATAAATGGAAACCTGGCACTATTAGGTATCCGAATAAAAAGCAGGATGTATCAAAAACAAATGAACCTCCTTAGAACTGCATAAATGGAAACCTGGTTCCATCAGGTATCCGAATGAATAGAGCGCGTATCTTACTTTTGATACACGCTCCTTTTTCTGAAAATGGTTTTCATTCCCCGTTGGTGAATTACCTCTTTCATGAAGGTTTATTCGGGTTCCTGATGGAGATCGTTCATCCTTGAAGTAATTCCGGGAAGGCGTATTTATTTTGAAACAACTACTTTTTATCTAACCTGATTATTAAACCTTCATCTCCATCCAAACTAATCGTATCACTCAATTGAATTCCTTCAGATTCCGGTATTGTAGATATTTCCACCTTACCAGAAAAACTAAAATCAGGGGGTCTGAAATAACAAGGCAAATGTGTCAGATTTAATACCATTAAAAACGTATCTGCATCTGCTGCTTCTCTTATATATGCCAGCATCTGGTTATCAGCAAACACAGGTACATATCTCCCTGCTGCCAATGCCGGTTCATTGGCTCTTAATGTGATCAATTCCCTGTGCAATGTCAGCATAGAATAAACATCATGCTGCTGCATCTCTACATTATCCCTGTGAAAGATCTTCGACAATCTTAGCCAGGGCTTGCCAGCTGTAAATCCTGCATGAACTGAATTATCCCACTGCATCGGCGTTCGCGATGGATCCCTGCTTAGGTTCTTATCAGGCATATTCAATCCCTGCGGATCTACCACTTCATTAATTGGTATCGCTACGTTGCGCATTGCTATTTCATCACCATAATAGATCGTAGGCGTACCACGCAATGTCAGTAATAGCATCGCTGCTACCCGTGCCTGTTGTGTCCCTACCCTACTCGCTATCCTGTGTTGATCATGGTTGCTCAATACCCAGTTCGGCCAACCATTTTCAGGCAAAGCCCCTTCGTACTGATCAATGGCCGAAGCGATCTGCAACGCCTGCCAGGGAAGTGTGAGCAACTGAAAATTAAATGGCAGATGCGCCCCCTTATTATCACTGCCATAATAAGTGACTAACTGATGTATGGGCAAATAAATTTCGCCGATCATCACCCGCTCATCATCGATCTCTTCCATCACCGACCGCATTTGGTGCACCAGTTCGTGTACTTCCTGCTGATCTGTTGAATACACGGGTAGCAACTGCGAGTAAGTGCTCATATGCGGTTCATAATTTGGATCAATCGGATTGTTACGAAACTGTGCATCTTTGATCATATGCCACATCACATCTACCCTGAATCCATCTACTCCCTTCTTCAGCCAAAACCGCATCACATCAAACATCGCCTGTTGCACTTGGGGATTGCGCCAGTTCAGATCGGGCTGTTCTTTTAAGAATGCATGATAATAATACTGCTGGGTAGTGTGATCCCACTCCCACGCAATGCCGCCAAACATACTCAGCCAGTTGTTCGGTGCTCCGCCATCTGGCTGTGGGTCATGCCATATGTACCAGTCACGTTTCGGATTATCTCTGCTGGAGCGGGATTCCTGGAACCAGGGATGCTGGTCTGATGTATGATTCGGTACCAGGTCCAGCAGTAACTTCATACCCCGCTTGTGTACTTCGGCCAGTAAGTGATCGAAGTCTGCCATATTGCCAAACAATGGATGGATACCTGTGTAATCGGAAATATCATATCCAAAATCCGCCATCGGAGAAGGATAAATAGGTGAAAGCCACACTGCGTTTATACCCAGCCACTGCAGGTAATCCAGTCTTTGCAGAATGCCTTTCAGATCTCCGACGCCATCGCCATTGCTATCCTGATAACTACGGGGATATACCTGGTAGATAATACCTGTCTGCCACCATTTTTTGTCCATAAGATCCGATTTAGGTTCTCATCATCGGAACAACATTTCTGCCAAACTATAACACGGCATAATCTTTTCTTATAGTCCTGCATAAGTTTGCCGCGATATGAAAAACACAGGGGCTTTTTACAAGCCGGATAATACATGTACTTTTTGCGTATGGGCACCGGAAAAAGAGCAGGTCACACTTCATCTTATCACCCCGGATGACAGGTCCATGGCAATGACTAAGGACGCGGAAGGATATTTTACTATTACGGTAGAAAATGTTCCTCCCGGCGCTACCTATTTTTATAATATCGATGAAAAAGATCTCCCCGACCCCGCTTCCGGCTGGCAACCACAGGATATCTTTGGACCTTCTGCTGTGGTGGATCACGATGCGTATCAGTGGCAGGATCTGCAATGGCATGGCTTGCCTTTTAAGGACCTGATTTTATATGAATTGCATGTAGGCACCTTTTCTCCGGAAGGCACCTTTGAAGGGATCATTCCTTACCTGGACGACCTGAAAGAGACCGGCATCAATGCACTGGAACTAATGCCCGTGTGTCAGTTTCCCGGTGAGCGGAACTGGGGGTATGATGGGGTGTATCAGTATGCCGTGCATCATTCTTATGGCGGACCGGAAGGATTGAAAAAATTAGTGGATGCCTGTCATCAACGGGGCATCGCCGTGTTGTTGGATGTGGTGTACAATCACCTGGGTGGGGAAGGCAACTATTTTGACCATTTTGGGCCTTATTTTTCGGAGATCTATGCTATTCCCTGGGGTAGTGCTATAAATTTCGATGGGGCTTATTCTGACGGTCCTAAGGGATATTTTGCGAATAATGTAATCCATTGGTTTCAGCAGTATCATATTGATGGTTTAAGACTGGATGCGGTGCATTGTATTTTTGACAATAGTGCGGTGACGTTGTGGGAGGTGATCCATGATAAGATGAAAGAATTAGAAGCTACTACCGGGCGGAAATACTACCTCATTGGCGAGAGCGATCTGAATTCACCGAATATAATGAAAAGCCCCTGCGATGGGGGTATGGGATTAGATGCCCAGTGGCTGGATGACTTTCATCATATACTGTACGTACTATTGGACAAAGCAGGGCAATCCCGGTATGCGGATTTTAATAAATTAGAACAATTAGCGAAGGCATATAAAGATGGATTCGTGCATACAGGAGAATATGTGCAGTTCAGGAAACGGCGGTATGGGCGTAGCTCTGCGGGTATTACAGGAGAACATTTTGTAGTGTTTAACCAGAATCATGACCAGGTTGGAAATAGAGTGAAAGGAGAAAGATTATCAGTACTCATTGATCAGGCAAGATTGAAAATAGCGGCGGCAGCGATCTTTTTATCACCGTATGTACCCATGTTGTTTATGGGGGAGGAATATGGAGAGGATAATCCATTTTTCTTTTTTGTAAGTTATAAGGAAGAGGAACATATTAAAGGAATTCAGGAAGGTCGGAAAAAAGAATTTGAGTCATTTTTGAAAGAAGGCGAGATGTTTCCTGATCCACAATCTGAGGAAACGTTTATTCAGTCAAAGCTGGATTGGGGAAAAAGGAAGCAGGGTAAATATAAAGAGCTATTAGAATGGCATAAGAAATTGATACAATTAAGACGGGATAATGAGATTTTGCAGAATACCAGTAAGGATGATTTGTTTGTGCAGCTGATAGGAGAAAAAGGGTATGTATTGCATCGGCAGAGTAGAAATGGCTTGGAGCATTTGTTATGCTTATTCAATCTTTCCGATGAGACCTTAGAATATGAGTTGCCTACCTTCAAAGAAGAATGGAATAAAATATTAGACTCGGGGAATCATGAAAATTCCCTGAAGGCAAATGAAAAAAGCGCCTTACAACCCACGAGTATTGTGATTTATGGATAGCCCCCAAATGGCGAATAACCAAACTAAAAAGCTTTTGCCTACAGCAAAAGCTTTTTAGTTTGGTTATTCGCTGAATTTTGTAAGCTGGCCTGCGGCCAGCTTACAAAATTCAGTTCACGAAATTCAGCTTACTAAAGCTTATTCAATTTCCTTAAAATAACTCTCCCTGTGGATTCCCATTCCCCTCATCCGGCTCCTCTTCTTCACTCGCCAATTCAGCACTGATCAAATCATCTCCCGCAATCCTCGTACCTACGGTCTTCCACCCGGTCACCTCTACAAATTCCGCCAGATCTATCTCCTCTTCCTCCGGACTCCGCTTCTTACCAGTTTTAAGTAATATCACCGGCTCTGAATGCGTAGTGATCATCTCCAGATAATTCCCCTGACCTTCTTTTATAAACAGGAACTTATTATTCAGCGTCTGCGTTTCAATCTTAAAGCGCTTCGCATTAAACTGCTTCTTATCTGCATCAAAGTAAATCGCTGACACTATCTTCTCAGGATTGAACTTCTCTATATACACCAGTTCATTCGGATCATACCTGTTCGTCAACTCAAAATTCGTCAACTCATATGTACCATTCTTAAACGCCACAAACACCTTATCTTCCCCTTCAAATGAACCAATATACACCCCTCTCTCCTCTGTATTCAATCTGCCTACCTGGTCATCATACCAGAGCTTCAGCCCTGCTAATGTAGACACACCGGCTTCCTTGAACTTCACTGTACGGATCGGGTACTTCGTCACCTGGTTACCCATTGAGTTACGCCCCTTTATCGCAATCGTCTCAAAGAACAGGTCAAACTCTTTGTTCCTCGCCGCACAGTTCGGGCTCAGACGGATGCTCACCACTTCCGCTTCTCCATTTGGATTCGCAGTAAAGTAATGCACCTTGGAATTCTTCTCTCCCTTCGTAGTCAGGTCATATTCTTTATTCAGTGTAATACCTGTCACATTAAAGCGCTTCGCGTAACTGATACCAGACTTACCATCCACATAGATCATGTTGTAAGTAGTACGCTCGTCGCCCTTACGGAAGATATCGATATGAATAATATCCTTCCCTACAAAGGTCTTATCTGCTACCTTGGTCACCAGCATCTTACCATCCTTACGGAAAATAATGAGGTTGTCAAGGTCAGAACAATCTGCTATAAATTCGTCCTTTTTAAGCGAAGTACCCACGAAACCTTCTGCACGATTCACATAGATCTTGGTATTCGCCATCGCCACCTGCTGTACCTGGATGGTATCGAAGGTTTTGATTTCGGTGATACGCTCACGGCCTTTACCATACTTCTTCAGCAGACCTTCGTAGTAAGATACAGTGAAGTCTGTCAGGTTCGCCAGGTCATGTTTTACCTGTTTGATATCGGCATCGATCGCTTTGATTTGTTCATTCAGTTCATTGATATCGAGACGGTAAATACGGCGTACCGGCTTCTCAGTCAGTTTCACGATATCTTCGCGCGTGATATCCCTTTTCAGGTTCTTTTTATAAGGAACAAAGCGCTTGTCGATCGCTGCGATCACGGCATCCCAGTCCTTATGCTTCTCTTCCAGCTCCTTGTAGATCTGCTTTTCGAAGAAGATCTTTTCCAGGGAGGTGTAGTGCCATTTCTCCTGCAACTCCGACAGCCTGATTTCCAGCTCTCGTTTCAGCAGATCTTTGGTAAACTCCGCAGAGTATCTTAAAAGATCCGATACGGTGATAAAGCGGGGTTTATCTTCTACGATCACGCAGGCATTGGGAGAAACAGAGATCTCACAATCCGTGAACGCATACAGCGCATCGATGGTGATATCAGGAGAAATACCCGGTGCCAGTTGTACCTCAATTTCAACATCCTTCGCGGTATTATCTACCACTTTCTTGATCTTGATCTTGCCGGTATCGTTCGCCTTTACGATGGATTCCATCAGGGCCGTTGTGGTCACCCCATAAGGGACGTCCTTGATGAGGAGGGTCTTTTTATCTTTCTCTTCTATGTGCGCACGTACGCGTACCTTACCACCACGTTTACCGTCGTTGTAGTTCGCCACGTCGATCATACCGCCGGTAATGAAGTCGGGATACAGATCGAACTTTCTGCCACGCAGGTATTTTATAGAAGCATCAATCAGTTCGTTGAAGTTGTGCGGCAGGATCTTGGTAGACAAGCCCACAGCGATACCTTCTGCTCCCTGTGCCAGCAGCATCGGGAACTTCATAGGCAGTGCCAGCGGCTCGTTCTTACGGCCGTCATAACTTACCTGCCATGAGGTTGTTTTGGGATTGAAGGCTACATCCAGTGCAAATTTGGATAAACGCGCCTCGATGTAACGGGGTGCCGCTGCATCGTCGCCGGTACGTACATCGCCCCAGTTACCCTGTGTTTCGATCAACAGGTCTTTCTGCCCCATGTTCACAATGGCATCTCCAATAGAAGCATCACCATGTGGGTGAAACTGCATGGTAGTACCGATGATGTTCGCCACTT
>Ga0316604_10002537_pt1 | contig 13855 bp, 11 predicted proteins | sample OWC_soil_day20_C_FD_207650 | JGI IMG/M metagenome (GOLD analysis project Ga0316604, IMG submission 207650) | Wetland soil microbial communities from Old Woman Creek delta, Ohio, United States - OWC_soil_day20_CT | ecosystem: Environmental > Terrestrial > Soil > Wetlands | place: USA: Ohio... | reverse complement strand
TGCCTTTATTCGTAGTAACCTCACTACTATCCACGATTTCCGGTAATACGATGGAGGCGATCTTATGCTTTACCAAAGAAGCATTTACTTTCTCCAATACATCAGCAGAAGTAGCATATTTATAGTGATGAAAATCATTGGTTCCGTTTTTTCTTATTACACTGCACTCTTCCATGACCTTAATCAATTTACCAGCAATATTTTTCATGTACCATTCCTCCCACTTAAAATAACTAAGAGCTTGCTTATCCACCTTTTACGGAAGATAAACAAGCTCATTTTTATAACAGCTCTTTGTTTTTGATGCTCCGGTATGTCCTGTGGGATTAACACTCAGCTGACCCCCTTTAATGGTTTTACCATTTTACTTTTTAACTGACAGCCATACGGACAAAAGTCTGATACCTGACAATAGTCTAAGCATTTTCGATTGTTCCAGCGTTCCTTTGCCTTACAAATCGGCGGCATGGTTTTATTTTCTAAAGCTTGAGCTAACGCAGCAGCTTTGTACTGCACATACCGATTAATCCAGCGGTCACTAATTCGATTAACTGGTATTAAGTATATAGCTTGGTTGATACCTCTTTCATTAGCAATCCGCAGGCTGTTATCCCGGCATAAGGCTTGAATGACCATTTTATTTACCGCTAACCCTTGCTGCTCCAATAAAATCCGATAGCAGTTTAATTGAATAGCCCAATCTAAAATGCCTCTTACACCATCATCCCGCCAATCTTTTTTGTATTTTTCTTGTCCCTTTTTTAGTCCGGTTTTATAAACTTCACCGGTAGGTACATCTACCTTGTATCTCCCTAATGCCCTCATAATTTTATAGCTGCTAGTTACTTTTATATCGCCAAGTACTCCAGTATCCTGGTCTAGAATCTCACCATATAAATCAAATTTTCCGGAAGTAATATTATCGTTTAAGCGGATTTCTGTAAGCATATTGCCTTGGGTATGGTTTTCATTAATGGTATGAACGGCTGAACCATGCAAAGCATATACAATATCTTGAGGGTTTACCGCATAATTAACGGTCTTTTTTAGATATGTTTCTCTTGTTCCTGCAATAAGTTCCGTTACTGTTGGTTCCTTTAGCCCTCGGTCTAACGACGCGGCTACAGCTCGTAATGTTGGCAGAAACATACATCTTTGTTTTTTAGGGCAGGCGTTTAGGCACTCTCGGATAGCGATTCTGGTTTCATCCGGGCAGATAAATTGCTTTGCTGGCATACTTTTGCCTCCTTCTTCTCTTCAGGTTCTTGTTCTTCGGATACTACTAACTTAACCGTCATTCCACCCAAAAGTCTTCCGTATTCGGTTTCTAGCAATGGTCTGATTGGCGCTTGTTCATGCATTGCCCGCAACGCATCGGCCAATATTTTAATTTGGGAATAACTCAACGTTAAATGAATATTTTCATTATCCGGCGCTTTTAACGCCAGAACAAATGCCTCCTTACATTGCCACAACTCAGCATTTACGTCCGAATAAGCAAAACAGTTAGTTACTAACAAATGACTCTCCCCCTTCTAGTATTATCTAGCAATCTCCAGCGGAATAAGATTGGTTACGTTTCTTTCATTATATTTAGGCGGCAATAACAGTTGGTTTTTATCGATTGGCTGGGACAATAGCTCACCCCCTAGTCGTTCTAATTCTGTTGCTCTAGTGTAGTCCTCCAGATCCTGGGATGCTCGGGTTACTGCATTGATCAGGCCATATTTACTATTATCAGCCCCAATAATAAAATGGCGCAGTATACTGCCTCGCTCACTTTGGTTTAAGACATATCTATCCGCCAATACCTCCACTGTTTTGACTGGATCAGGACCGGTAGACTCATTCATGGTTGCTCTAAGCTTTTCTACCGACAGATTAAATTTAACTTCGTCAATAGCTACTCGAACCGTATCCTGCACTTTCATAAAAAAGGCCCGGTCATCTTGGGCTAAGGTTTCATCCGAGAAGATTTCATAAGCGCTATCGTCATTATCAATTTGTTTGCCTACATGGTACCGCTTCTGGGCATAATCTTTGACAATCAAACCGTTTTTACAGACCAAGCGAAATATGAGCGGCTCCACTTTTAAGCTACCTAAACCAACCTCAGAGTTAGATATAACTAGTCCAGCCTGGACAACATCACCGACCGCAACTTCTGCTTTTAGCTTTTTATTGATAATCTTGATATACATATTGGTTTCGGTTACTTCACTGGATACAATTTCGGCCACTTTCATTTCTTGGATAATGGGAAATACGGCATCGGCTAGTTCCAGATTATCTAGCCTGCGATATCTGTCGCTTAAAAAGGCCCGGACATTGCCATCTAGGGTACGGATCATTCTTCGTTCTGGCGTTTTCTCCAGCCAGGAGTTAATGTTGTCATCAAGTAGACTGGAATATTCAAAGCGCATTTTATTGTAGTATTTCTGGGGTATTTGCAGACGCTCAGCCAGTTGTTTATGCGCTAGCTCGTTTAGGATGAAGGTTTCTGCGTTATCATCCAAGTTGACCGTCAATCGACTCTTTCCCTTGTCTGTTTCCACATACAAGCTGCGGGTATCGGCAATATAGTCTTTTCTGGCTTGACGTTGGCGTTCTAGTTCCTGGGCTAATTGAGTAATGGATTTGCCTTGTTTCATGATTCATTCCTCATTTCGTTTTAGTTTTAAGATAAAATTAGAGCCAACCGGCACTTAAACCGATTGACTCTAAATGGATTATTTACTATTGATTTTATTCAACCGCTACGGCTGGTTTTTACGATCCTTTATAAGGGCATTACAGTATATCTGCAAGATCTATAGGTTATCAGGAATATAATATATACTTATATTTTTTTATTATTGCATCAGTCATCCACTACTGTCTTCCCATAAAGCGATATCCAATCCTCGATTCCGTAATGATGTATTGTGGCTGTGTGGGATTTTCTTCGATTTTTCGCCGTAAATGGCCAATATATATTCTAATATAATGGGTATCTTCGTTATAAGAATTACCCCAAACCGCCTTCAACAATTGTTTATGCGTCAGGACTTTTCCCGCATTTTGAACCATCACTTTTAAAATATCATATTCAGTCGGTGTTAGCTTAATTTCTTGCTCCCCTCGCATTACTCGCCGCTGGGCAAGATCGATAACTAATTTCCCACAATTAACAACTGGCTCGTCATCCACGTGCGCCATCCGCCTAATCGAAACCCTGATTCTTGCCATGAGTTCTCCAACCCCGAATGGCTTTGTTACATAATCATCCGCGCCAGCATCAAGTGCTGCAATCTTTTCTTCTTCTTGATCTCGTGCCGACAGAATAATAATGGGGACGTCCGACCATTCTCGAACTCGACGGACTACTTCTTTTCCATCAATATCCGGCAACCCTAAATCAAGAATAATAAGGTCGGGTTTAAATAACGCCACCCTGGTAATCCCATCTTCACCTGTAGCGACCTCATTAACATCGTAACCATGCGCTCCTAGCGCTACCTTGAGAAGTTTACATATTTGTCGCTCATCATCAACAATAAGAACCCGCATCCCTTTTTCCATCTACTCACTCGCTTTCCAACAGACCGAAAGCCTAATAAAAATTAATCATTTACCGGGAGAGAAAAACTGACTCTAGTGCCACCACCGCTACGATTTTGCGCCCAAATAATCCCGCCATGCGCTTCCACTATTCCTTTGCAAATAGATAATCCTAGACCCGTCCCGGCTGCACTCTTTACCTGTTGTTTGGCTCGATAAAACTTGTTGAATATGTGCGGAATATCCTTTTCATGAATCCCCTCACCATGATCAGCAACCGATACTATTAACCGTTTATTATCATTACTTACTTCAATTTCAATCCGCTTATCTGAATACTTTAACGCATTGTCCACAAGATTAACCACTACTTGTTCCAATAAAACCGAATCACCGCGAAATAGTTGCACTTCGTCCGGCATCTGAACATCCAACTGCCTGCCTTTAATCCGCTCTGACAAACGACGTAAGCTGATACCAATAACCTCTTCTATATCGCACCAATCAATTTTGAGCTGCATCATACCACTTTCAAGTCTGGCTGTATCCAATAGGTTAGTAACAATCCGATCCATGCGATCGGCTCCGTCTTTAATATTCTCGAAAAGTTGCCTTCGTTCCTCTGCTGAATATACATCTTCCGCTTCAAGCAACGTAGACGATGACCCCATAATCGAAGCCAGTGGCGTGCGAAGTTCATGAGAAATAGAATTAAAAAGTGCCGTTCTTAGACGGTCAGACTCTACCAGCACCGTAGCTTCCCGCGCTTTTTCCGTTAAAAGTACACGTTCTATAGCAATAGCAGCCAAACTGGCCCATGCTTCCATCAGACGCCGTTGTTCCGGGGTTATTAAGTTTTCCACTATGCGAACCCCTAGTACGCCAACTATATTTTCTTTGGTGTTTAACGGAAGAAACAAATGATTTGCTCCCGGTAATGTCTCGGTTGACCGCCCCGCAACTTGTCGATGCTCATAGACCCACATCGCCACCGCCAGCTCGTCACTTTCTAAGGTGCCCTTTATATGCTTACCTTTTAACATATTTTTTAATTTTTCTTTTCCCGGTTCATGATTGGCCCAAACCGTTAATCGTCCTTTATCATCCGGTAAAAGCGCAACAATATTCCGGTTAAGTGCTCTAGCAGCCTGAGCTGCCAGTTTACCAACAATAATATCTAGATCAATTACTGCAGCAATTTCGCGGCTAAAATCAAATAAAGCGCGAGTCGTCTTTTCTCTTCTCTTTGCAGCAGCGGCTTCATGTTTTAAAAGGTCGGTTCGTCCCCCAATAACAAAAGCAACAATAAGAAAAGTAAGAAAGCTCCAAATAAACCTGATATCATCCACCGTAAAAGTAAAAATCGGTGAAACAAAAAGAAAATCAAACAACAATACACTGCAAACAGCCGAAAAATAAGAAGGCCAGCGTCCCCACCAAAAGGCGCTAAGGGTTACCGGCAATTGATATAAAAGAGCAATATTAACAAACTCTACTTTATCTTTTAGTAACAAATTTACAACTGTCACCGCCCCAACTAACAAGAGGCATCCCAGATAATGCAGCCATTTCTCCGTTGACATCCGAGGAGCGGTTGCAATCCCAGACTTTTGTTCTTGTTCGGTTTTAGCTTGAATAACGTAGATATTTATACCGCCACTTTGGCGAATTAAATTATCTACAACAGCACCATGAACTATTTCCCAAAATCTACTATGCTGTGGCTTTCCGATAACAATCGCCGTGACGTTATGACTACGAGCTACATCCAATATTTCATCAACTAGATTCTGACCTGTAGTGCTTAACGTTTTTGCACCTAACTCCTCGGCTAACCGCATATTACGGGCTACCCGATCCCGTTCAGCGTCACCCATAGGAAATCGCCGAGTTGTCTCAATATGTACAGCGAGCCACTCCGCTTGGAGACCGGTAGCCAAACGGCGCGCCGCCCGAATAAGTTGAGCTGAAAACGGACTACCACTAACACACACCATCACTCGACCCGCGGCAGGCCAAGGACCACTAATGTGATGTTCCCGCATATACTCACTAAGCTCTTTATCCACGCGACTCGCCGTAAAGCGTAAGGATAACTCCCTAAGAGCATTGATGTTACCTGGCCGAAAAAAAGCTTTTAAGGCTCGCTCAGCTTGACCCTTAATATACACTTTTCCTTCTTTAAGCCGTTTGATAAGGTCTTCCGGTGGTATATCAATAAGCTGAACTGTATCCGCCTGCTCAATAATATAGTCCGGAACTGTTTCCTTGACAACAATACTAGTAATCTGAGCTACAATATCATTAAGACTTTCAATGTGTTGAATATTTACAGTGGTATAAACATTAATTCCCGCTTTTAATAATGCTTCGACATCTTGAAAACGACGAACATATCGTGAACCGGTAACGTTTGTATGAGCGAGTTCATCCACTAGTATTACTGCCGGTTTCCTGGCCAAACAAGCATCCAAGTCCATTTCTTGCAGTTCTTTCCCTCTGTATGAAATAATCTTAGGTGCAATAATCGGTAATCCGGCTACTAATTGCTCGGTTTCCTGTCGGCCATGCGTTTCAATCCAGCCAATAGCAACATCAATGCCTTCTTTTTGTCGTACATGAGCCGCTTCCAGCATAGTGTAGGTTTTCCCCACGCCCGCCGCCGCGCCAAGAAAAACCGTGAGTTTTCCACGAGTTCCTTTATTTATGCGTTCCAAAAGTTCTTCAGGTTTTGGTCGACTATCTTGTTCTTTTTGACTTGGCATAAACTCCCCCCTTTATCCTCACAGAACATAGAATACATTCATTTGTTATTAATAGTTTTGTTTTCTACATTCATCAGCTTGGGCTGTTCCAATCTAATTAAATTTGAAATCATGTGCTGTAAATCAACTTTTTCCTTCGCGCCAATTCCCAGACTGTCGATTTTAATATTCAATTCAGTAATAATCCGGTCTTTTTCTGTCATCTCCAACCGGTGTTTCTGTTCAGTGCGTTTCAATTCGCCATCAAGCAATTTAATAAACGACCCCATTTCATCCGCACTACCAGCCAAGCGATTAAATATTTCAAGATAATTACCAAGAATAGGGTTATCGACTTGATAGGGGTATCGGATGTGATGGTCTATTTCACTCCAGGCTTCCTCAAAAATAGTCCTCACCTGAAGTTCAGCAACCATTAAATTTTTGGCAGGTCTAAGCGCAAGTAGATAATGAACCGATCTGTAACCAAACGGATGCCGAACAATCTGACAGTTTTTCTCTTCAAAAGAATCAGTTACATCACCTTCACGGATATTGGCTTTGGGTTTTTCAATAAGATCCCAGGTTTCCGTTATATAGCGGTGAATCGTTTCCCAGTCAGCTTTAAACAGATGTAGTACCTTAACTCCCGTTAAATCCGTAATAATGTCATAGTAATTGTCTTTAGTGATATCTATTTCAGGATTCTTACGTTTCTTGCGAATGATTTTCTCCAGCAGATGTTCGGGATCTTTCATCCTATATTGAGTAGAATGAACTCCCTCAACTTTGCGCAAACACTCAGTAAGATAATGAGCCGTAGGCTCATTATCCACTCTGCGTTTCATAAAATCATCATATATATCTATAAGAACATTCCACTCCAGATTTGCCTGCCTCAAAACATCCTCAGTTATATTATATTTTATCAAAAAATCATTTTTTTCCAATTAGTTTCTCCTTATTCAAAAACCGTACACTTTCAAAAATTAATTTTAGTTCCACGCCTACCCTTATTTCGCAAACTCGATAAAAACAAATAAACCAGTTCATAATAATTCTTCATTTATTTCAACCGAAAAATATATGGAAAAAGAAACAAACCGAACGCAAGGCCAAAGCAAAACATACCAAAAGCTAATAGAAGAATGGTATTAGCATCCATATACTCATTCACATCTCCATTCTATCAGTAACATTTATAAATCACTACTTCGGTTACGAATATAGCACTATACAGAATTACCGTCAGTCTAGAGATCAACAGCTTTCCCAGACTAACGGCAATTTCCAATACATCACAAAGCTATTTTAATGTATCAAGTGCCAAATTAAGCTCCAGCACATTAACACGGGGCTCGCCGAAAATACCCCATTGCCGTCCTTCCACATGCCGATCTACTATTTGCCGAACTTGATCAGCAGATATATTATGTTCTCTGGCAATCCGTTCCACCTGAGTATAGGCGGCATCTACCGAGATGTGGGGATCTAAACCACTACCTGAAGCTAACACCAAATCGGACGGCACCAAGGCATCATCAGATAAGTAGTTTTCTTCCCGTACTTTTTTTATATTGTCCGTTACATTGTCCAGCAATTTTTTATTCGTCGGTCCCAGGTTAGATCCTCCCGAACTCATCGCATCGTAGCCATCTTGCCCGGCTGCGGAAGGACGGCCATGAAAATAACCGGGACTAGAAAAATTCTGACCAATTAGTTTTGAACCTACCTGCTTTCCATTACGAGTTAAAATCGATCCATTCGCTTGATCAGGAAATAACACTTGTGCCGCGCCTGTCATGACCAAAGGATAGACTATTCCGGTAAGCAGAGTAAACACTACCAACATACCAAAAGCATTGCCAATCTGTCTCAACATCTATACCGACTTCCTCTCTTACTATTTATAACTTGCCAACCGCCCTAATTTTGTTCTCCCCCATGTTCCGTACAATAAGTACTTCATTGGTATCATCATCCACTAGAAAATTATATCCTTCACTAAGCTCCTGTAGTGTGATCCCAAAATACTTCGCCAGTTTAAGCATCGTCGGTTTACCTGGCCGCCAGATATTTGCCTCATATTTTTTTATAGCCAGCGGTGAAACATCAATTGCGTCGGCTAACTGTTGGGCCGTAACATTTTTGCCAACACGTAGAAGTTGTATAGTATCACCAAGCATCTTTTCTCTCCTCTATCCTTGTAACTGATTTTATACCAACCCCAGCCACACGATAATAATATCAATTATTTTTATACCTACAAACGGAGCAATCATCCCGCCAACACCATATACCAAAATATTGCGCCGTAAAATAGTTTCTGCTCCTAGTGCCCGATATTTTACCCCACGTAAAGCCAGCGGAACCAGTGCAATAATAATTAACGCGTTGAAAATGACCGCGCTAAGGATAGCACTTTCCGGTGTAGCCAATCGCATGATGTTAAACGTATTCAGTACCGGAAACGCACCAGCAAACATCGCCGGAATAATTGCAAAGTACTTAGCCACATCATTAGCGACACTAAACGTAGTCAGCGAACCGCGTGTAATCAAAAGTTGTTTACCGATTTCTACAACTTCAAGTAGTTTTGTAGGATTGCTGTCAAGATCAACCATATTCCCTGCTTCTTTGGCCGCTTGCGTGCCGGAATTCATCGCCACACCGACATCAGCTTGGGCCAGCGCTGGAGCATCATTAGTTCCATCACCGGTCATGGCCACCAGCATACCATTTTCCTGATATTCGCGAATAAGCCTTAGTTTATCTTCCGGAGTAGCTTCTGCCAAAAAATCATCTACCCCGGCTTCTGCCGCAATAGCTGCTGCCGTAAGTGGGTTATCTCCAGTTATCATCACCGTTTTTATCCCCATTTGTCTTAAATCACGGAAACGCTCTTTAATACCGCCCTTTACGATATCTTTTAGATGAATGGCTCCAACTACTTTCGCACCTTCCGCTACAACCAGTGGCGTGCCACCGCTTTTAGCTATCGTTTCGCAAGCTTCCGCTAGAGAATCAGGAAAAGCCCCATTCTGTTCCTTAACATAAGCTTTGATAGCTTCCACCGATCCTTTTCGGATTTCCTTTCCATCCATGTTGACCCCACTCATCCGTGTTTGGGCTGTAAATGGAACAAACTCAGCTCCGAGTTCATTTAAATTTCTTTCGCGCAAATTATATTTTTCTTTCGCTAAAACAACAATGCTTCGCCCTTCTGGAGTTTCGTCAGCTAATGAAGATAATTGCGCTAAATCTGCTAACTGTTCTTCGCTCACCCCTGGTGCCGTAATAAAATCTGTGGCCATTCTATTGCCAAGAGTAATCGTTCCAGTTTTATCAAGCAGAAGGGCATCCACATCACCAGCTGCTTCCACGGCCCGACCAGACATGGCAAGAACATTTCTTTTCAGAAGACGATCCATTCCAGCAATACCAATCGCGCTTAATAGCCCGCCAATTGTTGTCGGTATTAAGCATACTAAGAGGGCCACTAATACTGTTACCGGTATCTTCATTCCGGAATATATCGCATACGGTTCAATAGTCCCCACCGAGAATAGGAAGATGATGGTGAGACCGACCAACAAAATAGTAAGAGCAATTTCATTAGGAGTTTTCTGCCGTTTCGCCCCTTCAACTAAGGAGATCATTCGATCTAAAAACGTTTCACCCGGATTTGCCGTAATCTCAATTTTAATCCAATCAGACAACACCCGTGTACCACCTGTAACCGAAGATTTATCGCCCCCGGATTCACGAATAACCGGGGCAGATTCACCGGTTACCGCGCTTTCATCAACCGTGGCCATCCCCTCAATAATTTCACCGTCACCGGGTATGAAATCTCCGGTCTCTACTAAAACGACATCCCCTTTACGCAGTTCGGTCGCATTAACTAGTTTAGTTCCACTTCCATCCACTTTTTTCGCTTGCGTCTGGCTGCGAGTGCTGCGAAGCGCACTGGCTTGCGCTTTTCCCCGCCCTTCAGCAATAGCTTCTGCGAAATTGGCAAACAACACCGTAAACCAGAGCCATAATGAAATCTGTAACGTAAACGATACCGATTGGGTATTACCGTGAAGAATATCCATAACCATATACCAAGTGGTTAATATTGCGCCAACAAAAACAATGAGCATAACCGGATTGCGCAATTGGTTTCGCGGATGTAGTTTACGAAAAGAGTCGCGTATAGCAGAACCTAATATCGCTTTATTAAAACTACCACGATTATTCATAGCATTCACTCCTTAAAACGTAGTTCCCTGCAGCATGAGCAATTGCTCAACAACAGGACCTAAGGTCAGTACCGGCATAAAGGTCAAAGCTCCCACAACTAGAATTACCCCCGTAAGAATTGCCACAAACAACCATCCCGTTGTCGGAAAGGTGCCTAGACTTTTAGGGGAAGTTTTCTTTTCAACCATTCCACCAGCAAGAGCTAATACGGGAAGTATTACCCCAAACCGGCCAACGAACATACATACTGCTAACATCCAGTTATAAAAGGGACTATTTGCACTTAATCCAGCAAAGGCACTGCCATTGTTAGCCGTCGCCGAGGCAAACGCATACACAATTTCGGTTAAACCATGTGGTCCCGGATTCAGCGTAGCAGAAGTGCCTGCATCAACGACAGCGGCAATAGCACTACCCAGAAGTATAAACACCGAGGGAATCAAGACTGCCAGCGTGGCCATCTTCATTTCTCTTGCTTCAATTTTTTTACCTAAATATTCAGGTGTTCTGCCAACCATCAGCCCCACAATAAACACGGTAAGAATAACAAACATCATCATACCGTAGAATCCCGCACCAACCCCACCAAAGATAATTTCCCCCAGCTTCATTTGTAGCAGCGGAAAGAATCCTCCCAGCGGCGTAAGGCTGTCATGCATCGCATTAACCGCACCACAGGAAGCGGCCGTTGTTACCGTGGCAAACAAAGCCGAGCCGCCAATGCCGAACCGCACTTCTTTACCCTCAAACGAAGTTGGGCTGTTTACTCCCACGGAAGCCAACATCGGATTGCCATTAATTTCACTAAGGTAAGTTCCCGCCAGCATAATTACAAATAACAAAGTCATAGTTGCCAGGATCGCATATCCCTGTCGTTTATCTTTAGCCATACGTCCAAAAGCCATGACTAATCCAGCAGGAATAAGAAATATGCTTAGTACTTGAAGAAAATTTGACAAAGGGGTTGGGTTTTCAAAAGGATGCGCCGAATTCGCATTGAAAAAGCCGCCGCCGTTCGTACCCAGCATTTTGATAGCTTCCTGGGAAGCAACCGGCCCCATCGCAATAGTTTGGCTTGCCCCATCTAAGGTGTCTACGCTTACATATGGCGATAAATTTTGAATTACTCCCTGTTGTACATATAGCAAGGTAAATACAATTGATAATGGTAATAGCACCCAAACCGTGCTGCGTACTAAATCAACCCAAACATTACCGAGCGTTTTTTCAGACTTACGAGTAAACGCCCGCATCAGCGCAATCGCAACTACCATTCCGGTCGCTGCCGATTTAAAATTTTGTACCGTCAAAGCGGTCATCTGAGTAAAATAGCTCATGGTTGTTTCTGGAACATAGGCCTGCCAGTTAGTGTTCGTCATAAAACTGATTGCCGTATTTACGGCCAAATCCACTGGCTGAACTCCCGACAAATTTTCCGGATTCCAGGGTAGCCAACCTTGGAGAACCTCAATAGCGACTACCACCAAAGCTCCTAATACATTAAACAAAAACAAGTTCAGCGCATATTGCCGCCAATTCATTTCTTTTTCGGGATCTACCCCAATTATCCGGTAGATCAATCGTTCTACAGGACGCAACACAGGATCAAATAACGTTTTTTCATTGCTAAAAACTTTGGTAATGTACCGGCTCAGCGGCCATGCCAGAATAAGTAGCACAGCTACATACAGGACAAACAGAACTAAATCATTTATCATTTTAGAATTCCTCCGGTTTCAATAATGCATAGACTAAGTACACCAACAAGGCAACAGCAATAATCCCAGCTAATAATTGGTCAGCCACTTTAATCCCCCCATACTTTTGGTCGCCCTTATTGTAACCCTATTTGAGGTAAAGAAGGCGTCAAGAATACTTGCCTTTGTGTAAAAAAACTGTAAAAATCATTAAAGGTTCATATGCAACCTAGACCTACCATAATGCACTTCCTACTAAACAAAACCGTTATACGCTCAAATGACTATTCCCGACTTAAACATTTACTATTTATAAATTACTTCAATTTCAATCTTAGCTGTTATTAGATAACTGATGTTTTTCATTGACCCTACGATAAAATGTCGAACGTTTCATATTCAATATCCGCATAGCTTCAACAGCTGTAATTTCCTTTTTCCGCCATCGATTATATACCACATCGAATTGATTAGGCTCAATCCGTTTTCTCCCCTTATATTTCCCTTCTGCCTTAGCAATAGCAATCCCCTCTTTTTGCCGTTGCAAAATATATTCCCGCTCCAACTCTGCAACTGCGCCAAAAACAGTTAGCATAAACTTGCCCGTTGGTGTCGTAGTATCTATATTTTCCTTTTTGGATACAAAGTCCACCCCTTTTTCGGTCAACAAATCAATTAGGTTTAGTAAGTCTTTTGTATTACGAGCGAAGCGACTGATCGACTCGACTATCACCGTATCCCCGGCTCTGGCAAAAGCCAGCATTTTCTGTAACTTCGGCCGGTTTGTATCTTTACCGCTTAGTCGTTCAATATAAATTTCTTCTACCCCTAAATCACGCATAATCACTTCCTGTCGAGCACTATTCTGATCCAATGAGCTGACTCTAATATATCCAATCTTCACCTAGCATCCCCCTCTACAAATTAAAAAGTGTTCCATCAAGTCCCTAACGATAATGGGATAACCCCAAAATCATTTTGCGACTTATATGGAACACTTTTATTTTGGCCCAATAAAGCATACTCTATTGAACCATACTCTTTTGTTTTAATAATCGCCCCGACATGGTTTGAGAGACAAATAATAAGTTCTTCCACCTCTTTTCTTACTATGGCTTCCTGACTCTCTAGAAGCCCCAGGATAGCTTTTTCGCTGTCGCTTAATAATCTAGTCTGTAAAACCGTATTTTATTCGTCAGAACGATTTTAAACGCATTATACGAGGATTCAATTTGCGACTTTTTGTCACTGTATTTATTCTCTATAGCTATCCATAATTGATTGAATGCCTGTACCATAAACTTCAATCAATTTCAAACAATAAAAAATCACTGCTAACTTTTCATTACGGCACTTATAATAAACCAAATAATAAAATGATTCGTTTACCATCAAAATAAAACAAGGCTACCTCAATTATTATACAGTCGCCTCATTTTTTCATACCGAATACCTAATAGCCCTTGATTCTACTGGATTTTTACACCGTTCACTTTTGGTATATCTTTATGTACTGTGCTTTTACTTACGCCAAATACAGTCGCAGCTTGCCGGACTGTTTGCTTGCTTTCCAGAATGTAATCACAAATATCCAGTACCCGCTTCCGGATATAATCTTTCATGTAT
>Ga0316604_10002535_pt1 | contig 13856 bp, 10 predicted proteins | sample OWC_soil_day20_C_FD_207650 | JGI IMG/M metagenome (GOLD analysis project Ga0316604, IMG submission 207650) | Wetland soil microbial communities from Old Woman Creek delta, Ohio, United States - OWC_soil_day20_CT | ecosystem: Environmental > Terrestrial > Soil > Wetlands | place: USA: Ohio... | reverse complement strand
CGTGATGATGGATCAAAGGATGGAACGATTGAATATTTAAAGGCGATGCAGGACAGCCGGATTAACTTTATCAAAGGAGAAAATAAAAAAGCTGTGGGCAGCTTTTTAGAACTGGTTGAAAAAGCTCCCGGTGAGTACCAATATTATGCTTTTTGCGATCAGGATGATGTATGGTTGGAAGAAAAATTATCCGCTGCAGTTAAAAGACTGAGCTTTTTTCCTCAGAATGAGCCTGCGTTATATTATTCAGGCCAGATCATTACAGATCGTAATCTAAATATTCTTTATGAACACATACTGGATGCAGACAGGAGCATCAAAGCAAACTGTATTTTTAATCAGATGGCAGGCTGTACCGCCGTTTTTAACAGAAATCTTTTGATGAAGCTAAAAGAATATACACCAGGCGGTATATATGGTCATGACGTATGGTGCTATAGGGTATGTGCTGCTTTAAATGGTCATATTGTTGTTGAAAGCAGAGGCCATATCTACTATCGTCAGCATGGTGAAAATGTGGTCGGAATGCAGAGCGGACTTAAGGGAAAGTTAAAAAATGCGAAGGATTACATCTTTAAATATAATGCCTCTACCTATGCAGAGCAGATTTTAAAAGGATACGGGGGTCAGCTGTCGGATGACTGGAAGAAATTTCTTAAGATGATCTGTGATTCCAATCACTCGATTAAAAGCAAATGGTCAATGCTAAGCGATTCAGAAGTGAATTTCCGCAGCGAAAAGTTAAGAGCGGTTTATATAGCTAAGATTATACTTGGAAAAATGTAAAGCGATAGCGTATGAAACATGAGAGGAAAAAATGAGAGTTCTATTTATTGCTAACAGATCGGAGTTTGGTGGTGCACCCAAGTGCATGATGGAGCTGATTGATCTTCTTAAAAAACAATATGGTGTGGAGATTGAGGTAGTAACTCATGGGGATCATGCTTTAGGTGAGTTTTGCCGGGCCAGGAATATAACATATTATGCTGTGGGGCATGTTCCTTTTGCGGTTGGTAAAGGAAGTACAGGTTTTAGAAGAGGTATTAAAACAATTTTAATGCCTTATTATTTTTGGAACAGTAAAATAAAAAACCGGAAAGCAATGCAAAAGGCGGCTGAAAAAATTGATTTTTCTGGAATTGATATCATTCACACGAACTCAAACAGAGACTGTCTGGGAGCAATGCTGAGCAAAAAATATGGCATTCTCCATGTGTGGCATCTTCGGGAATTTGGAAAAGAGGATTATGATATCAGGTACCTGATGCCGGATTATATTAAGTTTATGAATCAGAATACGGATTTTTTTATTGCAATATCGGAAGCGGTAAAGGGGGTCTGGCTCAGTAAAGGAATAGAAAAAAATAAAATGATTCGCATCTATGATGGGATTCACATGCCGGAACCTTACGTTTATAAAGCGGCACAAGAGTATCAGAATCGTTTAAAGAGCGGACCGTCCATCCGCTTTGCCTATCTTGGAATTGTTTGTCCGGGTAAGGGACAGTTTGATGCGATTAAAGCGCTTGCACTGCTGGAAAAAGATATCTCCTCCCATATCCATATAGACTTCTGGGGAGATTGCAGTTCACTTCCTGAATATGTAAAGGATATGAAACGTTTTGCGGCAGAAAATGGTGTATTGGATTCCATCTCGTTCAGGGGTTTTACTGATCAGATCTGGGAGAAGCTGTGTGAGTATGATGCTGCATTGGTGTGTTCCCGCTCAGAGGCATTTGGAAGAATTACACCGGAATATATGTCCATTGGATTACAGGTTGTTGCATCGGATACAGGAGCGAATCCAGAGTTGATCGAGAATGGAGTATCTGGTTATGTGTATCATCACGGTGATTTACAGGATCTGGCCAGGTATTTGAGAAAAATATATTTCAGCACAAAAGAAGAAAGAATGGCCATGTCAGTGAAAGCTGTGGAACGGGCACAGCTTTATACGGATATGGTTCATGCGGATAACGTATACAAGTTTTACTGCAGAATCATGTACGACAAATGGCATACCATGCAGAGTGAGGAGAATCTATGATTGGTATTATCACTCCCTATAAAGTTCCAAATTATGGAACAAAGCTGCAGGCATACGCAATGCAGGAATTACTGAATATGTATGATTCGGCAGAAATTATTAATTTCATGGGCGCATCTGATTATAGACCGCGTGCCGTTTTAGGAAAAATCCGTATTAAATATGAGAAAAAGAAAAACAGACATCAAACAAATCATTTCAAGAATCAGGACTATCAGACCCTTAAGAAGGAACGTGTCAGGAGCATCATGTGCTTTGATGACACGTTTTACCGCCTTTCATCTGAGATTAAAGGAACATTGAGCTTAAAAAAACAGATGAGAAACTATCGTGCAGTTGTCTGCGGAAGTGATCAGTTGTGGGCGCCTCTTAATATTGATGCGGATTACTTTACTCTGACTGTTGTTCCAAAGGGGATTCCCCGCATTTCTTTTTCGGCCAGTTTTGGTGTCAGTGACATTCCAGAGAGGTATAAACCGGCATACCGCAGATATTTAAATAAAATGAAACATATTTCCGTGCGGGAAGAAACTGGTAATGCAATCGTCAAAGAGATGACAGGAAGGACTGTGCCTGTTACGCTCGACCCTACATTAATGCTGAAAAGGGAAACGTGGGAAAAATTAGCAGACTACAGCAATCTGTCATTTGAAAAATACATTTTCTGTTATTTTCTTGGTGCAAATCCAGAACATCGATTGTTTGCGAAAAGACTGGCCAGACAGACCGGCTGTCAGCTTGTCAGCATCCCGCATTGTGAGCAATACAATATAGCAGATGAAGGGTATTCAACAATCGAGATTTCAGATGCACAGCCCCAGGATTTTTTGAATTTGATAAGAAATGCGGATTATGTATGTACGGATTCATTTCACGGAACCGTTTTTTCAATGATATTTGAAAAAAAGGTGGCTGTATTCGAGCGCTTTTTAAGTGGAGATAAGGGATCTACAAATTCACGGATACATACCCTGCTTGGGACATTAGATGCAGAAGATGCATTGATGAAATCAAGTGATGAGGCAGAATCCTTCCTTTCTTTGAAGCTGAATTACAATGGAATAAAACAAAATCTGGAAAATGAGAGGATAAAATCCTTTGCATACCTTGATCAGGCATTGGGAGGTACAAGTGAGCAGGGTGAGAAAAAGATATGATTACAATCTATGATAAATCAAAGTGTGTTGGCTGCAGTGCATGTGCATCAATTTGCCCGAAAAAATGTATTACGATGAAAGAAGACGAGGAAGGTTTTTTGTATCCGCTGGTTGACCAGCAAATATGTGTAAATTGCGGATTATGTGAGTGTGCGTGCCCGGTATATTCGGTTCATTTTGAATCAAGATCAGAATATCCCGATGCCTATCTTGGATATACATACGGCAAAGCTGACCGGATAAAAAGTGCGGCTGGCGGAGCGTTTTATACATTGGCTAAAAGTTTCATTGAGTTATACCATGGAATTGTATTTGGTGCGGTTTATGATGAAAATTATAGGGTATATCATGGCTTTACTGATACGGTGAAAGGTTTAAGGCCCATGCAGAAATCCAAATATGTGCAGAGTAATCCTGGTCAGACGTTTCTTATGGTAAAAGAGTATTTGGAACAGGGAAGATATGTTCTGTATTCGGGAACACCCTGCCAGATTTATGGTCTGAAGAGTTTTCTTGATAATCTGGATACGGACAGACTGTTTTGTATGGATCTTTCGTGCCATGGGGTTCCATCTCCCAAACTTCTTAGGGAGTATCTTGCATACCAGAAACAGAATCACGGTGCAGAGATCGTGGATTTTCGTATGAGGGATAAGCAGATACTGAGAGGAGCTTATGCCCAGGGGTTTGGTATTGCATTTTCAGATGGAACACATTATTTTCAAAGCCATGGAAAGGATCTGTATGGCCGCTGCTTTTGGGGTGAAATAGCCTCCCGTCCCAGTTGTTACCAGTGCCCTTTTAAAACAATATGGAGGGAAAGCGATATTACGCTTGGAGACTGCTGGTTTTTTGACCGATTTATCAGAAAGGAGAAAGATGATTTCGGAGTCACCATGATGCTGGTTCATTCCCAGAAGGGACAAAAGCTTTTAAAACAATGCACAGAACTGATCCGGTATCCGGTTGATGCACAAAAATTGATCCAGGTAAATGGCGGCATGGTTTACAGTTCAGCGGATCAACATCCACTTAGAGAAGAGTTTTTTAAAGGGCTGGGTAAAGCGGAATTTTCAGGTCATGTTAAAAGATTTTTTCCGGATCGCCCGGATACTTTCAAAGTAAGAATTCAAAGAATTATGGAAAAGCTTGGAATTCGTCTGGAGCCTTTGAGAAGATTAAGCAGAAGCCGTCGGATGAAACAAATTTTGAAAAACAGTAAGATACCAGAGTCAGCAAAAGGAATCAATACATTTTGAATCGGAGGAATGTTATGGATATAGGAATTGTTATATTGCATTATTTAACAGCTGCCGATACAGCAAAGTGCGTGGATTCTTTTCGCAGAAAGCTGGATACCTCAAATTATAAAATAATTATTGTGGACAACAATTCTCCTAATGGTTCTGCCAGGATACTGGAAGAAAAGTATGACTGTGCAGAAGATATTGTTCTCATAAAGAACAGGGAAAATATAGGCTTTGCGAGAGGATTGAATGTAGGTATAAGATATGCAAGGCAGGTACTTCATGCGCAATTTATTTTTGCTGTAAATAATGATACGGAAATTGTGAGTAATGGTGTATATTCGATTTTAAAAGAGAAATATAAAAAATATCATTTTTCTTTGCTGGGTCCAATGATTATCAGTGGGGATAGCACCTGCTGCGTGAATCCCATTACAGATCAGCTTAGAGATCATAAAACTGTTCAGGCATCAATAGAGAGATATGAAAAATTGCTTTTTTTAAACAAGATTTATATGCTTCCTTTTTATTACCGTCTGGCTCAGATAAAGAGTAAGTTTCATTTGAAAATAACGAGATCGGTACAATTGGATGATCAGCAAAATGTGAAACTGCATGGTTGTTTTTGGATTTTCTCTCCTGATTACTTTATGAAACTAGACTATTTGGATGAAGCAACCTTTCTTTATATGGAGGAGGACATTATTTTTTTACATTTAATGCGTAATGGGCTTACCAGTTTATACACTCCGGATATCATTGCATACCATAAGGAGTATTCGTCAACAAATGAGAAATTCAGGAAATCACGAGAAAAGCAGAATTTCATTTTTCACCATTGTATCGCTTCTCAGAAATATTATTTAAAACTGTGGGACAATTACAGGGATCGTTGTGAAGAAAGGGTGTAAATGGGAGAGAGACAGATGAAAATATCATACAGAGCGCTGATGCTCTCCATGCTGGCAGTATTTGTCATATTTCTTCCAAGAAGATTATATTTAATGGGCATGTACAGCTATCGTGTTATAGCACTGTTTATTTTGCTGCTATATGTGATTGGATATCCGAAAGACATCAAGATAGATTCATTTCTTAGAAGACCTGCAATATTGCTGTATTTTAGTTTTTTAACAATAGTTTATATCAGATATTCCGCGTTTGTAAGCATGGCAGGATATTTTCTTGATACAGTTATTTTGTATCTTTTAATGATATGTTTGACAGCAGAAAAAGAAGATTTACAAAAATTTAAAAAAATATTTTTATGGTCGCTTTTTTATTATACGATTTTGGGAATTACCGAGTTTGTAACAGGATTTAATATTTGGAACGTTGTAACAGGAAGTGTCCTGTCAGCCAGGAGATACGGACTTTATCGTGCCTTTGGCTCTATGTCTACTCCTATTAATAATGGTTTTTTTCTTATGCTGTGCATGCCGGTTATCATGAGCATGATATTGAATAAAGAGACGGGAAATGAACGTAAATTATGTATTATGGTATATTGCATGTTGCTGGTGAATCTAATCTGTACCTTAAGCCGTGGACCAATCATCTTTGGTGTGGTTCTCAATTTGATCTGGTTGATGAAAAAAGGAGTCTTAAACTATTTTATTGAGAACTGGAAGAGCACGCTGGTTGTTGTTTTTACGGCAGTTTGTCTGATGCAGTTTCCAAAGATTGCAAAATCCATGGATTCGTTTTTTCTGATGTTTCAGGCCATAACGGATTCTGATGCAGCAAGTGCTATATCAGATTCCTTTGGATCCAATGCAAAAGGCGTTGGAGAGAGGCTTGAACTGTTCGAATGGGTTCAGGAGGCAGTAAAAGGAGATTTACTAATGGGAAAGGGACCATATCAGGAATTCGGGTACATATGGTACGATCGCTATAAGAAACCCCATATGAAAATCTCCATCGAGAATCAGTATTTGGCGTGCCTGTTTCGGTATGGTCTCATAGGAATGATAACAATGATGGTATTTTTTGCAGATTGTCTCTATCAGGTGTGGAAATGGGGGGATCTGGAGAGATGGAGTTATGAGAAGTTATCACTTCATTTTATGTTTTTATCGACGATTGTAATATATTATATATCCCTTATGACAGCGGCTATGGCTGAAGAGATAAAAATGTTTTATATACTTCTTGCTATTTATTTTATGGAAGTGAAATTTCAAAGGAAGAATGCGATAGTGCAAGACAAAGGATGGAACAATGAATCCGACAATTAGAAAACATTTAAAGAAATATAAAGAGATGTCACCAGTTGCCAAGTCATCTATGGCATTGGTATTGGCAAAGTTCTTTCAAAAAGGCCTTTCATTGGTGACAAGTCCGGTTTTTACACGCATTATGCCGCAGACGGAATATGGAGTTGTTTCTACCTATTTATCCTGGCAGACAGTCATTTATATTATTGCTACTTTAAATATGGCTCAGGGAGTTTTTAACAATGGGATGATTGACTATAAGGAAGATCGTGACGGTTTTACCTGTTCTATCCTGGTATTAGCCAATGGCTGTACGCTGTTAGCTGCAATTGTTTACCTGATCGGACACCGTTGGCTGGCCCCGCTGATTGATCTGCCCGATCCGTTGATCATGCTGCTGTTTCTATACTGTATGCTGACACCGGCCTACAATTACTGGATGAGCCGGCAGCGCTTTGAATATAAATACAGGTCAATCCTTTTGGTCATGATGGTTTCCTCTGTTTTAAGCAGTGTACTGTCAATTGCCTGTGTGCTTTTGGCTCCTGATCAGAATAAAGCAACGGCTAAGCTGCTTGGCAGTGAAGGTGTCATGATTGGTGTAGGCTTGATTTTTTTTGTAATGCAATGGAAAAATGTAGTTAAAAATTTTAAAATATCATACTGCCAATACGCTTTAATTTATAATTTACCATTACTTCCCCATTATCTGTCTATGTATGTGTTATCCAGTTCGGACCGTATTATGATAAGTAAAATGGCGGGTAGTGCACAGACTGCAATATACAATGTCGCGTACACGGTTGCGTCTATTCTTTTAATATTCTGGAATTCCGTAGATGCGGCATACGCACCTTGGATCTATCAGAAAATGGAGGAAAAAAATCACAGGGTAATTGGAAGAAGAGGCAGTCAGGTGCTGTTGGTTTTTTTTGCGGCAACCATACTGGCCACGTTATTTGCACCGGAAATCATGCTGATTCTTGCACCAAGATCTTATCAGGAAGGTATTTATGTAATTCCTGCAGTAGCTGCCGGAGTATTTTTCACAGCGGTTTATTCTCTTTATATGAGGGTTGAACTGTATCTGAAGAAAATGCATATTGTGACGTTGGGTACGGTTGCTGCGGCTGTTCTGAATCTGGTTTTGAACGCAGTCTTTATTCCATATTTCGGATACATAGCAGCAGCCTATACAACCTTGATTTGCTATATTTTGCTGGCACTGTTTCACTACGTGAATATAAAACGTCTGGGATATGGAAGAGTTTATGACAATGGTTTTGTTCTTGCAATTTCTCTTGCCGCCTGCATCGTTACTGTTATTGTTTCAATATTATACAAATACACAGCAGTAAGATATGTCTGCATGCTGGGGCTTATCATCTTTTTGATATGGAAAAGGAAATGGATCATTGAAATAGTAAGATCAAAGAGGGGGTAAAAATGAAGATTGGTTTAATGGGTTTAACTTTTAATTCGGGAAATAAAGGCTGTGAAGCCTTGTCATACTCCTTTCTGGAGACTTTAAACTGGATAGGGAAAAAAGAAAAAATTAAGGTTACAGCAGTACTGATTGAAGTTTTTCCAACGAAACAGTGGATAAAAAATCGTTTTAATCGGATCAGGCTGAGTAAAAAGTACCTTCCTGTTGCGGATTTTACCAATGTGAACAGTGAGTGCATGTTTTATAAACGTATCGGGAACAGGTTCCTTTTTGAACCAGGTTTAAATGAATGTGATTGTATATTTGATTTTACCTATGGTGATAGTTTTACGGATATTTATGGGGAAGAGCGCTTTAATAAGGGATCATCGTTAAAGAAAGAAATCATACGAAGGAAGATTCCTCTGATTCTTGGAAGTCAGACAATAGGACCATTTAGGAATAAGAACCATGAAAAAACAGCAGTAGAAATTATTCATGCGGCAAAAGAGGTTTATGTGAGAGATCAGATGTCTTTTGATTATACAGTGAAAATCTCAGGAAGAAGACCTCTCCTAACAACCGACGTGGCATTTCTTCTGCCGTATGAGGAACAAGGCAAGACACTAGGAAAATTAAAAGTTGGATTTAATGCGTCTGGATTATTGTGGAATGGTGGATATACGAGAAATAATCAATTTGGTCTGGAGGTGAATTATCAGGAATATTGCAGACAGGTAATTAAGGCTTTTCTTTTAAACGGAAGAGAAGTACACCTGATATTACATGCCTATAGCAAAGAGTTGACGCGTCCTGATAATGATCTGGTTGCCGCATTGGCGCTCCATAATGAATTTCCGGAAACAATTCTGTCCCCTGAGTTTATAACACCTATGGAGGCAAAAGGTTATATCTCGAAAATGGATGTTTTTATAGGAGCCAGGATGCATGCAACCATTGGTGCACTTTCGGCCGGGATTCCTGTGATACCGTTTTCGTATAGCCGTAAATTTGAAGGATTGTTTCACAGTCTGAATTATAAATGGATGATCCATGGATGTGAGGAAAAAACAGATACAGCCGTGGAAAAAACCTTGTGCTGGTGTGGAAACTTGAATCAGCTGCACGCTGATCTTGAGGTTTGCAAGGAACTTGTGCGAGAAAAAACGGATTTTCTGTTAGAAAGTTACAAAACGGTTATTCTGGAGGAATGCTGATGAAAAAAGATATATTGGGGTATATCAGACGAATAAAGAAGGAAAAAAAACTGATAAAGAAAGAACTTGAAACAGGCAAAATAAAAAGACTTAAAATGCGCCGTGACATGTTACTTCTTGCTCATTCCCTGGAAAAGGGAATGGGAATTGAAAATCCAAAACAGGGATTTGGAATCATAAAAGCCGGACAACTGGTCGATCTTCTTTCTCAATATTCCTCAGGTGCAGGAAAAGAATCGGACTTTGAATATATTGAAGGTGTCAGTGTTCTTCGTAAATATCTGGAATATTCATCTGATACCGGAACAGACGTGAAGCTGATTGCAAAGAAGGCTGAGATGCTATTTGATACAGACTCCAGTTACAAAGCCGGAGCTGAGTGGATCAATATGCCACAGCTATATGAAAAAATGGATCAGAAGGCTGCAGAGTATTTTATAAAATCACGGCATAGCATCCGCAGTTTTAAAGATATAAAAGTAGATGAATGGGATATAAGAGAGGCTTCTAAATTGGCTCAGATGGCTCCCAGCGCATGTAACAGACAGCCATCAAAGGTATATTGGACGACTGATTGCGAAACAGTTCAAAAGATAAATGATCTGATTCCTGGGAATAAAGGTTTTGAGCAGGCAATACCAAATTGGGCTATTATAACAGTAGAACGTAGTTTTTTTAACAGAAGTGAGTATTTCCAGTGGTATGTAAATGGGGGGATATTCGTTGCCTATTTTACAGAAGGATTACATGCGAACAAAATTGGAAGCTGTATTTTTCAGATACCGGTAGACTGTGAAAACGCGCCATTGATAAGAAAACTTGCAAAAATTCCAGATACAGAAGCAATTATTGCAGCAGTTGGCTTCGGATATGCAAAGGATGATACAAGAATATTGTCCGCTGCGCGCAGAATGTCGGACGAAACCATGGTAAAATTTTAAACCGATAAGCTTTATAAGATTGAGGGAAGAACATGTCAGATAATAGTGCGGCATTTCATGGAGAAAGATTAAAATCAGCCAGATATTTTAACAAAATGTCAATTTCTGATTTAGCAAAACGAGTGAATATTTCGAAACAGGCTATATCTCAGTATGAAACAAATAAAAATAAACCTAAAATTAATGTGTTGATCAACCTTTCATCGGTTCTTGGTTTTCCCAGCGAATACTTCTATAATCAATATAAAAAGCCTGTCATTTCAGGTCAGCTGTTTTTTTTAGATGAAGACGAGGTAACAAATAGAGAACGTTTGGCACTTACGGAACGAATCCAGCTATTTGCAGCCGTTTTTAATACAATAAGTGAATATATAGAATTTCCTCCTTTGTGTCTTTATGAACTAAAAAAAAACAACAGACTGAAAGCAGATAGCATCGCGCAAAATTTAAGAAATATATGGAGATTGGGAAATCAGCCTATTTTAAATTTAATCGATGTGTTGGAAAGAAATGGTATTGTTGTGGCGGAATTTTCAGACGAAAGTATCGGACATTCGCTTAGTCAGTTTTTAGTGGTTGATGATAAGAAAATGGCAGTTATAGTTTTAAATGAAAAGGAGAGTAATCCATTTAAAAGAAACTTTAACCTGGCATACTTACTGGGATATCTGATGCTTGACCTGATTACGGATTTTAAAGGTCTGGAAAAAACCGCCTTGAATGAAAAGTTTATAAAACGATTTGCAGGAGCACTTCTGGTTCCTGAGGAAACCTATAGAATCGATATAATGATGTCTTCAAAGGTTGATTTGGATTTATATATTCAGTTACAAAAAAAATACTGTATTCCTGCGTATGAACTGATTGCCAGAGCCAGGTACTTGAATTTTATAACACAGAACCAGTATCAGTATCTTATAAGACAATTATCACAAAGAAGAAAATTTTCTCGTGAATATGATTGCGGCAACATACCGGTTGTAAACCCCAGGTATTTGAAAGAAGCAATGAAGATGCTGGTTGAAGAAGGGGAAGTAGACAACTTCATAAATTTATTAGAACAAAATGGAATGATATTAACTTGTGATATGATAGAAAATATACTGAATCTGCCAAAAGGGTATTTAAGCCTGAGCACTGAGAAAATGGCAGAAGTCCGTTTACGAAAAAAGGGTTGATATATTGGATTAAATATATTACATTCATAATATAACAAGTGTGATAACCAATAACTTATGTAATTTTAAACGAAAGAAGCATCTTGCTTTTCATATTGATTGTATTGAAGATACAATAAAAAACTGGCTGCTGTAGGAATTGAAACTGAGCCTGTCCGTATGGATGAATTTACAGGTAAAAAGATGACCTTTTTCCATGATCCGGATGGTCTTCCTTTGGAATTGCATGAGTAGTTTATACTAGACATATCCGTGCAATATGGTATACTGAATCCAGAATTTATTTTAAGAATAAAAGACGGCGGGAGGAGATTGACCAATGGCAACCCTTAAAGATGTGGCAGAACGGGCAGAAGTTACGGTCACCACTGTCTCGAGAGTCATTAATAACCGGGGCTATATCAGTGAGCAGACTAGAAAAAAAGTTTACGATGTTATGAAGGAGCTTAATTATCAGCCCAATGAACTGGCACGGTCTCTTTCCATGCAAAGAACCAATACCATCGGAATTATTGTCCCTCACATTGTCCACCCGTATTTTGCCAAGCTCATCAGCAATCTGGAAAACGCAGCTGCCAATAAAGGCTACAAAATATTGCTGTGCAATTCCAAAGCAAAGAATGAAAAGGAACTGGAATACATTCAGATGTGTAAGAGCAACCGGGTATCCGGGATTGTACTGTGCAGCCGAAACGTAGATATTGAAGAGATGAAGAATTTAGACATTCCTGTCATTACCATAGAACGTAACTTAGAGGCCGGAACCGTGGGAATTCAGTGTGACAACTATCAGGGAGGCTGTCTGGCGACAGAACATTTAATATCCTTAGGATGTAAAAACCTGCTTCATTTAAGCGGAATTAAAAATGAAAACATGCCGGCGGATGCCAGATCGGAAGGATTTATTGCTGTTTGTGAGAAACACGGAGTACGTCACCGGGAAGTAATGGCCACCAGCACCATTTACAATACTCTGGATTATCATGAGCACATCAGAAAAGCCATTGAGGAAGATCCTTTAGTAGACGGTATCTTTGCCAGCAGTGATCTGATTGCAGCCCAGACCATTCAGATCTGCGCTGAGATGAATCTATCCATACCCGGACAGATCCGGCTGGTTGGTTTTGACGATGTGGATATTGCCAGACTGACAACTCCCACCATTACCACCATCAGACAGCCGGTCAGGGAGATGGCGGAATGGGCGATCGAATTTATACAGAGAAGTCTGGATCAAGAAGCAGTTCCGGAACAGTTTAAGCTGCCGGTTACTCTTGTAAAAAGAAATTCCACATAAATAAAAATGACACTGGAACGTAAAAGCCAGTGTCATTTTTATTTATGTGAATTACAGGACTAAATATTATAAGCGATTGACCTATGAAATAAGCGCTTTAAATTAAATAATAAAATAGATATCATATATATAATAATGATTAATTGGACAAAATGCACAAAAAATAGAGCAATAATTTTGTAGATAAGACGAAAATATGTCAAGCGGTTGACATGAAGCCCAGAGAGGAATATACTCAGGTTACAGCATACGTAAATATGCTTCCATCAGGGAGCACATTTTGCGGAAAATCAGAATATCAGGGAGGTATTGGAATGAAACGAAATCAGGTTCTTTCATTGGGATTGGCAGCTGTTATGATGCTTACTGCAGCAGGATGTAACGGCGGAAGCAAGACGCTTGAGGGGGACGCAGGCACAACGGCAGCAGGAAGCACAGAAGGGAACAAAGCAGAATCATCTCAAAGCGCAGGAGCTGCGGCAAATGGAGTCACTATCACCATTTTAAACACGAAGGCAGGCATGGAGAAATTTTTTGAACCGGCGTTTGAGGATTATAAGAAAAAAACCGGAGTTACGGTGGAGATGTCCTCTATTTCAGAGGGAGATTCTCCCTACGAGGCAATCCAGAAAAGATATGCAGCAGGAGATGCTCCTACACTTGCCATTATGGACTGCAACGATATTGTAGCTCTTGCTGAACAAAAGGCCCTCCCGTTAGATGGGGAAAAATGGGTGGCCGACGGCGGAGATAAATACGGTGTAAAGGTAGGCGGTAAGCTGTATGGCTTCCCATTCAGTCTGGAAGGCAGAGGACTTTTATTTAACAGAACCGCCATTGAAAAGACGCTGGGAAGAGATTTTGATGAAAAATCCATAAAAAACCTTGATGATTTTAAAGCAATCTGCGATGAACTGGTTGCTGCAGGAATGGAAAAACCTGTCTGTATCTCCAAAGAGGACTGGTCACTGGGAGCTCATTATCTGGGACTTATGTATGAAGAGCAGGATGGAACTTCCAAAGGAGCAGAAGATCTCATCGGCTCGTTAAAGGACGGATCTGCAAAGCTGGTTGATAACGCAAGATTCAACAGCCTGTTTGATACTTTTGATGTACTTATGAAATATAAC
>Ga0316604_10002534_pt1 | contig 13863 bp, 11 predicted proteins | sample OWC_soil_day20_C_FD_207650 | JGI IMG/M metagenome (GOLD analysis project Ga0316604, IMG submission 207650) | Wetland soil microbial communities from Old Woman Creek delta, Ohio, United States - OWC_soil_day20_CT | ecosystem: Environmental > Terrestrial > Soil > Wetlands | place: USA: Ohio... | reverse complement strand
TCAACATTCGCAACAGCGATTGCGCTGTCGCCAACATTTCGCATCAAGGAGCTATGGCATACCTGATTGGCTCGGTTGTTTTGGATAACTCTTCCAGGGCATCCGTAACTTCCTCAAGCTTTACAATCTTATTGAGCATCCCTTTAGTGTTGATTTGGCCTTTTTCCATGAACCTGAAGATAGCTCGTATTTCATCTTCGTCATAAGCGAATGAGCCTTTTAGATCCAGCTCAAACAGCCCCACTTGAATTTCATTAATACTTGATAACGGCTCAGGATTAGTTCCTATTAAAATAACCTCACCGCTGGCCCGGCATATATCAACCGCAGTACCGACAGCCGTAGGATTTCCTGCGCATTCATAAACAATATCCGGACCAATTCCGTTATACAGTTCTTTCAGCTTTTCTTTTAAATTCGGCTCCTCATTAGGATTAAGCGCCAAATCCGCTCCCATTGCCAGTGCTGTTTGGCGTTTTGCCAAGGAGCGATTCAGAACCGTCACATGCCCTGCACCAGCGCTTTTTAATAATTGAACCATCGATAAACCGATTGCCCCTGCGCCCACAACCACAACATTTTGTCCGGCCTTAAACGACGACCGGCGGAACCCATGGTAAGCTGTTGCAAAAATATCGAATAAAACTGCGTCTTCAAACGATACGCTGTCCGGTATTTTAATCAGCATCCGATTAGGATACTTGGCCAGCACATACTCAGCATATGCTCCCTGTGTTCCAGGACCAATTCCCAGTGTGCGGCCGAAACCATTTACACACAGCGTCGATCTGCCGCTCCGGCAAAAAAAACACCCTTCCGGACACGCGCCAGGTGCTCCGACTGCCACACGTTCACCTACTTTATACCCCTCAACACCACTACCAATTTCTTCAATAATACCTACCGTTTCATGGCCAAAAACCGTTCCCGGCGACAAGATACCCTCATGCATATACGAATGTGTATCAGTGCCGCAAATCCCGCAGTACTTAACCTTTACCACCACTTCACCCGGACCGGCTTGAGGCTTATTCCGCTCTTCAAGCTTCATTGACCGTACGCCTTCATACACTACTACTTTCACGAAATACTCCTCCTCTTTATTTCAGTAAATTGCAATTGTTTTCGTACTACCGTATTGGTAAAATAGCCCCGCAATATCACGCTTTGTCCCTTCCCGCATGAATATTATAAATACAGTAAAACATTTGCAATAATCTAATATTTATTATAGCTACATTAACTTTTTAACTGAAATACATAAATCGGCTATGAGTAAGCACAAAAAGTTCTTACTCATAGCCGTCGGCAAGGATGGTAAATTAGTAATACTAATAGCTAAATGATTGTTAAGCTTTTGCAGAGCTATCTGTGGCTATGTCCTCCTCGGGAGTTACAAATATCCAGATAAGATAAGCCACAGTGTAAATAACAAACATAATACAACCAAACAGGAATAAAGCTCTGGGAGTTGGATCACCCAAAATTGCAAGAGCTTTTTCTACGAAAGTAGCAAGTATTTGCCCAACAAACAACGCAGCGTTAGCTTTGACAAAGCTAGCGCCTGAATACTGATAACGATTATAAATTTAGTTAGTAACTGAACGTTTCACTAAAAGTCCAGTATGGTTCCGGTATTCTCGGAACATCCTGAGGCACTTGACTCTTGCTGTAAACCTTATAGGTTGCAACGGCCTTATTATGTGGGGGCAGAACATCCATCCCCACCACCTGAGGTCCGCCATCAACATCCGTGCCGCCTGCAGCGCCGAGGGGAGCGTCTTTCGATCCATCGGTCCAACTTGTACCTACCGGAACACAGAAATCGGTGCAAACGTGCATGTGCCATATTTTCCAATTCCCATCTTCTTTGATAAAATCAACGCCGTATTTTTCCCAAATCCATTGGGCTTCAGGACCAGAAGGACCAACCTCGGTAATTTGGCCGGGTGAATACCACATCCCCTTAGCAGTCTCACCATCACCAGCTAACTCGATAATCGAGGTTGTCAAGGGATGCATGATAATTGTACCGACCCCATAAAGCTCTTCGTCGCTTTTCCCAGCGAGTTCCGGATACATCTTCTTCATTTGTTGGGTAGCCATATTAGTCATAAGACCACAGCCATCTCGATAGGTTGCTTTTAGAAGATCGTAGCCGATATAATAGCCTTGATTCTGAGCAAAATGAGGATTCGGCGCTTTCTTGCACCATATTGTGTCAAACTCCTCTGCATTTTTTTTCAGCCCATGAAGATAGGCGTGTTTAGCCATAACATTCTCGACTTCCCGGATGTCTGCCATTCTCCGGACCAGCTGATCGGTAGTAAACTCTGGGTGTTTGTAAGCCATTTGCAAATCCCCCTTAAATTCAAATGTCAATATTTGGATTTTTTTCAATATTATGGCTTCATTATAGTTACATATAAATTGGAAGTGAAATACATAAATCGGCTATGAGTAAGCACAAAAAGTGCTTACTCATAGCCGATTTTCATTTACAGCAATTATTCAAAACTACTTACACTAAAACCACCGTTTTGCCATTGCAATTTAGAAATAAAATTCAAGCTGACTGCGATATACCTTTATGTCGGTTGTATTCGTAGTCGCATCTTTTCCGACCATATACCATGCGGTAAACTTGGTATTTTTCATCGGAACATAGTCGAATCCAATCCGAGTGCCTTTAAAGTCCACATCGAGAATGCGATCCTCACGATCATAGTCAGCAGCAGAATAAACTGCATCTGAAGGAATCTTCTTATAAGAAATAAAGAAATCATGAGAACCGGGCGCGCCAGTATCGGCAACTTTGTACTGCAATGCTGCCAAATAAGCTTTATTGTTCTTGGAATCCACGTCAGACTTGGCTGCCGCAGCAGTAACAAAAAAATTCTCCGCTATTTTGGTGTCAAAACCCACACTGCTGTAATATGTTATCGCCCCACTGTTATCAATCTTCTGATATCCAGCCTGTACATTCGTAATCTTATTAACAGCCCAAACAACGTCAACTCCGTTAAGCCGGTAATCATCATCCGTCTTGCCAACACTTAACGTTGTTTTTACGTCATTGCCCCAGGTGGCTTCCACTCCCATAACTCTTGTGTCAAACCCCAAACCATACACCGGCCTATAGTCGTGCTTACCTATTTTGAAACAAGCGCCCACCGCCGGACCTGTAACATACAACTGTTCAGTTTGTCCATTTATTCCGTTATATGAAGCTAACGTGGTTGGAATATTATTCGCATTTCTGCCTGCGCTAAGGTAAGTCGAAGGCTGATCAAACTGTCTTTGCCACTCGCTCTCAGTCTTAACAGCCCAATCGTCATTTATTTTGTAGGTAATTTTAACATCGACATTCATGTGTGTGTCATCAAATCTAGATCCATCAGCCTGCTGGTCATACCGAGCTCGGGCAGCCCCGGAAATCTGAATTGCATTGCTCCTATTTTCCAAAGCTTTAACGCGAATGCCCAGCCCTGTAAGTTCAGCTTTATACTCTGCCGCCAGTTTTTCAATCAGCGCTTTTTGCTCGACATTAACTTTATCCTCTTTTCCTATTGCTTTGGCAACAATAACTGCAAATTCGTAGCGGGTAAGCGTTTTATCACCATTAAACCGGCCATTGTCAAAACCGTCGATAAGTCCATCAGCGGCAAGCTTCTTTACAGCATCATAGGCCCAGTGATTGGCGGGAACATCAACCGGGGCTGCAGCACCAGCCAGAGCGCTAAGACTAAATACTAATACCAACGTCAATATTACAACCAAACTTTTTTTCATATTTATCTCTCCTTAGGTTGTTTTTTTTTGCGCTAAAGAATTACCCTAAGAATAAGACCTAATTTATACACCACAATTTATTTTACATAAAAATCATAAATTGGGCGCGATACCATTTGCTTGTCCAAAGATCATCAGCTCTTGTTGCTTTCATATCAATATATCTAAAGGTAAGCATAATTCTCTTTGCTGGTATAAACTCGTAGCCAATTTCATACCCTTTCGCCCCGTGATATCCGTCCTGGGCATCAAAACTGCTGGCAATCGATGCATTGGCATCATTTCTTGTAAAATTAACCCAACAGTCATAGTCGCCGACCTTCATAATATCGGCAAATTTATAATGAATCCCTAACACCCAGCCGATATTATCGGTTGCATACGTTGACTTAGCATAAGCAGCAGTAAACATAATTTGATTCTTCAGCACTGTATCAAAACCATATTCCAAATAGTTACGGCCTGTTACACTATGGTCTGCTACCGATACTTTTGAGTAGGCAACCTTGACATTAGTTGCTTTGTTAAGAGGATAGGCCATTTGTGCCGCCATATACCGCGGACTATTAACACTATACAAACTATCCGTATGGGTACCTACCATTTGATCCACAGTCCCCATATTGAAAGCAATTAACGGCGAAATACTGCCGCCAGGCCCCTGCGGTCCAGTGCCAAACCCCACCTGAGCCCCGGTGATATAGTCACCAAACACCACGCCTTCGCCCGGATGATCGATGAATCGGCCCAGAACAACTGTACTAGCACCGGTTTTACCAAACACCTTCAGCTCCTTGCATTGATTCCATTTAGGTGAACAATAATTGCTGGAACCCATGTTCCTCCAGTCCCGGCAAAACTCGCTTTCAACCATAGCCGTCCAATCATCATTGACCTTATAAAAGGTATCTAATACCAGTTTGGTCCCTGATTCAAATCTTTTCCCATTCTCCTGAAACTGGTCATAAGCAGCAATAGTATGTTTGGGATCATGCCAGTCAACTTTTACAAACCCAAGGGCGCTCATCCTTAATTTGTCAGTATCTTTTTCAAGCGATAATATGTGCACACCGATATCGTTTAACTCTGCGGCAAATTCAGTCTCAAGCTTCTGAATAAGCACCTGATCTTCGGCGGTGCCTTTATTGGCTCTAACAATAGCATTCGCCACCATTATTGCCATTTCGTAACGGGTAATGATCGTGTCGCCTTTATAGTTCTGATTGCTATATCCTTTTAAAACGCCGTCATTAACCAGCTTCTTTACCGCATTATAGGCCCAGTGATTTGCCGGAACGTCATCAAAAGTATTAGCAGCAAATGCCGTATCGGCAAATCCGAACATAAAGATAAGCGCCAACACAATTACTAAACTCCGTTTCATAAAACCCCTCCTTAGGTTTTAACTTACACCTTGACATTCAAACGGCAATCTCATCTACATGAGGCTTTTTTGAGGCTAAGAATGCCCACACAAAACCAATTACGACATAAAGGCCGAATGCGCATGCACCAAAGGTATACAAAAACTGAATCGACGCATCTCCAAACAAAACTCTGAGTCCTGGTTCAATGAAGGATCCGAGAAACTGTCCCAAAAACAGAGCGTCAAATACAATCCCAATAACCAATGCTCTATTTTCAGGCGAACTAACCAAAGTCGCCTTCGTAAAAATATATGGCATAAACATCCCGCCGCCAATACCGTTTACAAACATCGCAAAACATGTCCCATAAATACTGTGAGCATTCAACATCAGAATGTAAGCTAAAGACATGAATATAAAACATACTGGCAGAGTATAGTTGCGCAAGAACTTATACACATATTTAAAGGCCACCCCCATAGCAAAAGCCGATATCGAGTACGCGTTAATTGTCGTCGCCGTCGTAACTGCATCACCAATACCTTGCTGAATAATAAAAATCGGCAATTTCAACATTAAAATTATCCCGATAAACATTGAGGCTAAAACCGTCAACGCCAGAACTAAACCGGAGGCGGAATCGCGCATAACACTAATAAATGATCCTGACTCCGTTTTAGCCTTATAGGTACGCTCCGGCGGCATATAAGGTAAAGCAAAAATTTCAACAGCCAAAATGGCAACAAACAATAGATAAGCTAAAAATGTATACTTCCAGTTTATTACACACAGAAAAGCGGCAAGCATTGACATGATTATCACCACAACAGCCCCAAAAGAATTGGACCAGCCCATCATCTTTGCTCTGTCCAGCTCATCATAAAGGTCGGCAACAATTGCTGTGCCAAGTGGCGTTACAATCCCCGCTCCGATGCCAAATATAATTCTCATAAATAAAATTTGATAAATAGTGCTGTTAATAAACGCTCCACCTACACCGCCGATAATGTAAATTATAAATCCGGCAACTAAAATGCTATTTTTACTATAGTAATAGCACAGCCGTCCCGAAAGTAAGCTAAAGGGGATCATAATTACTGGCGGCAAAGTCATTATAAGCGAAAACAGAGTAGGATCAACGTCCGGAAATACTGAGCCAAGCTCTCCCACGATTACATTCACCAAACCGACGTCAATGTTTACCAAGCTGAGCAACAATACCGCAACTGTCAAAAATAGTCCTTTTTTCTTTTCCATGCTCATACCTCCTGTTATCATTTTGTCAAAAACCAGCCATTTCTGTTGCAGTTCTGATATTTACCAACAACTTTTTCTGTTCATAGTTACCTCCCCAATAATTAGTCCGCAAGCTTTTTGTCAGTCTTTGTGAAAAAAGTTAATTATTCACAATACTCTGTAAGTAATTATATCGACATTATTATTTGTAGTGAAATATATAAAGTGGCTAGGAGTCATAACCAAACATGCTTAATATATTAACCAAATCCAGCCTTGGCCTTATGGTTATCAGAGAACGGCAAAAAAGCAGAGAACCTTCCCAAGAAGTTCTCTGCTTACATATTTATGGCAATACTCCCACGTCGCCGCAGTATAAAGAATTCTACTTATACTCTCATCTGGAATCTTCGCTTAGACCATAAGTATTTTTACCTGACGCCTGATACATACTTAGCAGCCTGCTCTCCGGCCATATAGCCAGAGTTAAAACACCATGTCAAAGAAGCCGCAATCGGCCCATAATCTTGAGTTACCCAGCCACTTGCATTGTCGCCTGAGGCATACAAGCCATTGATTACTTTTCCTTGCTTATTTATTACTTCCAGTCGCTCATTAATTTTTATGCCGCCATGCGTTGTATCATAACACCGTACCCCAAGAATAGCATAATAAGGCGGCTTAACAATCGGACGAAGATACTCTTTTTCTTTCATAAATTCTTTATCCACACCATTAGCACAATATAAGTTGTACCTTTCAACTGTTGCTTTTAATGCAAGCGGTTCTGCCCCGATGAATGCCGCAATTTCGTCGATAGTATCCGCTACTTTAACCCGCTTGCCATCGCCAGACTCCTTCTTTATATCTTCATCTAACAATTTCATATATTCTCTGGTATCATTCTTCGGCCCGTTGTCACAACTATCACCTGTATTAATAATATACTCCTTAGTCGCCTCATCAATAATACCGTAAAGAATCGTCTCAGGCTGACGATACATCGCATTACCACCATCCAAGCCTTCCGTCTCAGATACAAATCGCTCACCATTTTTATTCACCCATATACAGTACGGTCTTTTTAATATACTATGTATGCGATATGACCATGGATGATGTGAAGGTCCAAACAACAGCACCCCCATATTTTCACCTGTGACCGCTCCAACTTGATTCGCCATTAATATTCCGTCACCAGTAGAATGACCCAGTGACAATCTAGTAATCTTGCCCTCTACCCTAAAGAAATCGGGAAAATACTGTTTGAGCAACTCTTTGTTAGCACCGAAGCCCCCAGCCGCAATAATAACACTTTTTGCCGTTACTTTGATCTCTTCTGTTTGCGAGGTTGCCATAACCCCATTGATATTTTGCTCGTCATCCAAGAGCAACTTTGTAACCTTAGTTTTAGTAAGGATAGTGATATCATGTTTCCGGCACTCTTCCAGCATTGTTTCAACAACCGTACTGCCCATAAATCCCGGCCCGTGGGAAGGATCATCTACTTTGTGATGACTGCGCCGTTCCTTTATACCAATGAGCGATTTGTTGGGATCGAAGGCAATAAGATCAAATTCCATCCCTTTACTCTCAAGCCAATCCGCAAATTTCCCGGAATTCTCAATATAAGCGCGAACTATTTTCGGGTCAGTAGCCCACCGCGTTGCTTTCATTGCGTCCAGGAAAACCTGATCGGTTGTATCCTCATATCCTAACCGTTTATGTTTCTGTGAATTAGTGGCAAACATTCCAACCGCCATCCAGGCGTTACCGCCAGCCCTACCCGCTTTGTCCATAACAATAATCTTCTTAACGCCACATTCGGCAGCACGCACAGCAGCTACCATACCAGAACCCCCAGCTCCGATTACAACAAGATCACAGGCTAAATGCTTAACATTTTGTGCTGTCCCGTAATTTACCGCTTCAAAAAATTCGCTATCAAGATTATCTGAAATATTCACTTTTATACTTCTCCCTTTTTTCCAATTGTATTTTACGAAAAATCAACTATCCCTGTAATTTACACTATTGCCAGAAAAGTTAATTATTCGCAATACTCTGATAGTAATTATACTGACATTATTATTGTTAGTGAAATATATAAACCGGCTAGGAGTAATAACCTAACCGGCTTAATATCTTCAAAACAAGAGTCTTCTTATCCGCTTCGCCACGCTAATTGCGGGGTTGCCGTCCTTTCACTTGTTGGCACAATAATACGCTTGATTCTTGTTATTATTTAAACTATCATGCAACTCAACCTTCAAAGCTCTCATAATTATGTGTATAATAAAGGTAATTTAAACAATTAATGTATCTAACCTTACAAAAATACTTTACCATAAAATCCAGCAATAATTTTATGTGTTGACTACATATATAAGTTTTGATTATAAAACGCAGTAATGGGGAGGCTTTATTCATGAATATTAAACAACTTAACTATTTTATTGCCGTCGCTAAATATCTGAATTTTACAAAAGCAGCTAACCATCATCACATTCCCCAAACGGTAATAAGCCACCAAATTACCGCTCTGGAAAAAGAAATAGGTGTGCCGCTTTTTTATCGTAACACACGGACAGTTCAATTAACAAAGGCGGGTGAACTATTTTTCAATGAAGTTAAACCCATCATTGCTAACTTAGAGCAGGCAATCAATCGTACAATCTTAACTAATTCCAATGCTAAAGGTAGTTTGACGATAGGCTTCACCGGCGCTCCCGAAAAATTCTTTTTATCTACATGGATTCGGAACTTTCTAGCCATCTATCCTAAAATTAACTTAAAATTAATCAAGAATACTACAACCACGCACTCTGAATTTTTACAAGAAGAAAATATTGACATTCTCTTTGAATTATCGCATGATCTTAACATCAATCCAAAGCTTTCCTGGAAAAATGTCTACAGCTTATTAACTAATCATTTATACGCCGTTACATATCCGGATCACCCTTTGGCAAAACAAACAACAATCAGCCGCTTAGATTTAGCCAATGAACCGTTTGTTTTTTTCGATCATAAAAGCAATCCTGCCGCCTTCGACCTGATAGTAAAGGACTCTAAAAACACTGGCTTCTTACCAAAGGTCGTAGCCGAAGCCAACTCTGCGGAAGCGCTATTATTAATGGTCGAAGCAAAAATCGGCATTACAATACTTCCCCGTTGTTTTGAAGAATCTGCTGGTACTAGCGTTAAATTTATTGCCCTTGAAGGCGATCCCGACTATCATGACTTAATAGCACTGTGGCGAAAAGACAATTTGAATTCTTTTATACCATTGTTTTTAAATATGATTAAAGTCAGTTAACAACTACATTACTGCTAACCGCTCTTAACCCACTTCTGCAAACCGACGTTGCTACAAAATAAACTTCCCCCGGCAATAGGGGGAAGTTTATTCAAACAATTAGCTAATAGCTAAATGTTTCGCTAAATGTATAATAAGGTTCTGGCGGTCTTGGGATATTCTGCGGAACCTTTGTTGGAGAATATTCCTTGTAATTATCAGCATATACATCCAACTTTGGCGTTATCGCTAATATCTGAGGCGGCGGTCCGCCTGCTTCGTTACTGGAGGTGAAAACACCGGATGCTTCGCCTTCAGATTTTCTAGGCCAATCACCCCCGAAGTCTGTACATATAAGCAAATGCCAGATCTTCCACTGTCCATCCTCCTTTACAAAATCTGCGGCATATCTTTCCCACATCCAGACCTGATGAGGTTTCCCGGTCACAACATCAATGTTGGCCATCGCCCCAGGCGAATACCACATTCCCTTCGCAGTTTTCCCATCACCCGCGACCTCAATACAACCAGTTGTAAGATTATGCAACAGCAGCTGTCCAATGCCCAGGTTCTCTGGAACATTAGCAATATCCGGACGCACTTTGCTAAGCAACTCAAGTTCTATTTTGTTCGAGGTCTCATGAAATTCACCATATTGATACATAATCGATTTCATTCCGATCATCGAACCGGGATTCATCGTAAATTTTGCGGTTTCAGTATAAGGCGCTTTTGTAACCCAAATCGCCTTAAGCTCTTCCTTATTCTGGCCCAACGTATGATAATACTCGTGCCGACTCATCACATTCTGTATTTCCTGGTAATCTAATGCCCGTTGAGCCATTTGCTCAGCAGTAAGCTTGCGCGGAGTTTGCGGCCCGGCAAAGCCCAAAGAAGTACTAAGCACTACCAAGAGACATACAACAAGGCCGAGTAACCGTTTGTTTCTGGTATTCATAATTTTTTACCTCCTAAATTTCACGCGATAACTCAATATCCTTGAATGAACCTCCCAACCAGTAGTATCCCCCCCTTATAAAAAGCCTTTATTCTAGCTGCTTCATACATAGCAAGGCCTGATTAAGAATAGTAGTAGCCCCCCTTTTCATTTAGCCTCATCGAAATTCTTGTTAGAAATAGACTTCGATTTGCCCACGATATATCTTAATATTGGTCAAGCCAGTATCAGCATCTTTACCAGACATGTACCAAACTGTAAGCTTAGAATTAAGTGTTGGAACATAATCAAAACCTACCCTTATACCTTTAAAATTTATATCAAGAATACGATCCTCAGTATCTTTATCTGTATAATACACAGCATTGGTCGGCGTCTTACGATAATTGACAAACAAATCTCCTGAACCGACTACAGTACTCTCAGCAGCTTTATATTGCAATTGAGTATAATACGCTTTGTTATTAGTATTATTATTTGACTTGGCGGCAGCAGCTGTAAAAATTAAATCATCAGCTATTTTTGTATCCAACCCCAATGTACAATAATTCTTACTCACATTGTTTACGTCTATTCGCTGATAATTCGCCCCAACGTTAGTATCCTTGCCAACAGCCCACGCAACATCAATACCTTTAAATCCATCATCCGCGTCAGTATTACTTGAAATAAGCGTTGTTCTTACTACATTTCCAAACGTTGCTTCGGCCCCCATAATCCTACCGTCAAATACAAGCCCATATGGCGATTTATAATGATACTTTCCTAACTTTGTAGTAGCACCGACTAACGGACCCGTTATGTACAGTTGTTCTGTTTGAGAATCGATTCCCTCATTATCAGCGATAGCATTATCGCCAGCCGAATCACCAGCATTAGGATTATTGAACTTTCTCTGGAATTCATTTTCTACCTTAACAATCCAATCAGCATTTACCCGGTAACTATAATTAATATCTAAATTTATATGTCGATCGTCATAAGTACTGGCGTCACGTTGTAAGTCGTACCTGACACGGGCAGCACCCGAAAGCTCTAGTGCACTTACTTTATCTTCCAGTGCCTTTACTTTAACCCCAAGTCCAGCAAGTTCATCTTTATACTCACCAGCCAATTTATTGATAAGTGCTTTTTGCTCGGCTGTAACTTTAGCTTCTTTTTCTATAACCTTAGCTACCATAACAGCGAACTCATAGCGGGTAAGAATTTTGTCGCCTTTGAATGCACCACTGCCATCACCTTCGATAATGCCATCAGCCGCCAGCTTCTTTACTGCAGCATAAGACCAATGTTTGGCCGGTACATCAGAAAAAGGAGTTGCCGCAAAGGCAAGGCTGCTAATACCAAATACCAGCGCCAATACCAAAGTTATCAATAAACTTTTTCTCATATCTTTCTCCCCTTCAGTAGTTTTTTCTATTCGCTATATTAGGCTCTTCTAATAATTGATCCTTTCCGCCGATTTAACGAAGCGTAGATTTAAATCAGCTAATTTTATCTAAAAGAAAAACCTAAACTGACACCGGAAGTAATTATCTTTCCACGAATCATTAATGGTAGTAGCTTTCATCTTGGCATAGATAAGTTCCAGCAGCGTTTTTTTCATCGGAACAAACGAATAGCCAATTTCAACACCTTTGGTTCCATGGTCAGGGTCTTGAACAACAAACGTTGGATAAATTGCTGCGTTAGCTTCGATCCTTTCGTAATTAAGGTAAACACCATATGATCCTGGATTCATAAAGTCAGGAAACTTATAGTTAAGTCCTACAAGATAGGATTTACTATCAGTCTCGTAACTTGACTTACCATGAAATACGGTCAGTGATACATTGTTTGTTAATCGCTTATCAAAACCGATCGTTGAATAATGTCTACTTGTTACACTATCATCACGCGAAACATTAAAATAACCTAAGTTTACATTAGTATCTGCGGTTGCCGGATAAAAGAGTTCTGCCGAAACCCATAGTGGTTCACCAGCATTATACAAAGAATCAGTCAACCGCATATTGCAAGGATGCCAAATATGACCCCAGGTAAGAGTAAGTTGAGGCTTTGGTGGCCCTGAAGGAGGCCCGGGAGGATTACCGGGAATAGTAGGATTACCTAATGCAAGCTGCACACCATGGATATTAGCGTCAAAAATTACACCGTACGAGGTGAACTCATGAAACTCACCAACAGCAATAGACGAGGCCCCGATTCTGCCACCGATACCGATCTGTTTAGCCTGATCGCTAGTACCAAGAGGATCACCGGAAGATACACTTATGAAGTCTCTTAAATATTCCTGAACCGTGAACACAGACCAGTCATCATTTACTTTGTAATTAGCATTCAATTGAAGTTTCACACCATCTAGAAGCTTGTAATTAACATTTGAAGTTCCCGCTCCCATGTCACCATGTTCATATTTAACAAAGACAACGCCATAAATGTGGGTTTTGTCAAGTTTCTTATCCAACCGGGCCACATGAACACCTAAAACGGAAAGTTCCTCAGAGAACTCAGCAACCAGTTTATTAATAAGGACCTGATCATCGGCATGACCTTTGTCAGCTCTAGCCATTGCATTCGCTACAATCATTGCCATTTCATAGCGGGTAACCGTCTTGTTTCCTTGATATTTCCCATCATTAAACCCCTGCAAAATGCCATCTTGCGCCAATTTTACAATGGCCTTATACGCCCAGTGATCTGCCGGAACATCAACAAAAGCATTAGTAGCAGCAAATGCAAAACTGGCATTCCCCAGTAAAAGCATAAATAGTAATACAACTACTGCGCACTTTTTCATGAACTTCCTCCCTCACCTTTTAATCTGCCGCCATAAGCTGGCTAAATCGCCCATAGTGAATCGCTAAAAATCAGTCCGCGCACTTTTTACACATTCACTAAAAACTAATTATTCACAATACTCTGTTAACAATTATACTGACATTAGTAGTAGTAGTGAAATATATAAAGCGGCTAGGAGTTATAACCAAACAGGCTTAATATAATAAACCATAATTCTCTCTGCTCTGCCACACGCTCCCCAAATTAGCCGCCGCCAAAAATAAAGAAACTGTTTAAAGCTCATTGATATGCTCCCCCTATAGGAGACAATGAAAAAATAAATTGTCAACTATAGGGGGATTTCTATGTCAGTCAAAACTAAAGTAAGTCCTGAAGACAAGATTAAACTGGTGGAACAATATATGTCTGGA
>Ga0316604_10002532_pt1 | contig 13872 bp, 11 predicted proteins | sample OWC_soil_day20_C_FD_207650 | JGI IMG/M metagenome (GOLD analysis project Ga0316604, IMG submission 207650) | Wetland soil microbial communities from Old Woman Creek delta, Ohio, United States - OWC_soil_day20_CT | ecosystem: Environmental > Terrestrial > Soil > Wetlands | place: USA: Ohio... | reverse complement strand
CACGGAGCGCCGTGATGCGGGTGGCGGAAAAACTGTAATGGTCCGTTTCAACATGTTCCTTCTCTTGATCGTGGTGGTTTGCGCGCTGGGTGTGGTCACCTCCCAGCACCGCGCGCGCAAGCTCTTCCAGGATCTGGAAGGCGAGCAGGAGCGGGCGCGGCAGCTGGATGTCGAGTACGGCCAGCTGCAACTTGAACTGTCGACCTGGGCAACCCATCCGCGGGTCGAAAAAATTGCCCGTGACCGCCTGCATATGGTGACGCCGGATGCCATCGGTCGCGTCGTGCCGCCGGTCGTCAAGAAAGCGGGGCGCTGATGGTGGTCCGTCGCCGCCCGCAACGGGGTCATCGCTTTACCGAAAGCCCGGTGCTGCAACTGGCGCTGCAGGGCTGGCGTTCGCGCATGGTCGGCCTGCTGTTGATGGGCGCCTTTCTGGCCCTGGTTGCCCGCGGCTTCTATCTGCAGGTGATCAACAACGATTTCCTGCAGGAAAAGGGCGATTCGCGCTATCGCCGCGATATCGAAGTGTCCGCTTCGCGCGGCAAGATTACCGACCGCAACGGCGACATGCTGGCCGTGTCGACGCCGATGAAATCGATCTGGGCCATCCCCGGCGACGCGCGGACGATGGCAGCGCCGCAGAAGCAGCAACTGGCTAGCCTGCTCGAGATGAGCGTGCGCGAACTGGACGGCAAGATCGCTTCCGAGAAAACCTTCGTTTTCGTCAAGCGTCAGGTGGCGCCGGAAACGGCGGATCGCATCGCGGCGCTGAAGCTGCCCGGCGTCCATCAGGAAAAGGAATATCGCCGCTATTACCCGACCGGCGACATGACCGCCCATATCGTCGGTTTCACCGGCGTTGATGACAAGGGTCTGGAAGGCGTCGAACTGGCATTCCAGCCGAGTCTGCTCGGTCATGCCGGCAGCCGGACGGTGATCCGCGACCGGCGCGGCAGCATTGTCGAGGATGTCGGGGCGACCAAGCCGCCGCAGGACGGCAAGGATGTCCGCCTGGCGCTCGATTCGAAGATCCAGTATCTCGCCTACAGCCACTTGAAGGCGGCGGTCGATAGCAATAATGCGAAAGCCGGGGGGGCCATCGTCATCGATGCCCGGACCGGCGAGATTCTCGCCCTGGCCAACTGGCCGACCTATAACCCGAATAACCGGCAACACCTTTCCGGTGCCCAACTCCGCAATCGTGCCATCACCGATACCTTCGAGCCGGGGTCGGTGATGAAGCCGTTTACAGCGGCGCTGGCGCTGGAGCGCGGCAAGGTCCGCTTCGATACGGTGATCAACTGCGCCCCCGGGCGCCTGACCATCGGCACGGCGACGATCTCCGATGCGCACCCGCATGGCGCCCTGACCGTCGCCGAAGTGATCCAGAAGTCGTCCAACGTCGGTACGGCCAAGATTGCCCTCGGCTTCCCGCCGAAGGAAATGTGGGAAATGTTCGACAGCATCGGTTTCGGCCAGGCGCCCAACCTCGGTTTCCCGGGCGAAGTGAATGGTCGCCTGCGGCCGTGGAAAAACTGGCGGCCGATCGAGCAGGCGACGATGTCCTACGGCCACGGCATCGCAGTCAGCCTGGTCCAGCTGGCCCGGGCCTATACGGTGTTTGCCCGCGACGGCGAACTGATGCCGCTGTCGCTGACCCGCGTCGACGATGGCCCGGTGCGCGGCACCCGCGTCTTTTCGCCGCAAACCATGCGCGAAGTGCGGGCCATGCTCGAAATGGCCGTGCAGCCCGGCGGCACCGCCCCGAAGGCACGCGTTCCCGGCTACCGGGTCGGCGGCAAGACCGGTACGGCCTACAAGATCGAGGGTGGCGTTTACGCCCGCAAGTACATTGCATCGTTTGTCGGCCTGGCGCCGATCAGCGAGCCGCGGCTGGTGGTGGCGGTGATGATCGACGAGCCGACCGGCGGCGCCCACTACGGTGGCGACGTGGCTGGCCCAGCCTTTTCGCAGATCATGGGCGGCGCCCTGCGGACGCTCGGTGTACCGCCGGATGGCGCCCTGCAGGTGGCGGAAGCCGAAGCCGGAAAGGGGCGCCTGTGAGTACGCCGCGCGAACTCCTCGATCGTCTGGAAGCCATGGGTGTCGTGCCGACCGGTGTCGCCGACGACAGCCGCCAGGTCCAGCCGGGCGATCTCTTTTTGGCCTACCCCGGCGATCTGGCCGACGGCCGCCTCTATATCGCCGATGCGCTGCAGCGCGGCGCCGTTGCCGTGTTCTGGCAGCCGGGGGGCGATTTCGATTTTGGCCAAAAATTCGGGTCGACCGCAGCGCACCTCTCGGTGGGCGCCCTGCGCCAACTGGCCGGGCCGCTGGCGCATGCCGTCTATGGCCATCCGAGTGAAGGCCTGTCGCTGATCGCGATTACCGGCACCAACGGCAAGACGACGATCAGCCAGTGCCTGGCCAAAGCCTACCCGAAGCCCTGCGCCATCATCGGCACGCTGGGCGCCGGTTTTCCGGATGCATTGGTCGAGACCGGCTTCACGACGCCGGAAGCGACGACCCTGATGCGCTATCTCGCGCAGTTCCGTCGTGAGCGCGCCGCCGCCTGCGCCCTCGAAGCCAGTTCGATCGGCATCGAGGAAGGGCGGATGAACGGGGCGCGGGTCGATGTCGCCGTGTTCACCAATTTCACCCGCGACCATCTCGATTACCACCTGACGATGGACGCCTACGCCGCCGCCAAGGAAAAGCTGTTCGCCTGGCCGCGCCTGCGCACTGCGATCATCAATCTCGATGACGAACTGGGCCAGAAGCTGATCCGCGAAACCACCGCGCTGCGCGTGCTGGGCTACGCCATCGGCGAGCCGAAGCGCGATTTCCCGGCCCTGGTCCGCGCCGAGCAACTGGTCGATACCCCCTTTGGCCAGCGTTTCGAACTGGTCGTGCCGAATGGCCGCGCCACCGTCGATACCGGGCTGGTCGGCCGTTACAACATCCATAACCTGCTCGCCGTGGCGGCGGTGCTGCACGATACCGGCCTGCCGGCCACCGAGGTGGCGCGTCGCCTGTCCGAATTGACGCCGCCGCCGGGGCGCATGGAGCGGGTGGGCGGTAATGGCGAGCCGCTGGTCGTCGTCGACTATGCCCATACGCCGGATGCACTGGCCAACGCACTGAGCGCGCTGCGCGACGTGGCAACGCCGCGTGGCGGTCGCCTGTGCGTCGTCTTCGGCTGCGGCGGCGACCGCGACAAGGGCAAGCGGCCGCAAATGGGCGCCCTGGCGCAAGCCCGGGCCGACCGCGTGCTGGTGACCAGCGACAACCCGCGCAGCGAAGAGCCGCTGACGATCATTGAAGATATTTTGGCCGGCATGACCCATGCCGAAGTTGAAGCCGACCGCGCCGCCGCTATTCGGCAGGCAGTTCTGGAAGCCGATGCGCGCGATGTCATCCTGCTCGCCGGCAAGGGCCATGAGCCTTACCAGGAAATCGCCGGCGTCCGTTATCCGTTTTCCGATGTCGAGCAGGCGCAGGCTGCGCTGGCGCTCCGTCGCACCGAATCCAAGGAGGGGTCTGCCGCATGAACTGGCTGCTCTCACAAGTTGCACATGCCGTCGGCGGCCGCCTGCTCGGCGCCGATGTCGCCCTGACCGGCGTCTCCACCGATACCCGGGCGATTGGCCCCGGCCAGTTGTTCATCGCCTTGCGCGGTGAACGTTTCGATGCCCATGATTTTCTCGCCCAGGCCGCGGCCAGCGGTGCCGCCGCCTTCCTGGTCGCCGCCGCCGACAAGCTGCCGGCCGGCGCCTCCGCCGTGGTCGTCGCCGATACGCGGCTCGCCCTCGGGGCCTTGGCCGCCGCGTGGCGCGCCAGTTTCACCTTGCCGGTGATCGCGGTGACCGGCTCGAATGGCAAGACGACGACCAAGGAAATGGTCGCCGCCATCCTGCAGGCCCAGTTCGGGGGCGACGTGCTGGCGACGCGCGGCAATTTCAACAACGACATCGGTCTGCCGTTGACCCTGCTCGGCCTGAACGCGACGCACCGCGCCGCCGTCATCGAGCTGGGCATGAACCATCCCGGCGAAATCGCCTACCTGGCGCCGATTGGCGCGCCGAGCGTGGCGCTGGTCACCAATGCCCAGCGGGCCCACCTCGAAGGCATGGGCGACATGGACGAAGTGGCGCGCGAGAAGGGCAGCATCTTCGCCGGCCTGACCGCCGGCGGCGTCGCCGTGATCAATGCCGACGACTGCTACGCCGAGCGCTGGCGCGGCATGGCCGGGCTGCACACGGTGCGCACCTTCGCCATCGATCATGTCGCCGACGTGCACGGCAAGGTCCGCCAGCATGGCCTGGAAACCGAACTGGAACTGAGCGCGCCGGAAGGCAACGCGGTCATTCGCCTGCGCATTCCCGGCCGCCACAATGCACGCAACGCGGTGGCCGCGGCGGCGGCCTGCCTGGCGGCGGGCGTCCCGATGGCGGCCGTGCAGACCGGTCTGGAAGCCTTTTCCGGGGTCAAGGGCCGCTTGCAGCGGCGGGCCGGCCACAAGGGTGCCGAAATTCTCGACGATACCTACAACGCCAACCCGGATTCGGTGCGGGCCGGCATCGACGTGCTGGCCTCGACCATTGGTCGCAAGCTGCTGGTGCTCGGCGACATGGGCGAAATCGGCGAAGCCAGCGGCCAGTACCACGACGAAATCGGCGGTTACGCCAAGAGCCAGGGCGTCGACCGCCTCTATGCGTTGGGCGATGCCGCGCAGCAGGCGGTGCGCAACTTCGGTGAAGGCGCCAAGCACTACTGCAATGTTGAAAAGCTGATTGCTGCAGTCGACAAGGAATTGGGACCGGAAACCACCGTCCTGGTCAAAGGCTCGCGCTTCATGAAAATGGAACGGGTGGCCGATGCCCTCTCTGTGCCGGCCACTCCCGAGGAGAAAAACTGATGCTGCTGGCTCTTGCCCAATGGCTCGCCCAGGACGTGCGCTTTTTCAACGTCTTCAACTACATCACGCTGCGCGCCGTGCTCGCCGCGATGACCGCACTGCTGCTGTCGCTGGCCGCCGGGCCGCGCGTCATCCGCTGGCTGGCGGCGAAGAAGATCGGTCAGGCGGTGCGCAATGACGGGCCGCAGACCCACCTCGTCAAATCGGGCACCCCGACCATGGGCGGCGTGCTGATCCTGATCGCCATCGGCGTCACGACGCTGTTGTGGGGCGACCTGACCAACAAGTATGTGTGGACGGTGCTGGTCGTCACCCTCGGCTACGGCATTGTCGGCTGGTACGACGACTGGAAGAAGGTCGTTTATCGCGACCCGAAAGGCCTTGCCGCCAAGTGGAAATATTTCTGGCAGTCGGTGCTCGGCCTCGGCGCAGCGCTGTTCCTCGCCTATTCGACCAAGTCGCCGGCCCAGACCGAACTGATCATTCCGTTCATCAAGACAGTCAGCTATCCGCTCGGCATCATCGGCTTCATCACGCTGACCTATTTCGTCATCGTCGGCACCAGCAATGCGGTGAACCTGACTGACGGCCTGGACGGCCTGGCGATCATGCCGACCGTGATGATCGCCGCCGCTTTCGCGCTGATCGCCTATGTCACCGGCCATGCGGTGTACGCCAAGTATCTGCTGATTCCCTACGTGCCGGGCGCCGGCGAGTTGTGCATCCTGCTCGGCGCCATTGCCGGGGCGGGGCTCGGCTTTCTATGGTTCAACGCCTATCCGGCCGAAGTCTTCATGGGCGACGTCGGGGCGCTGGCCCTCGGTGCCGCGCTCGGGACTGTCGCCGTCATCCTGCGCCAGGAAATCGTGCTGCTGATCATGGGCGGCGTCTTCGTCGTCGAAACGCTGTCGGTGATGCTGCAGGTCAGCTACTTCAAATACACCAAGAAAAAATTCGGCGAGGGCCGGCGCATCCTGCGCATGGCGCCGCTGCATCACCATTTCGAACAGACTGGCTGGAAGGAAACGCAGGTCGTCGTTCGCTTCTGGATCATCACCATCATGCTGGTGCTGATCGGTCTCTCTTCGTTGAAGCTGCGCTAAATGGAACTTCGGGGCAAACGCGTTGTGGTGGTCGGACTCGGTGAGTCCGGGCTGGCGATGGCCAAATGGCTGCATCGCCAGGGTGCCCGCGTCCGCGTCGCCGATTCGCGCGACAACCCGCCGAATGTCGAGGCCCTGCAGCGCGTTGCGCCGGGCGCCGAACTGATGGCCGGTGCTTTTGCCGAATCGACTTTCGCTGCTGCCGATTTCGTGGCGCTGTCGCCGGGCGTGCCGAAAGCGACGCCGCAGATTGCTGCGGTCAACGTGCCGATTGTCTCGGAAATCGAACTGTTCGCCGCCGGCGTCCGCGAGCAGGTGCCAGCCTCGCAGATCATCGCCATCACCGGCAGCAACGGCAAGACGACGACGACCGCACTGACCGCCCACCTGCTGAACGGCGCCGGTGTGCCGGCCATCGCCTGCGGCAACATTTCGCCGTCGGCGCTCGACGCGCTGATGGATGCGCAGGATGCCGGCGCTTTGCCGCAAGTCTGGGTCGTCGAACTGTCCAGCTTCCAGCTCGAAACGACGCATCACCTGAATGCCGCCGCCGCCACCGTGCTCAATGTCTCGGAGGATCATCTCGACCGCTACGAGGGTAGCCTGGCCAATTACGCCGCCGCCAAGTCGCGCATCTTCCAGGGCAAGGGCGCGCTGATCCTCAATCGCGACGACGACTGGTCGATGGCCAACGGCCGTTGCGGTCGCAAGATGATTACGTTCGGCCTGAACGCCGCGCCGCGCGGCGTCGATTACGGCCTGGCCGACGGCATGATCTGCCGCGGCCAGCAAGCCATCGTTGCGGTGGACCGCCTGAAACTGGCAGGTTTGCACAATGCCGCCAACGCCATGGCGGCGCTGGCGCTGTGCGAAGCGGTCGGTGTTGAAGCGAGCCGCCTGGTCGTGCCGCTGACATCCTTCGCCGGCCTGCCGCACCGCGTCGAAACGGTGGCCGAGATCGGCGGCGTGCTCTACGTCGATGACTCGAAAGGCACCAATGTCGGCGCGACGCTGGCCGCCATCGAAGGCATGGGCCGCAAGGTCGCCATCGTGCTCGGCGGCGACGGCAAGGGCCAGGATTTCTCGCCCTTGAAACCGGCGCTGGAGAAGCATGGCCGCGCCGTCGCCCTGATCGGCCGTGATGCGGCGGCGATCGGCATGGCCCTCGAAGGCAGCGGCGTGCCGACCCGCATTCTCGGCGACATGGAAGCAGCGGTGCGCTGGCTGGCCGCCCATGCCGAAGCCGGCGACTGCGTGCTGCTCTCGCCGGCCTGCGCCAGTCTCGACATGTACAAGAACTACGCCCACCGCGCCCAGGCTTTCATCGACGCGGTACAGGGGCTGCAATCATGATGATCGGCGCTCTCGACGCCCCGCGCCGCCAAGTGGCGGAGATCGACTACGTGCTGCTGTGGAGCGTGCTGATCCTGCTCTTCGCCGGCATGGTGATGGTCTATTCGGCGTCGATCGCGATTGCCGAAGGCGGTCGTTTCACCGGGCACCAGCCGGCCTACTACCTGGTGCGCCACGGCATTTTCCTGTGCATCGGCCTGGTTGCGGCGGCCGTTGCTTTCCAGGTGCCGCTGGCGCTATGGCAGAAATCGGCGCCCTACCTGTTCATGGCCGGCGTCGTGCTGCTCGCCATTGTGCTGATTCCCGGTATCGGCCGCGACGTCAATGGCGCCCGCCGCTGGCTGCCGCTCGGTTTCGCCAATCTGCAGCCGTCCGAGCTGATGAAGATGTTCGCGGTGCTCTACGCCGCCGACTACACCGTGCGCAAGATCAATGTCATGCACGACCTGAAGCAGGCCTTCCTGCCGATGTTCGGCGCCATGGCCATCGTCGGCATGCTGCTGCTCAAGGAGCCGGACTTCGGTGCCTTCGTCGTCATCATCTCGATCGCCATGGGCATCCTCTTCCTCGGCGGCCTCAAGGCCCGGCTGTTCGCCATGCTGATCGTCGGTCTGCTGCTCGCCTTCACGGTGATGATCATCGTCTCGCCCTATCGCCGCGACCGCGTCTTCGGCTTCATGGACCCGTGGGCCGATGCCTTCGGCCGCGGCTACCAGTTGTCGCATTCGCTGATCGCCTTCGGCCGCGGCGAGCTGTTCGGCGTCGGGCTCGGCGCCAGCGTCGAGAAACTGTTCTATCTGCCGGAAGCGCACACCGACTTCCTGCTCGCCGTGATCGCCGAGGAGCTCGGCTTCTTCGGCGTGCTGGCCATCATTGCGCTGTTTGCGCTGCTCGTGCAGCGCGCCTTCGCCATCGGCCGCCAGTGTGTCCAGCTCGACCGCCTCTACCCGGCCCTGGTCGCCATGGGCATGGGCATCTGGTTCGGCGTGCAGTCCTTCATCAACATGGGCGTCAACATGGGCCTGCTGCCGACCAAGGGCCTGACCCTGCCGCTGATGAGCTTCGGCGGCTCGGGCATCCTCGCCAACTGCGTGGCGTTGGCCATTCTGCTTCGCGTCGATTGGGAAAATCGCCAATTGATGCGGGGGGGCAAGCTATGAGCAAAACCATTCTGATCATGGCCGGTGGGACCGGTGGTCACATTTTCCCGGCCCTGGCCGTCGCCGAAAAGATGCGCGATCGCGGCTGGAACGTCGTCTGGCTGGGCAATCCGCAAGGCATGGAAGCACGGCTGGTACCGCAGCATGGTTTCGAAATGATCTGGCTGCAGTTTGCTGCGTTGCGCGGCAAGGGCCTGCTGCGCAAGCTGCTGCTGCCGTTCAATCTGCTGCGCGGTTTCTGGCAGGCGCAAAAGGCCATTCGCCAGGTGCAGCCGGAAGTCGTGCTCGGCATGGGCGGCTACATCACCTTCCCGGGCGGCATGATGGCCTCGCTGCTCGGCAAGCCGCTGGTCGTGCATGAACAGAATTCGGTGGCCGGCCTGGCCAATCGCGTGCTGGCCGGGGTTGCCGACCAGATCGTCACCGGTTTCCCGGACGTGCTGAACAAGGGCCTCTGGGTCGGCAATCCGGTACGGCCGGAAATCGCCGCCCTTGCCCCGCCAGCCGAACGCTACGCCGCACGGACGGGGGCCTTGCGCCTGCTGGTCATCGGCGGCAGCCTGGGGGCTCAGGTGCTGAATGAAATGGTGCCGCAGGGCATGGCTTTGCTGACCGCCGAGCAGCAGCCGCAAATCGTCCATCAGGCCGGCGAGAAACATATCGAGGCCTTGAAGGCCAACTACGCCGCGGTCGGCGTCCAGGCGCATTGCGTTTCCTTCATCGAGGACATGGCTGGCGCCTACGAATGGGCGGACCTGGTGATCTGCCGGGCCGGCGCCCTGACCGTTGCCGAACTGGCGGCAGCCGGCGTCGCCAGCATCCTGGTTCCCTTCCCGCATGCCGTCGACGATCACCAGACCGGCAATGCCAAATTCCTGGTCGATGCCGGCGGCGCTGTCCTGTTGCCGCAAAACGAACTGACAGCGGACAGCATTGCGCTGATTCGCCACTATTCCCGCGGTCAACTGCTGGAAATGGCCGAAAAAGCCCGCAGCCTGGCCAAGCCCGCAGCCACCGAAGAAGTGGCGAATATCTGTGCAGAGAGCGCGAAATGAAACACAAGGTCAAACACATTCACTTCGTCGGTGTCGGCGGCTCGGGCATGAGCGGCATTGCCGAAGTGCTCGCCCACCTCGGCTACACGGTCAGCGGTTCCGACCTCGCGGCCAGCGCGACGACCCGTCGCCTGGAGGCCGAGGGCGTCAAGGTGATGATCGGCCATGCCGCTGAAAATGCGGCCGGCGCCGATGCGGTGGTGGTGTCCACCGCCGTCAAGGAAGACAACCCGGAAGTGATCGCCGCCCGCGAGCGCCACATCCCGGTCGTGCCGCGCGCCCAGATGCTGGCCGAACTGATGCGCCTGAAGCGCGGTATCGCCATCGCCGGCACGCACGGCAAGACGACGACGACCAGCCTGGTCGCCAGCATCCTGGCCGAAGGTGGCATCGACCCGACTTTCGTCATCGGCGGCCGGCTGAACGCGGCCGGGGCCAACGCCCGCTTGGGTAGCGGCGATTTCCTGGTGGCCGAGGCCGATGAATCCGATGCCTCCTTCCTGTTCCTGTCGCCGGTCATTTCGGTGGTCACCAATATCGACGCCGACCACATGGAAACCTATGGCCACGACTTCGAGCGCCTGAAGAGTGCCTTTGTCGAATTCCTCAGCCGCCTGCCGTTCTACGGCGTGGCCGTGCTCTGCGGTGATGACCCCAACGTCCGCGCCATCATGCCGCGTATTTCGAAGCAGATCGTCACCTACGGCCTGAGTCCGGATTGCAATTTCCACGCCGAAAACGTGGTCGCCGTCGATGGTCAGATGCGTTTCGATTGCGTCCGCGTCAATGGTTCCGTTTCCCGCCTGCCGATCACGCTCAACACGCCGGGCATGCACAACGTACTGAATGCGCTGGCGGCGATTGCCGTGGCCACCGAAGTGCAGGTGCCGGATGCGGCGATCATTAAGGCGCTGGCCGAATTCAAGGGCGTCGGCCGCCGCTTCCAGCGCTATGGCGAAGTGGCCTTGCCGGCCGGCGGCAGCTTCACGCTGGTCGACGACTACGGCCATCACCCGGTCGAGATGGCGGCGACCCTGGCCGCCGCTCGCGGCGCCTTCCCCGGCCGCCGCCTGGTGCTGGCTTTCCAGCCGCACCGCTTCACCCGGACGCGCGACTGCTTCGAGGACTTCGTCAAGGTGTTGTCCACGGTCGACGCGCTGCTGCTGGCCGAAATCTACGCCGCCGGCGAAGCGCCGATTGTCGCCGCCGACGGCCGCTCGCTGGCCCGCGCCCTGCGCGTTACCGGCAAGGTCGAACCGGTGTTTGTCGAGGATATCGCGGCGATGCCGCAAACGATTATGGATGTCGCCCGCGCTGGCGACGTGGTTCTGACGATGGGTGCCGGCTCGATTGGCGCGGTGCCCGGCAAAGTGGTGGATATGCAATGAGCGGTTTTGGCAAAGTCGCGGTTCTTTTCGGCGGTACCTCCGCCGAGCGCGAAGTCTCCCTGAATAGCGGTTCCCGCGTATTGGCCGCCCTCCTGGGTCAGGGCATCGACGCCCACGCCTTCGATCCGGCCGAGCAGCCGCTCGATGCACTGAAAGGCTACGACCGCGCCTTCATCGCACTGCACGGCCGGCATGGCGAGGACGGCACGATCCAGGGCGCCCTTGAAGTCATGCACATTCCCTACACCGGCTCCGGCGTGCTGGCCTCGGCGCTGGCCATGGACAAGTTCCGCACCAAGCTGATGTGGCAGGCGGCCGGCCTAGCCATTCCGGAATATGCGCTGCTCACCGCCGATTCCGATTTCGCCGATATCGAGGAAGAACTCGGCCTGCCGCTGTTCGTCAAGCCGGCCCGCGAAGGTTCGTCGATCGGCGTCACCAAGGTCAAGGAACACGACACCCTGCATCTGGCCTATGCCGAAGCGGCCCGCCACGACCCGCTGGTGATTGCCGAAAAGGGCGTGATGGGCGGCGAATACACGGTCGGCATTCTCGGTGACGAGGCGCTGCCGATCATCAAGATCGAACCGGCGACCGAATGGTACGACTACGAAGCCAAGTACAACCGCGACGACACGCGCTACCTGTGTCCCTGCGGCTTGCCGGAAGCCAAGGAAATGGAAATCCGCAAGGGGGCGCTCGAAGCCTTCCGCATCCTCGGCGGCCGGGGCTGGGGGCGGGTCGATTTCCTGATGGACGAAGAGGGCAATCATTACTTCCTGGAAGTGAATACCGCGCCCGGCATGACCGATCACTCGCTGGTGCCGATGGCGGCGCGGGTGGCCGGCATGGACTACCCGACGCTGGTGCGTCGGGTGCTCGAACTGGCGGCCAACGACTGAGGCAATGAATGTGGAACAAACCGCACCTGTTGAATGCGCTGGCCGATCTGCTGATTCTCGCAGCGTCGGCCGCGTTGCTGGCCGCCGCGGCGGTCTGGCTGGTGCGCGTGCCGTCGTTGCCGGTGCAGCAGGTGGTTTTTGCCGAGCCACTGGCCCATACGCGGCGGGGCGAGGTCGAGCAGGTGTTGCCGGCTGCCCTGAAGGGCAATTTCTTCAGCCTGAATCTGGAAACCGTGCGCGGCGCGCTGGAAAAGCTGCCCTGGGTGCGCAAGGTGGAAGTGCGCCGGATCTGGCCGGCTCGCCTGGAAGTCAAGGTCGAGGAGCATCGGCCGGTCGCTCGCTGGGGCGAGGCGCGGGGCGAACTGGTCAACAGCTACGGCGAGGTTTTTGCGGCGCTGCCCGGCGAAACCGAACTGGCGGCCTTGCCGTTGCTGTTCGGGCCGCCGGGGACGGCCGCCGAGGTGTTGAAGCGCTATGGCGAACTGATCGACAGCTTCAAGGTGATCAGCGAAAAGCCGGTGCAACTCATCCTGTCGCCGCGTCTGGCCTGGCAGTTGAAGCTGGAGAACGGCATGTTGGTGGATATGGGGCGCGAGCAGCCGAAGTCGCCGATCGGCGTCCGCCTGCAACGATTTATCGAGGTTTATCCGGAAACGGTCGCCAAACGGGCGGTCCGGCCGGCAGTGGTGGATTTGCGGTATCCGAATGGTTTCGCGGTGCGCACAGCGGCCGAGGGGAAGGGAAAGTAAGCATATGAGCAGGGACAACAAGGATCTGGTAGTCGGGCTGGACATCGGGACGTCGAAAATCGTCGCGCTGGTCGCCGAGATCAATCAGGAAGGCCATTTGAACGTCATCGGCATGGGCTCGCAGGATTCGCGCGGCCTGAAAAAGGGCGTCGTGGTCAATATCGAGGAAACGGTACACACCATCAGCCGCGTCGTGCAGGAAGTCGAGCTGATGGCCGACTGCAAGGTCAAGGACGTCTATACGGGCATCGCCGGCAGCCATATCAAGAGCTTCAACTCGAACGGCATGGTGGCGATCAAGGACAAGGAAGTCACCCAGAGCGATGTCGAGCGCGTCATCGAAACCGCCAAGGCGATGCCGATTCCGGCCGACCAGGAAATCCTGCACATCCTCACCCAGGAATTCGTCATCGACGGCCAGGACGGCATCCGCGAGCCGATCGGCATGAGCGGCATGCGTCTGGAAGTGAAGACGCACATCGTCACCGGCGCCGTCTCGGCCGCCCAGAACATCGTCAAGTGCGTCCGTCGCTGCGGCCTGGAGGTCAATGACCTGGTGCTGCAGCCGCTGGCCTCCAGCTATGCCGTGCTCTCCGAGGACGAGAAGGATCTCGGCGTCTGCCTGATCGACATCGGCGGCGGCACCACCGACATCGCCGTGTGGACGCAGGGCGCCATCCGCCACACCTCGGTGATCCCGATCGCCGGCGACCAGATCACCAACGACATTGCGATGGCGCTGCGCACGCCGACCCGCGAGGCGGAAGACATCAAGTGCAAGTACGGTTGCGCCTTGTCGCAACTGGCTGATGCCGCCGAGAACATGGATGTCGCCGGCGTTGATGACCGGCCCAGCCGCAAGCTGAGCCGCCGCGCCCTGGCCGATGTGATCCAGCCGCGCGTCGAAGAGCTTTACGAATTGATCCAGAACGAGCTGCGCCGGGCCGGTTTCGAGGAGGTTTTGTCCTCCGGCATCGTGTTGACCGGCGGTGCCAGCGTGATGCCGGGCATGGTCGAGCTGGGCGAGGAAATCTTCCACATGCCGGTTCGCCTGGGCAACCCGAAATACAGCGGCAGCCTGGCCGATGTCGTGCAGAGCCCGCGTTTCTCGACTGCATTCGGCCTGCTGCTCGAAGCGCAGGCGCAGCGCAAGCGCGGCCAGAAGATCCAGGAAAAGCAGGGCTTCAAGGACGTCTTCGACGGCATGAAGTCGTGGTTTGCCAAGAATTTTTGATTTGTTTGTG
>Ga0316604_10002530_pt1 | contig 13876 bp, 10 predicted proteins | sample OWC_soil_day20_C_FD_207650 | JGI IMG/M metagenome (GOLD analysis project Ga0316604, IMG submission 207650) | Wetland soil microbial communities from Old Woman Creek delta, Ohio, United States - OWC_soil_day20_CT | ecosystem: Environmental > Terrestrial > Soil > Wetlands | place: USA: Ohio... | reverse complement strand
CTTGATAGTACTCTCTCCCAAATAAAACAAGAACTGCCGGCCGGGCTGGAAATCAATCAAACTGTCAATCAGCCGAAAGTTGTGGAATCCTCCATCGGCGAATTTGTTGAATCCCTGGTCGAAGCGATCGTCATCGTCTTAATCGTAAGCTTTGCCAGTCTGGGTATGCGGTCCGGCGTGGTCGTGGCCCTAACCATTCCTTTGGTCATTGCCATTACCTTTACCTTAATGTACCTGACAGGCATCGCCCTGCAGAGCATATCGCTGGGGGCTCTCATCATTGCGCTAGGCTTGTTGGTCGATGATGCCATCATCGCCACTGAAATGATGATCGTCAAGCTGGAGCAAGGCTGGAGCCGCTTTGACGCTGCTTGTTTTTCCTATACCTCTACCGCCTATCCCCGTTTGACCGGCGCGTTAATAACCTGCGCGGGCTTTATTCCTATCGGTTTTTCCAAAGGGCTTGCCGCTGACTTTTGCGTCACTCTCTTTTGGGTTATATTCTTCGCCCTCATTGCTTCCTGGCTGGTTGCCGGAGCAGTCACGCCTTTACTCGGGTACCTGTTTATTAAAATAAAACCGGCCCAGCAAACAACCGGTGAAAGCAATGCGCACCATGACCTTTATGACACACCGTTTTATCGGCGATTTAAACGCTTGTTACTATGGTGCATGCGTCACCGCAAAACCGTACTAACAGCTACTGCCGCCGCATTTATCGGCTCTATCTTTCTCTTGGGATTGGTCAAACAGGAATTTTTTCCTGCTTCCAGCCGTCCGGAGCTCGTCATCCAGCTCAAATTACAGGAAGGAGCTTCCCTGACCAACACCGAGGAAGTGGCCCGCCAGTTTGCTAAAGAATTGGACGGCGACCCGAATATTTCCTATTACACCTATCATGTAGGTGAAGGAGCTCCCCGCTTTGTGCTCAGTTTTGAACCAACCTTCAATAAATCGAATTTCGCTGAATTCATTGTAGTGGCCAAGGATGTTCAAGCCCGTAATACGCTGGCCCAAAAAGCCGAGCAATTATTAAACACCGAATTTACAGGCGTTCGGGGGCATATAAAGTTATTATTCACCGGAACGGGACCCGATTATCCGGTGATGCTGCGGATAAAAGGCCCTGACCATGAAAAAGTTCGTGAAATCGCTGAACAAGTCCGCACCGTCATGGCTGCCCATCCGGCTACACAAAATGTAAACCTCAACTGGAATGAGAAAAGCAAAGTGCTCCACTTGGAGATTGACCAGGCAAAAGCAAAAGCCCTCGGACTCAGTTCCCATGAATTGGCCGCATCGCTCCAAACCCAGTTGTCTGGAGCACCTATTGCCGAATTTCGTGAGCATGATAAAACCGTCAGCATGGTTCTCCGGTTTGCGGAAGAGGACCGTAATAACCCGGAACGGATAAAAGACCTCAACATCCATATCGGCAACGGCAAATATGTCCCGCTTGACCAAATCGCCACCATCCGTTATGACGCCGAAGAAGGCTTAATTTACCGGCGCGACCTGCTACCCATGATTATGGTACAGGCGGAACTGAATCCCACGTCTAAACTTACCGGCTCGGACGTGACCAAGCAAGTTTACGGCAGCCTCCAGGAACTCAGAAGCAGTCTGCCAGCCGGCTATTTCATTGAATTTGACGGTGCAACGGAACGCAGTATTAAAAGCAGCAAGTTCCTGGCGGAACCCATCCCAGCCATGATGATTGTAATTATGATTCTGCTCATGACGCAGCTGCAAAGTATACCGAAAATGCTGTTAACCCTCTTAACAGCGCCGCTTGGTATTATCGGTGTATCCATCAGTCTCCTCCTCACCGGAAGTCCTATGGGATTTGTGGTCCAATTGGGAATTCTGGCCTTGTTCGGTATTATTATGCGCAATGCCGTTATATTGATGGACCAGATTGAACAATATCTGGTGGCCGGCGACTCGCTATGGGACGCTATTGTGGAAGCGACAATCAGCCGCTTTCGCCCTATTTTGCTAACAGCCGCAGCCGCTATCCTAGGCATGATTCCGCTGATATCCAGTACTTTGTGGGGCTCCATGGCGATTGCCATCGGCGGCGGTTTACTGGGAGCAACCATCTTGACTTTGCTGGTGCTGCCGGTTATGTATGCTACCTGGTATAAGGCACAACCAGATGCCGGTACAAAAAATAATTCCTTAAATGATGAAGGAAAGTCAATGTCTCAGTAATATGGAGCAAATTGCGCTGGAAGCCAGCGAATTCCTCTAGTTTGTTAGGTCACCGATACATTTAATAAGGAGTTGCTTATCATGGAGGTTTTGTATAAAAAAATTTTAGTCCCCGTAGACGGTTCTGTCCATTCACGCAAGGCATTGTCTCATGCAGTAGCGTTAGCCCGTTCCTTTGCTGCCGAAATTGGGATTCTTTACGTATCAGTTTTATCGCAGCAAGTCCCTTTATATGACCAAGTCAAGGGATCCAAAATCCCGCCAAACGCATCTACAGATCCAGTAAACTTTGCTAAAGCAATTCTGTCAGAAGCGATCAAACAAGTTCCAGAAGACATACTCGTTCAAACACACAACGAAGTTGGCGAACCACGCATTATGATTACCGACTTTGCCGCACAAAATGGCTATGATGTCATCGTCATTGGCAGCCGGGGATTAGGAACGATTTCTGGATTGCTCCTGGGGAGTGTCAGCACGTACGTCGTCCATCATTCCTCATGTCCTGTTTTGATTATCAAATAATCTTTATCTCAACTAAAACCGCGGCAGTCTTTTCCCTATATATTTATGATCAGCTGACAGCGGCGAATGCAACGTAATGACAGACATTTTCTTAGCTTACTGCATTCCCCTGTCACTCTGCTGCTTTGTATAAAATATCTTTGGCATAGCAATATAAACTTAAAATAATCCAATCGAAAGGAGACAACTATGAAATCATCATATTTTTATATAAAAACGCTCTTCGTACCAATTCTTGCGTCCGCTCTATTTTGTCAAACTGCCCTGGCAGCGCCGTTAGAACTCTCGCTTGATGCCAGTATTGCTCTGACTTATAAGAATAATCCGGCATTGCAGATTGTAGAAGCGCGCACAGACCAGACCGTCTGGGCGCTGAGAGAGGCTCAGACCAATAAAGCTGTATCCATTGATTATACCCATACGGATATGCGTTCCAATTCTCCACCCACCTGGTCACCCTCTTCGGCAGCCGTCTCCCCCTATAACTATTTCAGCAACCAGATCATCGCCAGCCTCCCGCTCTACACTGGCGGCAAAGCGGAAAACGCAATTGAACAAGCGAAACTCAGTCACAGGGTGTCTCAGCTTGAAATCGCAGCCACCAAACAGCATCTCAAGTTAGAGGCCAGTACAGGTTATTATAATATGCTGCAAAACCAGACCCTATTAGAAATTGCCAAACAAACGGTGAATGATTTTAGCGCTCATCTTAATCGTGTCCGGCAAATGTACGATACCGGCGTGGCACCCTGGCATGACGTACTGCAAACCAAGGTCCGGCTGGCAAATGCGGAAAATGATTTAGTAAAAACGCAAAACGATTATGATTTAGCCGTCTACAACTTAAATAAAACCATGGGCTTACCCCTGCGCAGCGAAATTACGCTGACAGAACCGCTAATCTATCAAGAATATGCTTTGGCTCTTGACGACGTTACCTCCTATGGATTGGCGCATCGTCCGGAGATGACTCAACAGCAGGCGAATATTAAAATAGAAGAAGCACAAATCAAAATTGCCCAAAGCGGACAACATCCCAAGGTTATGCTCACCGGGACCATGGCCTGGGATAATGATGACTTTGCAGGCACGGCGAACAGAGATTGGACCGCTATGTTGGTAACCCAATTTAACCTCTTTGACTCCGGCAATACCAAAGCCAAAATCAGGCAGGCACAATCAGGCGAGTTAGCCGCACGGAAACAAGCGCAACAAACACAGGATAACATTTCCTTGGAAATCAGCGATGCTTATTTGAGTATGAAGGAAGCAGAAAAACGAATAAGTACCAACAAGGTAGCTGTTGAAGAAGCCAGTCTGAATTTTGATATTGCGCAAAGAGCTTATAGTGCCGGTGTCGGTACCAATTTAGATGTTATGGATGCCGAACTGGCACTAAACCAGGCAAAAACCAACTATACTAACTCATTATTTGACTATAACATCAGCAAAGCCCAACTCGACAAGGCGATAGGCAGCGAATAAACCACTAAGGAGATATGCTGCCAGTGCATGAACAATGTGATAAAAAACATGTATGGATGGTCTGTGCTAGTAGAGCCACAAGTATAACTGTTCCCATCAGTCGGACGATGGTGACGTAAAGGCTATAATTCAATCATGATTTGTAATCCATTAAGAATATTGAGAACTGAAAGGACACTGTACACCCATGCTAAAACACAAGAATGTATTACTTGTTTTAGGAATTATCTTTATTGCTTCTAATTTAAGAACTCCGCTGACAGCAGTAGGACCGCTCGTTAGCGATATACGTTCTGATCTTGGTATTTCAAACGGTATGACTGGCTTCCTTACGACACTGCCATTGCTTACCTTTGCCGGACTTTCGCTGCTTTCTTCTAAATTAGGCCCCAAAATAGGCAATGAACTTGCCATATTTCTTGGCCTTATTGTATTAATTGCCGGCATACTACTGCGCTCTGCAGGAGGAAGTGCCGCCTTGTTCGCCGGAACATTTCTGATTGGTATGGGAATTGTGGTCGGCAATGTTCTAATCCCCAGTATTATAAAACAAAAATTCCCCGAAAAAGTGGGGTTAATGACCAGTATTTTTTCAATTGCCATGTCTCTCTCGGCGGGAATTTCATCTGGCATGAGCGTGCCGCTTGCCAACGATCTCCACTGGGGGTGGCGTCAGTCCCTGCTGGTGTGGATCTTGGCTGCTGTAGCAGCCATCATCTTTTGGCTGCCTCAACTTTATCATCGCGAAAGAGCAGTGAAAGTCGCAAAACCAGCTTCCACTGCTAACTCTGTTTGGCATTCTTCTCTGGCTTGGCAAGTGGCCTTCTTTATGGGGCTGCAGTCATTTCTTTTTTATTGCTTCATTGCCTGGTTTCCTGCAGTTCTCCAAAGCCATGGCTTAAGTATGGCAACTGCCGGCTGGCTACTGTCTTTTTACCAAATCATTGCCATTCCTGCCTCTTTTATCGTACCAATATTAGCTGATCGCTTCAACGACCAACGTGCTATTACGGCAATTTCCTGCCTGATCTATTTTTGGGGACTGCTTGGACTTCTGCTGAGTAAAAATATGATACTGCTCACTACATCAGTTGCCTTGATGGGAGTTGGCGGAGGTGCCTGCGTCAGCTTAGCATTTACTTTTATCGGGCTACGCAGCAGCAATGGCGCCCAAGCTGCAGAGTTATCGGGAATGGCTCAGTCTGTGGGCTATTTGTTAGCGTCCGCAGGTCCGCTTATAATTGGTTATCTATTTGATTACACGCAAACATGGGCTTCTTCCATTGTCGTATGGCTAATTATCACGTTACTTCTTCTATATGCCGGTCTTGGTGCCGGGCGAAACCGATACATTTTCCCAATGGACGAGCCCAAACAAAGCCCTAATTAAGACAAGCAGAGGTTAGATGCGCAATTACCTGCCAATGGCAAGCGGTCATCAAGAAATGACTGCATTGGAAAAATTGTTAGTCTTTCGACAACTCCACCATAGTAAAAAGAGAGGTGAAACCATGTTAAAAAAAGCTGCACTGCATATCCTGTTTCATAACTGGAAACAAGGAAGTTTCTCCGTCCTGTTCTGGGATGGCGACCGAAAAAATTTTGAAAAAGAACCATCGGCAATGACACCATGAACTATTCCTGCGGCTATTTCAAAACACCGCAGGATACCCTGCACCAGGATTCGAACCTGCGACCTCTTGATTCGTAGTTAAACGCTCTATCCAGCTGGGCTACGGAGCCAATTACTATATAATTTATTTAACGTCCGATACATATCGGATCATCCATTAATTATTATGTCAACTATTTTCGAGGATTTTTTAGCATCAACTGATAATCTTCTAAAATTGTGGAATCAGAATGTAGCAGTTCACGCAAAGCCAAGGCACAAGAGCCAATTACTCCAGAATGTACGCCAAGATCTGAGATTTTGATCTGCACTGACTTGGCAACCTCAGGAAAAGAATGATTGTTTACCATATCTTTAATAGGATTAATGAAAGTTTCTGCCACTACCCCTAATTTACCACCAATAAAAATTGCTTCTGGATTATACATATTAACGACATTGGCAATGGCCAAACCTACGTATTTCCCTACTTGCTGCAAGAGTTCCCATGAGTAAGACCCTTCACTCTTTGCTGATTTCAAAATATCTTCAATGCCAATTTTTCCAGTCTGTTCCCAAACTATTTTTAGAGGATCTTGAGGGTTTATCATTGCTATTTCATCATTTGCTTTGCGTAGTAATGCTGGAATGCCGCAGATGGCTTCTAAGCAACCTCGATTCCCACAATTACATAAAGGACCATTTTCCATCATGAAACTATGTCCAATCTCTCCAGCATGCCCTTGAGCACCTTGTATCACTCGATCAGCACTAATAACACCAGCACTAATCCCTTCGCCTAGATTGACGTAGACTAGGTTTCTAAAGCTGATACCACCACCAAACCACCATTCCGCCAAGGCCGAAGATTTGGCGTTGCTTTCAATAAATACGGGCAATTTCATTTCATTTTTCAATGTTTCTTTCAAAGGAAACTGACGCCACTTAGGTCCTAAGTTGACAGAACGCTTCACGATCCCTTCTCTAGCACTTAAGAGTCCAGGGAAAGCAATCCCGATGCCCAAAAAATTCTTGTTTCGGTTTTCTTCACTATAAAGGACTTGCCCCAGGGCCTCTATCAATTGAGGAATGCCAATATCCGGTTCCGTCATATTAAGATCCAGGGTTAGACTATGAATGGGATCATTTTCCAAATCAGCGATCACAAGCACCGTTTCATGACTTGTGATCTCAACTCCAATGACATAACCAGCTTTAGCATTAAATTTAAGCTTCATGGGCTTACGTCCACCTTGGGAGGTTCCAAGCCCCACTTCCATGACAAATCCCATCTCTAGTAATTCTCGAATAATACCCGTTATGGCGGGTGGAGTTAGGCCTGTTAATTGAGCTAATTGCTGGCGAGATACCAATTCATTTTCTTTGATGATATTAAGAACAGTCATTCTATTTAAATTTTTAACATATTTACTATTACCAGGTTTTTTTACCATTTTATCACCTTACTTCCATTTAAGGAAAAAACTTTATTATGTTAATTAACTATCCGTTTGTTAACATTCTCTATAAAAAGCGGAATTCCTGCAGATTTTTTTTGCTTCTAATTTTTCCTTGGAAGTGAACTGAATGAAAATGGCATCTCTTCTGATTTACCAGCAGAGATGCCATTTTTCTTAATTTGGTGTCTATTTTTTTCTATTATTCTAAGGGAAAACCAAAATATGTTTTTGCATTGTTAAAGGAAATGTCTTTCACAATTTCGCCAACCATGTCAAAATCAGCAGCTACTTCTCCATTTTCAATCCATGTCCCCAATAAATTACAGAGAATTCTTCTAAAATATTCATGACGTGTATAGGATAAGAAACTTCTAGAATCCGTAACCATGCCAACAAAACGACTTAATAGGCCTAGATTGCTTAGAGAAATCATCTGTTCACTCATACCTGTTTTATTGTCAATAAACCACCAAGCTGTACCAAATTGCATTTTCCCTGGGATACCACCAGCTTGGAAATTACCAAGCATAGTTCCTAAAACCCCATTATCTTTTGGATTGAGGGTATATAAAATAACTCTTGGCAGGCACCCTTCTATTTCCAAAGAATCTAATAATCTTGACAAACAAAAGGCTACTTGATGATCATGAATAGAGTCAAATCCAGTATCTGGACCCATTTTTTTGAACATCTTCGTATTATTATTCCGTAGTGCCCCAATGTGAAGTTGCATCGCCCAACCTAAGTTTGCATACTTTCTTCCACAAAATTGTAATACAGCTGTCTTATAACGTTCTAGATCAGCATCGGCAATCACTTTCCCCTGCAAGGCGTCAGCAAAGATTGCTTCTAAAACCTCTTGTGAACTTTCTAGATAAGGAACTTTTTCTAAAGCATGATCAGCCGCGCGGCAGCCCATTTCATGGAAAAATTCAATCCGCTTAGCAAGAGCTTGTAAAAATTCATTGTAATTAGTAATTGTTATTCCTGCCGCCAAACCAACTCTCTCAATCCATTGGGTAAAGCCAGAAGCATTTAATTCCATACCTTTATCTGGACGGAAAGTAGGAAATACCTTAACTTTGATGCTAGCATCTTCGCGAATTTTTTGATGATATTCTAAAGAATCTCCTGGATCATCCGTTGTACAAACACACTTTACATTGGACTTTTCAATCATTCCCTGGGCACTATATTCATCAAGAGCTAATAGGGTATTGGCTTTTCTCCATATATCATCAGCAGTCTTGACTGTTAAAGGCTCATAAATTCCAAAATAGCGTTGAAGTTCTAAATGCGTCCAGTGATAAAGAGGATTGCCAATACATTTTTCTAAGGTTTTCGCCCATGCCAAGAATTTCTCATAATCTGTTGCACTGCCTGTAATGCTTTCTTCATCCGTACCGTCACTGCGCATAGCGCGCCATTTGTAATGATCGCCATACAACCAAACTTCAGTAATGTTTTTAAAGCGTTTATTCTCAAAAATATCTTTTGCATCTAAATGACAATGATAATCGATAATTGGCATCCCTTTTGCATATTCGTGATAAAGTTTGACTGCTGAATCATTTTCTAACAGAAAGTTTTCTCCCATAAATGGTTTCATAATAAAGGCTCCCTTCTTACTTTTTTATAATTATAGTTGTTTATCTTGATTAACCATGCCCTACCTTATGGTACCTTCTAGGACTTGGCACAAGCTAAGTGTTCTAATAAACGGACAAGGAATTTTTCCTTACCATTGGTACGTGCTAGATAGAGTCCATTAAACACTAGGATCATACCGAGCCATTGAAGCCAAGTTAATACTTCTCCCAACAGTATCCATGCTCCAATAATTGCAAAAAGGGGAACAAGGTTTTGAAAGAGAGAGGCTCTTGTACTCCCAAGCTTGCCAACACACCAAATCCAAGCAACATTGGCCAATAAGAGGGCGAACAAACCAGAAAAGAAGATGCTAATCCATGCCATAATAGGAACATCTCCCCATGATACAAGGCTTACTTCCGGTATGGCCACCATGCTAAATACAATCGCTGAGAGCGTCATGACATAGGCAATAATTTGGTGGGCAGAATACCGTTCCAACAAATCTCTGGAGAAAATAGTATAATAACCCACACCAAATTGGGATAATAAAATCAATGCCGCCCCCATTACATGATTACTGTCCAAGCTGATATTTTTATCTGATCCTAATACAACACAGGTAATGCCAACTAAAGACACGAGCATACCAACGATCACAAAAAAAGAAATAGCTTCCTTTTTAAATATACGATTCATTAGTATCACAGTAAGTGGCAATAGAGCATTCATAATGGATGCATTCCCTGCTGTAGTATGGGGTAAACCGATCATGAGCAGTAACTGACTGCAACAAAATCCAAGTAGCCCTACAGCAAGAATCGAGGGAATATCGCATCCCTTGATTGGTTTATTAGTACCTGAATAGAATAATATCACCCAAGCAAATATGGATGCCAATAGTAGCCTAAGAGCATTGTATAAAAGAGGTGATAGATAACCTAAGCCTATTTTCATAAGAGGAGTGTTCACTCCCCAAATGAAAACCGTTAGTAAAAGAACTCCTTCTGTAATTCTCTGCTGCCTCATCATAACATCTCCATACTACTGTAACTGGCGTGTATGCTTATAGCGTAACGCCATTTTTAAAGATCGCAATATCACGGAATCCCATTTTTTCAGACTTTGTTAAAGATCCAGAAGCTACGTCAATCACCTGCTGCAATAATTTTTCCGCAGTATCTTCCATGGATTGCCCCTCTAGTAATACACCAGCATCAAAATCCATCCAATTGGATTTGCGCGTAAAGATTTCACTATTGGTTGCAATTTTCATAGTTGGCACAGCAGTGCCAAGGGGCGTTCCCCTGCCAGTGGTAAATAAGATAATCTGACAACCAGAAGCTGCCAATGCGGTTGCAGCTACGATATCATTGCCCGGAGCACTAAGCAGAGTAAGACCTTTATTTTTTACCACATCACCGTATCCTAAAACATCAACAACTTGACTCCGACCGCCTTTTTGCGTACAACCTAGGGATTTTTCTTCCAGAGTGGTAATTCCGCCTTTTTTATTCCCTGGGGATGGATTTTCGTAAATAGGTTGGTTATGATCTTCATAGTATTTTTTAAAATCATTCACCAGATGAACAATTTTGCCAAAAACCTCTTCGTTGATGGCGCGATCCATCAAAATGGTTTCTGCACCAAACATTTCTGGAACTTCCGTTAAGACGCTTGTACCGCCGCTTGCCCCTAGTTTATCCGAGAATTCGCCAACGAGGGGATTGCCAGTAATACCAGAAAAACCATCGGAACCGCCACATTTTAAACCCACTACTAGCTCTGAAATGGGACAATCCACTCGTTGATCCTTTGCAGTCTGCTCAATCAATTCATAAATGGCTTTGATACCACTCTCCACTTCATCTTCTACATCCTGGGCAACTAAAAACTTCACTCGGTTAGCATCATAAGGTCCTAACACTTTTTTAAATTCTTCGATATAATTATTTTCACAGCCAAGCCCTAGGACCAATACGCCAGCGGCATTGGGATGATTCACTAGATCAGCCAGAATTCGTTGGGTGCTGGTATGATCTTCTCCTAATTGAGAACAGCCGTAAGGGTGAGTAAATTCATAAATGCCATCAATATGTTTTGCGGCTTGGAATTTTTCACTGGCACCACACGCAATGAGCTGGGCTGTGCGATTCACACAGCCAACGGTAGGAACAACCCATATTTCATTACGCACCCCAACCTTACCATTGGCTCTAGGATAGCCTTTAAAGGTTTTGGGCAGAGACTCACTTTTACTTTCTTCGCCTACTGGACGATATTGGTACTCTAAAATATCTCCTAAATTGGTTTTCACATTATGAGAGTGAATCCAATCCCCCATCTTTACTTCTTGGATGGCGTGCCCAATAGGAAAACCATATTTAATAATATTTGCCCCTACTGGAATATTTTCTAAGGCAATCTTATGACCTTTGGGAATGGTAACGGCTGCAGTGACCGCTATACTGCCGACCAGATAGGTTTCACCCGCAGTAAGTTCTTCTATTGCAACGGCAACATTGTCATGAGTATTAATTCGATTTAATAACAAAATAACCCCTCCATATCAGAGCTTACCGCTCCCTTACTTCACTAGCTCAGCAACTGTTTTTTGCATACCAAGGTTGGTAATTTTAAATAAATATTTGCCAAGACACTCAATAAAACCATCGATTTCAGATAAATCTTTATCCCATAATTTTGTATTCTGCAGCACTTGTTTAGCGACTTGCTCGGCCGATTGTTGACTGCCATCAAAACTGGACCATGCTGCTGCAAAAAATTCTAAAGCCCATACATCATCTTTCATAATAAATTCATCTTTTTCTCTACGTGCTTGCATGCCATTGCCATCTACTTTTCCATCTTTATACACGGCAATCAAAGCTGCTAAGGAAAAAACTAATTTTTCTGGCAAGCTGCCATTGATTGTATGATATTCAAGAATGGATGGTAAAACCCGGGCTTTAAATTTAGAAGCAGAATTTAACAATATGCTGAGTAAATAATGTTTGATATAAGGGTTCTGGAATCGTTCCACTACGGCACTAGCAAATTCCTCTAGCATACTTTTATCCAGATTAATGGAAGGTATAATTTCATCTTGGATAATTTGTCGTACGTACTTACCCATCACTTCATGATCCATCATTTCACCAACTGTATCTAAACCATACAAAAATGCTGCTGGTACAGATGCAGTATGAGCGCCATTTAAAATCCTGACTTTCCGAGTTCGATAAGGGGTCATATCTTCCGTCCATATAACATTAAGACCAATTTTGTGGAAGGGTAATCTCTCTGACAATTCTTTAGGTCCTTCAATAACCCACAAATGGAATAACTCTCCTGTATTGACTAGAGAATCGTCATAACCTAAAGAGTCAATGATCGTTTTGATTTCATCTCTTGGATAACCAGTTACCACACGATCCACCAACGTATTTAAGAAGTGATTATTTTCAGCTACCCAACGGGAAAATTCTTGGGGCAACTTCCAAAGCTCTGCATATTGTAATACAGCTTTTTTCAAATTATCGCCATTTCGATCAATTAATTCACAAGGTAAAATGACCATCCCTTTACTTGTATCTGCCTTAAAATATTGAAAACGATGATATAAATAAGACGTTAATTTTCCTGGATAGGAAGTAGGTGGCTCATTTTCAAACTTATCTGTTGGATCAAAGGTAATACCAGCTTCCGTCGTATTGGAAATAACATATTCAATTAATGGATCTTCTGCACATTTTAAATAAGCATCCCACTGGGTATAAGGGTTTAAACAACGACTAATGGAACTGATAACTTCCTTTTCTTCCACTGGCTGTCCGTCGCGTAATCCACGTAGTAAAAGGGTATATAAGCCGTCCTGTTCATTGACCATATCAGCAAGTCCTTCTTTAATGGGTTGCGCTACTACGACGCGACCATTAAACAAACTTTGTTGATTTAATAAATGAATCATCCAATCAGCAAAAGCTCTTAGAAAATTCCCTTCACCAAACTGTATTACACGTTCAGGCAAATCTCCTGGATATTTTTGTACTTTTAAGTCATTTGGAAATGAAAAATTACCCTTTACTAATGAACTATTTAATTTTTCCACCGTTAACTCCCCCTAAAATATATGTTTTATAAACCGCGAGCAGCACGTACTTTTCCAATAAATTGTTTCGCAATCTCTTCAATAGAATGATAATCACCAATTTTAGCACCCGCTGTCAAATTTCCGCCGATGCCAACAGCAACGCAGCCGGCTTTAATCCATTCTCCCACATTCTCTAAATTCACGCCGCCAGTTGGCATGAGTGGTGCTTGTGGAATTGGTCCTTTAATGGCTTTAATAAAAGATGGTCCAAAGGCATCACCTGGGAATATTTTTACGATATCAGCACCCGCTTCCATGGCGGCTATAACTTCAGCAATGGTCATAGCTCCAGGCATGACAGGAACTTGGTAACGATTGCATAACTTAACTGTCTCCAGATTTAGTGATGGACTGACAATATATTGAGCGCCTGCTAAAATGGCAATTCTAGCTGTTTCAGGATCAAGTACCGTTCCTGCCCCAATAATCATTTCTTCCGGTGAATATGCTTTCCGTAAATCCGCAATCACTTGGGCTGCCTCTGGAATAGTAAAGGTAATTTCAATGGCAGCAATCCCCCCCTTCATACATGCCTCAGTGATCTTAATGGCCTGCTCAGAATTCTCTGCTCGAACTACAGCAACTACCCCTGACTGCATCAATTTTTGTAATACATTAATTCTAGGTATCAAACTAACCCCTCCTTAAATAATTTTTATTTCTATCGTGACGCCATGGCAAACTATTTAGCCAAATAAGCCTCTAGTTGCTCTCGCGTTGGGTATCCATCATAATCGCCTCTGACCATTACAGCCATAGAACCAATAGCATTGCCCCGTCTAACGGCTTCGCCCAAAGATAAACCTTCGCGCATGGCCGATAATAAGCCAACAGCAA
>Ga0316604_10002528_pt1 | contig 13881 bp, 14 predicted proteins | sample OWC_soil_day20_C_FD_207650 | JGI IMG/M metagenome (GOLD analysis project Ga0316604, IMG submission 207650) | Wetland soil microbial communities from Old Woman Creek delta, Ohio, United States - OWC_soil_day20_CT | ecosystem: Environmental > Terrestrial > Soil > Wetlands | place: USA: Ohio... | reverse complement strand
CAAAGTCTGCCTCAGGCAGAGTTCAGGCAGACTTTAATCAGCAAAATATTGTACTTCTTTAACACAAACAGGCAGAGTAGGCAGAGTTCCCGCAAACCCGCGTAAATACTGGGTTAATAGTCTGCCTCCCTAAAAAATGTCAGGCAGACTTTAGGCACCAACAGGCAGACTTACACCTAAAATAGCCTACTCTGCCTAGTAAGCCCACTAAGCCTACTAAGCCCACTATGCCTATAAGAAGAGAATATATATATATATTTATATATAGGGGGTATATATATGGATGGTTCTATAGAGGTGTTATTAGATATGGCCAGGAGTAAAAATATGGAATTAGAACTGGGCGATAATGATACACTAAAGGTTTCCTTTCATGGGGAACAGGATGATTTACTCATTCAAGCACTTCGAGATAATAAGACGAAAATTATTGAAATATTGCGGCGCCAAGATATCCAGCCCACGCCAGCTTATAACACGGCGGAGGATGTTATTCGGGCGATCTATGAAGGAACGTTTAAGGGGGCGGCCTTAATACCGGTTTTGCCGGCATATCATGAGATATTGGGACAAGCCTGTTGGGTGTGTTCAAAGACTGAGACAGCGGCTAAAAAGCGGCATACTGAGCAGGAAATGGTCTTTACAGTGGGAGAGTTCAAAGTGATAGTGGAAACCGCTTTGCAAGGAAGCGAAGCTTTGCAGTCGGTAGTTAATGTTAAGCGTGCCTTTGGCGGCATTATAGGGGTTGCATAAAGGGGGAGAGAAGATGCAGTATTACTACACAGACACGGAATTAAAGCAGCTTTTGCAGAGCCTGGTCATTTTGATTGATACCAGGGAGCAGGAGAATGGTCATATAATAAGCTACTTTGATAAGCAGAAGATTATATATACTAGCCGCAAACTTGATTTTGGCGATTACAGTCTTATGCTGCCGGCCAGTCCCGCCCTGGGTATAGTAAGAGACACGTACTTTGTTAATGGGATTGCCATTGAGCGAAAGGGCAGCCTGGAAGAGCTCAGCGGTAATTTGACGCAGGACCGGGCGCGGTTTGAATCTGAACTTATCCGGGCCAATAAAGCAAAGCTGCTGCTCTTGATTGAAGATGCCAGCTATGCAGATATTGTGGGCCATAAGTACCGTACGCAGTATGAGCCAAAGGCCTTCTTAGCTGCACTAAAAACCTATGAGGCTAGGTATGGGTTAGGGATTAACTTTATACCTTCAGTATGTGCCGGCAATTTCATATACCATACGTATTACTACTACCTTAGAGAGTATTTGAAAACGGGCGGGATGGTTGCATGAATCTAATCATTATTCGGCGGCCGCGGCAGATTATCGCGCTGAGCGAGGATGAGATATTGGAAATGCTTAAAGGCCGTACTGATCTGTGGGAAGTAGCCTTGAAACGGGGAAAGGGCGTGCTACGGTTCGAGAAGGGCCAGGCGAGAAAAGGGAAGGTGGATAAGCCGCCATAAACTGGCCCTGCGTTAATGGTAACGCTCGCTGTCTGAATGGTAACGTTTATTGGTAACGCCAAGAGTAACAACGGGATTGTTGTACTGCATTAATTTGGAGTACAACAATGGAGTACTCCAGTTTTGGAGTACAAAAAATACGTAGTACTCCGAAAAAATACGGAGTACTACACTACTGCAAATACGCAGTACTATAGGGGAGCGCTCCAGTAAAAACGCTCCATTTCAAAGGGGAGCGTTCCGTAATAAATAAAGGAGCGCTGCGGGAATAAGGGAGCGGCCATTGCAGTGAGAGACCAAAATTTTTAACCGCTTATGAATAAAATGACGTTCCGGAATGCTACTAAACTAATAAGCAAATATCTGAAACCAACTCAAATAACCAGGCACTTAATATTAACTAAAACTAACCATTTTGAAAGAAGGAAATTTAGTAGCAGCATGCTTGTGCAGCAACTATTGCCTGCACCATTTGCACACAAATCATGCACACAAATAACGTGTACAAGGGTCCATTTCCTGCCGGTAAAGCATCGAATCGTTTGGGTAGTGGTTTGGACTAATAAAATAAAAAAAGCCCACCATGGGCTTAAAATGGGGAGAGATATTAATGAAAAATGTAAAGATGGAAGTAACCGGTGACATTCTGACGATCACAGTTGATTTATCCAAACGGTATGGCAAGAGCAGCAGCGGTAAGAATGTGATTGTGGCCAGCAGCGAAGGCAATCAGTCGGTACCGGAGACGGATTATAAAATTGGCCTGAATGTTTACACGAAGGCCGGCGAGGAATAAAGTTAACTCACTGGTTATTTAGAAGTTTTAGGGTTGGCTTGTAGTCTGAGGGTAAAGGATAATTACGTATATTATTGAATTTTGTAATAGTATCATATTCGTATGTTATGGGGAGTATCGATAATGAATATTGGATTTATGGCCCTTGAGACATTTGTTCCGACTAAAAAATATATCGAATGGAGCCGGCTTATCCAAGTTAAAGAAGTGGTGTCTCTTGATTGCTCGTTATGTCCTAGTGTAATACATATAGAGGACGACGATATTGAACACTTGCAACAGAAAGAGTCTTACTACGATATTTTTAACAACTTGGATTGGGTCTTACAAAGGGCTAAGGATGTAAAAGACAAGCAGATATTAGCAGTTTTGAGAGAGCCTACGAAAGAATGCAAGGCCATTCCGTTTGACAGTGGGTTTCATTTTTGTGGATATGATTTGGTTGAAGATGATACCAAAATCAGTGCTTTAACTAATTGTGGCGGATTTGATGAAGCTTTTTTGCCTAGTGCACTTTCGAAGTATGGCCTAATTGAAGATTTTGTTGAAGCGAAGAAAGTACAGCTATCATTACGAGAGAAGTATCCTGCTGATGATCATGCATACTGTACATTATGGGCTATCTGGAAAATGGATTTAGTTTGACCGAATATAGGAAAATGAACAACAATTATGCAGCACTAAATCCAAGAGAGGATGAATTAAATGGGAGAAAAGTTATCTCAATTAACAAAGGCCTCATTAGAGGCTTTAGAAGATGATGAAGTTGAATATGAAATTTATATGTATATTCTCACGAAACTCATCGGGAAGAATTATAATAAGCAATACGATATTATTTCAAAGCTTCCGAATGGTTTGAAGTTTTTATTTACATCATGCCAATTAGAAAACGAGGTACATAACGGTGGTTTTAATCAATATTTTTACAACACTTGCGGCGAATTTATTGATGAAGCATAGAAGCATTTTATTACTTTGGTCTTCCTAAACTAGCTGAAGTCATAATTAAAGCTGCTAATGTAGTTATAGAAGAAAAAGATATTCATATTGCTAGTAAGAAGGAAGGTACGCTAGAAGCATTCAGTGCTTCTTACAAACTTACAAAACTTGGAGAAGTTGATAATGAGTTTTATGACTATGCCAATAGCATAAGCATAGCACGTATTAAAAAAATAAGAGAAAATATTAATGAATTCCTTGTTTAACTAGCGGCGGTAACATTCCTTCAGTGTGCTCTATACTAAGACTGGAGAGGAATCGCAGCCATGGAACTGAAGCGCAAAATAGGGACACCGCCCGGGAATAGAAACGCGGCCGGCCATGGAGCGCCAAAAGGCAATAAAAATGCCGCCGGCAATCGCGGCGGCTGGGGCGGTCCGGTAAGAAAACGCAACGTTTGATTGCGCTGCCAGGGAGAGGCCGGCCGGAAAAAAACGGTTAGCCGGCTTGGATTAGCAAGCATACTTTTGCATATAATTGGGGGCGGGACTAAGATCCCGCCCTTAAGTATTAATATTCATATGCTGGCCTTCCCAAGAAATTGGGAAAGAGTTTACTACCAATGGAGAAATTGCTAATAAAGGCCGTCATTTGGTCTTGGAAAATGTCAATTACGGTCTTTCACATCCTCGGTACTTGTTTATTAGGTCATTAAATTCCATTACATACTTTTCAAGACGTACCTTATCTTCTTGCGAATTCAAGAATGGTTTTCGTTTACCAATAACTAAAACATCCTTTGTCTTTTCCTTGGTTTTAAGCGGATTCTTAATTTTTTTGTAAGGTGCAAGTACAAATGAAGTGATATTAGCAGTATTTGCTGTCAACCAAGCAATTTGCTCAGTTGAAAACAAATTACTATTAAAATCTAACCTTTCTAAATTCGCGATTTTGGCAAGTGGAGTAATATCATTATCATTAATTTTTTTAGCTGAAAAAATAAGTTTCTTTAACTTTTTTGTGCGTGAAAGCGGTGTTAAAGAATCTAAAATATAGTTACTCCATATCATATTTCCGAAATACAACTCTTTTAAAATAGGTGCCAAGGGGATTTCCTCTAACGTATGCATCCGTGTAAAGTCATCAAAACTAAGACCTCTTAATTTCGGATTTTTTGATAAATCCCAAAGATGTGTGACTCGCTGATTCCAAAAAAATATCAAATACTCAATATTCTTAAGGGTCTCAAGCTTTTTGAAATCAGTTATTAAAGGACACTTCCAGAAATATATAATTTTGAATTGCTGCCCATAAGTTTCAATAAAGTACTCGAATGTATCCTGAGTTAATCCACTAATCCATATTTCAGTTGCATCGCAATCCTTTAAACTATCAATATCATTTTTAGTAAGGCGTCCACCAGAAATATCGCCTTGGAGTAAAGACACACATTTATCAGCAACCATATCTCTGCAAGAAAAACTCTGTAAGTAATAATCCAATCCTTGTATCTTTTCCATTGTTCTCTCCCATTTTATCTGAGCAGTTTTAACTGGCTATTCTGAGGGGGCAATTCCACTAACTTCAAACTCACATGTATATCATTTGACGAAAGCCCTTAATACGATATTCGAATCAATACTCATGTTTCACCTTTTAAGCCGTGCTTCGTATTCTCTGATTTTTTCGCTGGTAATGCTGTGTAGTTTATCTTCGAGCTTAAGGACTTCTTGCCAAAGTGATTGTTTTGTTGGTTTATCATTCGCTGCTCGAAGTTCTTCGAAGCATTTAACTAATAATTGTTTAGTTTCTAACTCTCCGGGCCAATTGCCAGGCATAATTCTAGTGTCATGATCGGGGTAATACATTACTAAATACTTTTTGAAGTTCTCCCTGGCCTGGGTTAGCGAATATATTCCGTTTGGTCCGCCCCGAACTTTATCAGCAAAAGAATCATCCTGACCATCATCCTCCCAGTTACACAAGACGCAAATATCCCACTCCGGCATTTGGGGGTCGATTCTTTTAGATAATGTAGGATACCCACAACATGGGCAAAATGATCTTTCGATTGTCATAGTTATTTCCCTCCGGTTGAAGTTGTTACCAGATCTTTAATAGTGGCACAATATTCGCGTATCGAATAATTAATTCTAACCATAAGGGGGCTCGTACTTGCTAAACCATAGTAATTTAAATTAAGTTGGTGACAAAGAAGTTTTGCTCTTAACATATGGTAATCACTTGTGATAATTAGTAATATTGGCTCACCCGTAGAATTTGAATATGCGATATTCTTGCTAAATACTATATTCTGTCTTGTGGAAATGGACTTATCTTCATAAATTATTCTTTGACTATCAATGCCTTTTTGGATTAGATATTTACCCATGGCTTCAGCTTCTGAAACTAACTCTCCTTCTCCTTGGCCACCTGAAACTATTACTTTTACCGTTTCATTTTTGACAAGATAGTCATATCCTGTGTCTAATCGAGTTTTAACTGTATTGGAAATTTTATCGCCATCTAATCCTGCACCCAGAATTACTGCATAATCTACATGACTGTTAGTATTAGAATGCCATTCGCGTATAACAAAAGCTTCAATACCAATAAAAGAAATATAGAATAGAATTAATCCGCTAATGGCTATTTTACGCAAGAGTATAAAGCCTTTACTTAAACTTATATAAAATTTTGCTACATAAAAGTAGAGAAAATATACTAGAAACAAAGAGAGCCATGTACCTAAAAGGAATACAGTTCCGTAGGTGAAACCCAATAAGCATATTAGCAAAACAACGATTCCCAACAAGGAAATTAATGATGTCTTAATCAGTACAAGTTTGAAATTCATAGTATACTCTACTTTCATCATATTTGTACAGATGAGCATATTTAAATACTAATTAATATACTATTCCTCGAACAATCAATATAAACCTTCCCGAAAATGGTAGTTATGGATATAGCAGGGTAGTATTAGTTATAAGCTGTAATCCGTCTTATGTAACTTGCCATTCTGCAACTCGGTGTCTTTTTGGTAGATAATTTACAGGTAGATACTTCTGCCAATGGACGGATTAGCCTGGAATTGTGAGGTTTTGGTACCTGATTTATTACCGGAAAACGAGCAATCACCTGGCTTTGAATGGGCACGCGAATGGTAACACGGAACTGATAAAACCTTACATTGAAGGGTAACGCGAAATTCAAAGAGACAAAAAAATAACCGGCGCAATAGCCGGGGTATCACTACTTAACTGCTTTAAGTTGCTGCTGGCCTGCTTCCATGCGATCAAGCTAGGCAATAATTGCTTAAATTCCTCGCCGGCCCTTTCCTGTGGACTATATCCCGCCCGGGGCGGGGCAGGCAAGGGAAAAATGGTACCGTTTGGAGTTTAAATATCGGTCACATCAAAGGGGGCTTGAGATTTTATCTGCGGGATTATATTTTGGCATCTAAGTGCCCTAAAGGAAATAGTAATAGCCGGCAATCGCGGCGGCAAGGGCGGGCCGGTGGGTAATAAGTTTGCGGTTGGGAGAGGGCAGCTGCAGCGGGTGGCTGCTGGGGAGCATGGGGAATCAGGCAGCGGGGCGGGGTAAATAGTCACGCCATGGGCCGAAAAATCACTGTTGTTATGACCGGTCTTGGGCATTTGAAAAAACATTCTCGGGCCAGTGGGCTATATATACTTTGAATATCTAAAACAGTATTCATTTTATACTAGTTCGTTCATATGGCACAAAGTCAAAGATACCGCAAACAGATTATAAGAGTGACTTGAATGCGTATATTAATGAGGAGTCGTAAGTTGATATAGAACAGATATACGAGACAGGAATTAAAGCACAAATAAATTTCATTTATAGGAGATAGGGGTTTTGTGTGGCCCCTTTTTAAAATTTGTCGTCAAAATTATCTTTAGAAACACAATGAAAATTGAAGGATGATAGAAAATAATATAGAAAAAGTATTATATTTGTTAGATTGGAAGATAATAACTGCTTATTTGATTTGGGAGGTATTTGTATGTCGGAATATATTGAACAAACACCATTTTCTGGGGTTGAATTTGCTGAAAATCCTGAACCGCGCTGTCCGTGTCTCCTCCTGCTCGACGTATCTGGATCAATGGCTGGAGCACCTATAACGGAATTGAATGCGGGAATACGGGAATTTAAAGAGGAATTAATGTCTGATTCAATGGCAATTAAAAGAGTTGAAATTGCTATTGTGAGTTTTGGTCCTGTAAAAGTCCAGACAGAATTTCAAACTGCAGATGTTTTTCAACCTCCGGATCTGAATGCATATGGGGATACTCCTATGGGAGCCGCTATTGAACAAGGTTTAGAAATGATAAAACAAAGAAAACAACTTTATAGGGAAAATGGGATCTCTTTCTATCGACCATGGGTATTTTTAATTACTGATGGATCCCCAACCGATGCTTGGCAAAAGGCAGCTCAGCTGGTACGAGAAGGAGAAGAGTCCAAATCGTTCCTATTCTTTACTGTGGGTGTTGAAGGTGCGAATATGGATATTCTTAGTAAGATTGCTATTCGGCAGCCACTAAAATTAAAAGGATTAAGATTCCGTGAGCTCTTTTCTTGGCTTTCAAACTCGCTTAGTTCGATTTCTCATTCAAGTATCAATGATGAAGTAGCTTTACAAAATCCAGTGACACCTGAAGGATGGGGCAAAATTTGATGAAGCTCGATTCATGGCTTTATGGTTTTGCATCTGTCATGGGAACATCTCATAAAAAGACAAATAAACCATGCCAAGACGTTTGCACCTGCAATGCATTTCAGACTGCAGATGGTGAGAACGTGTTAATTGCTGTAGTCTCTGATGGTGCTGGCAGTGCATATTTGGCAGATGTCGGGGCATCAATGGTATGCTCATCAGTTATGAATTACTTCGGACAACTAGTAAAAGCAAATTCTTCTCAGGAAATTACTGAGATATTTTTGTATTCTGCAATGGACAAGTGGTTATTAAATGTCCAAAAATTAATTTCTGTTCGTGCTGAGGAAGAAGGCCATACTGTTCGCGACTATGCGGCAACAGTTTTATGTGGAATTGTTGGAGCTGGCTGGGCTGCTTTTTTTCAGGTTGGTGATGGAGCAATTGTTGTTTCAAATAATGAATATATCGCCGATGAAATTCAGGATAAATATAACTGGGTATTCTGGCCTCAAAAAGGTGAGTACGAGAATACAACCTACTTTGTAACAAGTTCTGAGGCTATTGATATTATGCAAAAAGGATACTGCCAGGGAATAATTCGAGAGCTGGCCATATTCTCCGATGGAATTCAAAATTTAACGCTTAATTACAATTCGCAGACAGTACATTCTCGATTTTTTGGCCCAATTTTTGACCAATTGAGAGAATCTGTGGGAAGTATTGATATAAGTAAAAACATAGAGGTATTTTTGAATTCGGAGAAAGTAAATCTTAAGACAGACGATGATAAATCTTTAATTTTAGCCTTAAGGTAGGTAAGTATGTGATGTCTTTCCAGTTACCGACTAAAATTTTTGACAGCCAGGGAAAAGTGATATCTCTTGGTAGCAAAATAGGATCTGGCGGTGAAGGTAGTGTTTTTGAAATTACCGACAGGTCGGAGATGGTTGTAAAATTATATCATAAACCACTTTCGACAGATCGGATTTCAAAGCTTAGTGCTATGGTTCAGGTGAAGAATGATCAACTATTAAAATTTGCTGCTTGGCCTACTGGCTTGCTATATAACGATAATCAAACACATAAAATAATCGGCATTCTTATGCCGAAGATAACAGGATACAAAGAGATACATTCACTGTATGGACCCAAATCAAGACTTCAAGAATTTCCTAGTGCTAATTGGCCTTTTCTAATTCATACAGCAACAAATCTTGCCAGAGCATTCAACGCAGTGCATTTTTATGGACAGGTCATTGGTGATGTAAATCATAGTAATATTCTTGTTTCACATCAGGCACTAGTAAAACTTATTGATTGCGATAGCTTTCAAATATCAAATAATAACAAAAAACATTTATGCGAAGTAGGTGTTTTAACGCATCAGCCCCCTGAGATGCAGCAATATTCATCTTTTAGGGGTATAATTCGCACGGCTAATCATGATAATTTTGGCTTAGCCGTTTTAGTTTTTCAGTTACTATTTATGGGTCGTCATCCTTTTGCAGGGCAGTATTTGGGTCAAGGCGATATGCCTATAGAAAAAGCGATTAAAGAGCAACGGTTTGCGTATAGTTTGAATTCAGGTAAAACTCAGATGAAACCGCCGCCAGGTACCTTATCCTTGAATGCAGTCTCACCAATGGTTACTTCATTTTTCGAGAAAGCGTTTTCGAATGGACCTAGTCAATTATCTAGACCGACATCGAAAGAATGGGTGGATGCATTAGACAGCTTTTCTAAAGAGTTGCAACAATGTGCTTATAATAATGGTCATCATTATTATAAAACGCTTGCAAACTGCCCATGGTGTGAGATTGAGAAAAGATCAGGGATTTTTTTATTTAGCTCTGTTGTAGTTTTCTCTACGACATCTAATCAGCAATTTCAGCTTGAAGCCGTCTGGAGTCAGATTACTCAAATTCACTCCCCAGGACCAGCGCCATCGCTAATAGATTATAAAACATTAGATATCAGACCATCTGAAGATGCACTAAAATTTGCAAAAAAACGAAGGTTGTATAAGTTATCCGCCGTTATTCTGGTTATTGTTGTGTGTATAGTTGTTATTAAATATACAATTTTTGGTTGGAAATTATTGATTACTGGATTAATAACCTACTATTTTGCATTTAGCATTTATAACAATAAAAATCAAGAAATACATATAGAAAAAAGATATAAAGATATAAAGTATAGTTATTCCTCAATGCTTGATAAATGGAATAATGAGGCAGGAGATGCTGGATTCAATAAGAAATTAGAGGAGTTAACCAGTGTAAAGAATGAATATTTGGACTTAAAAAATTTATATCAGAGTAAACTCCAGCAACTTAAAGCAACGTTGCGTCAAAAGCAACTGGATAAATTTCTGGATAGATATCGCATAGATAATGCAAAAATCGACAATATCGGAGCGGGAAGGAAAGCTACCCTACAGTCTTTTGGGATTGAAACTGCTTTAGATGTTAAAGCGCAAACGATAAGGACAATACCTGGATTCGGGCATAAACTAACAGGTAACGTACTGGCATGGAGGAAAGGCTTAGAAAGTCAATTTGTTTTTGACTCTTCAAAAGGGATTGATCCGGGTGATATAGATAGCTTAAACAAAGAAATGCAAAATCATAAATTGAAGCTTGAACGTTTATTACTAGGCGGTGCCAATAACTTAAAAACAATTTCACACCAAACAATTCAGAAAAGGACATTTCTAAAATCTGAAATTGAGAAATACTTAGTATCCTTAGCTCAAGCCGAAATGGATTATAAGACAATCAGTTGAAAAAACTATGTATACCCAATTGGTTTAAAGTACTTGTTGCAGCCAATAGATTAGCCTGGTTAAAAAGAACTCCCCGCAATATGGTCAGGAGTTCGCTATTTTGACAGTATTTTAATTTATCTAATTCAATTTCCTGACTAAAGAGCCGGTCATTGGTGTTTTGCTTTCTCTTGAATCAGGGTACCTTTTTATTTTCTTAAAGATTGAATAATAATTGGAGAATGTGTTTTCATTACAAGGTTTAGATGAGAGATATGGCGCTTTTTATTTGTGGGAATAATATCAAAGGATTTTGGTTATAGAAATTGAATAGAATATACAATGTAATTTTTTAGGAATACATTAGAGGAGGAAATTACATGACGGAAAAGATTGTTAATGAACAATTTGTATTATTTGAAGAGAATTATCTTTTGCGCACACTAGGGCCTATAGCCTCCTCTTCTGATATTGCATTAACGGAATTAGTAGCCAATGCTTGGGATAGTGGCGCCCAGACTGTTAAAATTACAATACCAGAAGCTAGTTTTGGTGAATTAGTTATAGAAGACGATGGCACAGGATTAACGCAGAAGCAATTTATGCAAAGATGGATGACTCTAGGTTACGATCGAATAAAGAATCAAGGGCTATTCGTAGAAACTCCACCAGGCCGAGATGTTTTAAAAGCCCGTCGTGCGTATGGACGGAATGGGATTGGACGACATGGGATGTTGTGTTTTGGGGATCGCTATTATGTTGAAACATCACGCGATGGGAAAGGTTACCGATTTTTAGTCACTGCATCAAGTGGTAAAGAACCTTTTAAATTAATTGAAACAGAAGAATTCATGTCAACAACACACGGAACAAAATTAAGGGTTAAAGTAGAACGAAATCTTTCGGATATCGATAAAATTCGTGATGTATTATCGGCACGTTTTTTATGTGATCCCGAATTTCATATAATCATAAATGGGAAATCGATTCCTTTGGAGGAACATCAAGGTGTTATAAATCGTAAGACTTTAATTGTTAATGAAAATGTAAAACTTGATGCATTTTTTATAGATTCGTCTAAGGCTGCCAGAACAGCTCGACAGCATGGTGTTGTTTTTTGGGTTGGTAAAAAGTCTGTTGGTGAACCTTCATGGAATTTAGGTGAAATAGTAGTACTTGATGGGCGAAGATCTGTGGCCAAAAGGTATACAGTAGTTATAAAAACAGATGATCTTTATGATGAAGTATTACCCGATTGGACTGGATTTCGCCGAACTCCTATCATGGATGAAGTTTACAAAGTGGTTCGTGCTTATGTAGAAAATGTAATTAGAGAACTTTCGCGTGAGCGAATTTCAGACATGAAAAAAGTAATTTTAAGTAGTCATCAGGACGAACTAGCGAAATTAAGTTCTTTTGAGCAAAAAGAAGTAGTGTCTTTTGTTGATGAGTTGGTTTATGAAGTGCCGAACGCTAATGAAGATTTTGTTTCTGCTGCCGTTAAGGCGGTTATTAACCTTGAAAAATCAAGATCTGGGGCTGAATTACTTAATAAATTATCTCAAATGTCCTTAGGTGATATCGAGGGGCTAAATAATCTGTTGGCCGATTGGACTGTCAGTGATGCGATTTTAGTTTTATCTGAGATTGATCGACGAATTTCAGTAATTGAGGCACTAGGGCGGCTATCATCAGACCCAACAATTGACGAACTGACAACACTTCATCCTTTGGTTACGCAAGCCAGATGGCTATTTGGTCCAGAATTTGATTCTCCTCACTATACATCGAATAGGTCATTAACTAATGCCGCCAAAAAAGTTTTTGGGAATTCTGCCAAAGAACCAAATTTTATCAATCCTCGGAAACGACCAGATTTAGTAATATTAGCAGATTCTAGCTTGTCAATGGTTGCGACAGAAGAGTTTGACACTAACGGTACTCTTTGCCGACTTAAAAACATACTGATAATCGAACTAAAAAAAGGTGGATTTAAGATTACTAGAAAAGAAATGCAGCAAGCTGAAGAATATGTTGAAGATTTACTTAATTGTGGCCTAATTGAAGGATTACCTTACTTTAATGCTTTCGTTGTTGGTCACGAAGTTAAAACCAAGATGACTCCAATAAAAAAACTCGGGGAAAGGCCTGAATTTGGAAGAATCGAAGTATGTACTTTTGATCAACTAATCAGAACGGCGGAAGCTCGATTATTCAATTTAAGAAAAAACCTCTCAGACAGATATGAAGAAATGACAAATGAAATTGTAATGCAGAAAAATCTCTTTAATTAAGTAGATAATTTTAACTGCTTTTGCCGCCTACCCTTCAGGGATGGGCGGTGTTTTAATAATGGGTAAATAATCTCAATTGTAACAGCCGTCAAAGAGGCGGCTTGTTTTATTACGATAAGTACGATAATAATCAACGATTTTTAATCTAAGCAGAAAGATAAGAACCCAGTATATACGGGCCTAAAGGGGCTCATAGATATATGAGTTATCTTAATACCTTGGCAGTTTAATCTGCTCAACGTAAAATTCCATCGTTCCAATTTCCTTCATACGATTATTGGCCCGTAGCCAGCGCTCACGGAGGTTCTCAGAAAAAAGATGATTATCACACGGGAAATGGCCACACTGGAAGCAGAAGTCCACTCCCTGCTTCTTGTGGCATGTTTTGACGGTACAATCTATGGGACAATGACACTCTTCACTCCGGCAGCCGCCACAGTGGGCAGAGGAAAAGTAGCTGAGCAAAGCCTCAAACTCCTGGTAATGATTGAATGCTGGCTGCGCTGTTGACTTGATTTTGGCCAGGCGGCCGTAATTGCCGAGGAGCTCCCGGAGCCTGGTGGAGTGGTGTTTTATTTCCCCTGCGCTGTGATCGGCGCACCGGCCACAGTCCATGCCGCAGGGGGAGAGGTTGAGGAGTAGGGTTTCGTAGGTCATGAGTGAGCCTCCTTTTGGGTGTATTGCCATTAAGGTTACGATTCGGGAAACGTTGTAAGGGAACCTCTTCGCAAATTACGACATTAAGCGGCATGTGGACGAAAAAGAAAAAGCCCGGCTATTGCCCAATGTCATTAAGTTAATCATTTTAAGTGCAAAGGCGATATAGTCACAGGAAAGAAAAGCCTGCTTTCCTGTGACTCATTTTTTTGGTATTTGTTTTTTCGGCATAACAAATAAGACAGAAGCATCT
>Ga0316604_10002526_pt1 | contig 13886 bp, 16 predicted proteins | sample OWC_soil_day20_C_FD_207650 | JGI IMG/M metagenome (GOLD analysis project Ga0316604, IMG submission 207650) | Wetland soil microbial communities from Old Woman Creek delta, Ohio, United States - OWC_soil_day20_CT | ecosystem: Environmental > Terrestrial > Soil > Wetlands | place: USA: Ohio... | reverse complement strand
AGTCCACAGAATTGCGAAAACTATGTCCAGATTTGCGCCGATCTACCTGGCACAAGGCCGCACCAGAACTGGATCAGCCAACCTCTACTCTTCCAACCTGCGCATAGTTGGGATCTGCACATAGGGGTCGAAAATACTCGGTGACGTCAGGCCGCTTTCAGGAAGCGAAATTTCACCGACTGCTTTCCGGCGATGAATTCGAAGAGATGGCGGTCGCGTCGCAACAAGATGGCCGGCGGCGAGTTGCGGATGGGAACGGTCTCGACGTACATGACTACATTTATAGTCAATAAAAACAGCCGACGCCTTGCCATTTAACGGTCTTGGCCGTTTCAGCGGTAAAGGTTCGGTTTAGAGGGTACTGACAGTGCTATCCAAGCCATTGCGTCCGATAAGTCCTTACGCGACAATGCTGTTCGGAGGACGTCAACTCCGCCAACAATAGAAGACGGCCTGTTTTTACAGGCCGTCTTCTATTTCAACGCTCGGCCCTGAATTTCCCAACACGCCGTTTCAAGATTCCGCTGCAGATTCGTTGCCGCGCGCCTGCGAGCCGACGATGCTCACGCGCCCTGCCGCCGGTTCATGTCAGAACACCGCGCAGATCTAAGCAACGAACCCCAGAGGAAAATCCCGATGGCTGAACTGCGCCGGAAACTGATTGCCACCGCCTGCAGTACCATGAGTTGGGGCCTGAACCGACGCCTCGCCGGCAACTTGAGCGTGCGTGCCGACGAAGACAGCAAAGCCGGCTTCCTGATCACGCCGACCGGCATCGCCTACGACGCCCTGGAGCCGGCAGACATCGTCTTCATAGGTCGCGACGGATCGGCGGCGGGTCGCCCCGCCAGCCCTCGTCCGAATGGCGCTTTCACCGCGACGCCTACGTCGCCCGCGCCGAAGCCGGCACCATCGTCCATGCGCACTCGCCGTTCGCCACTAGCCTGGCCTGCCTGCGTCGTAGCATCCCGGCTTTTCTCTACATGATCGCCCGCTTTGGCGGCGAGACGCCGCGCTGACGGCGATGAGCGAGCGCAACGCCTGCCTGCTGGCCAACCACGGCATGCTGGTTTTGGCCACCAACTCGATCAAGCGCTGGCCCTGGCGATCGAACTCGAAGCGCTGTGGAGCAATACTGGCGCGCCCGCCAACTCGGCCAGCCGGTACTGCTCGACGCCGAAGAAATGGCGACCGTGCTCGATTACTTCGCCGACTACGGGCAGCCCAGCTGAAAGCGTCGCCGCGGTACGGGTCGGCCGCTTACGGCGGACTCGCGCGCGGCGGGTTTTTGGCTGGCTCGGCGCCAGCGGCGGCGGCCGTCGGGCGTGAGCCTTTGGCCTGCTCAAGCGCGGCGCGGATTTTCGGCCTATCGTTGGCGCGCAAGCCTTCGACCAAGGAACGCGAGGCATCGCGGCGCTGTTCGGCGTAATGGCGCAGCGACTCCAGGGTGATGCTCGAAGGCAGCGCCGGATTGCTCGGCAGTTGCGACAGTTGCTCGAAGCTCGTTTCATAGGGGGCGACGACCGCCGTATCGATGCGGCCCGCCAGTTCGTCGAACGACGCCCCGAAACGCTTGCCGTCGTCGAGGATCTTCTGCCAGGCGCGGCTGATTTGCGCGTCGTCGCGGATGAACTGCCTGATTTCCTTCTGCGCCGACTGCTCTTCGCTCCAGCGATAGGCGGGCGCCGGAATGAACACGATTAGCGCGGCAACGGCCAGCGCCAGAACGCCGCCGGACAGCAGGCGGTCGCGCCGCAGCACTGGCGGCGAGCCTGCGAGTGGGCGCAGCGCGATAACGCCGGACAACAGCCCGGTGACAAAACCGCCGATGTGCGCGGCGTTGTCGATGCCGGTGATCATGAAACCGAAAGCGACAGTCGCCGTGGCAAAGCCCAAAGCACCCCAGAAAAGCCAGCGGAACTCGTGACGATCGAGGCTGCGGCGCTCGTGCCAGAGGAACACCAGCAACGCGCCATAAACGCCGAAAATGGCGCCCGAGGCACCTCCCGACACCGCCTGGCCGCGATGTGCCACCAGCGACAGCAGGTTGCCGGCCAGCCCGCTAACGAAATAGAGCGCGGCAAAACGCGCCGAACCGTACATGCGTTCGACAAGTTGGCCGCCATCCCACAGCGCCCACATATTGAGCGCCAGATGGACGATGCCAAAATGCAGGAAGAGCGCGCTGGCGAGCCGCCACCACTGGCCATCCTGCGTCGCCGGGCCGAAGTTGGCGCCCCACGCCAGTTGGACGCCGTTGGCCGAATGCCAGAAGCCGGCGCCGCCGATCAGCATTGCCACGAAGACCAACAGATTGGCGCCGACCAGGCACGGGGTGACGGTCGCGCGCGGCAGCCGCAGGCGAAGCCGGTCATGCAGCGCTAATGAAGAAGGGGAGAGGTCTGGCATTGGCTCACCGCGGAAAAGAACCGCCATTATGCGCGATCGCGGCGCACACTGGCGGTTGAGCGGCGCCGAGACCGTCTGGGCACGCAATACTGAACGGCATTGGTCTGTTCGGACCATTGCCGACAAACCGCTAGGCGACCAGAATATAGGACGACTCACCTCCCGAAAATCCGCCGATGCTGCTTCATCGTTCCCTTCCGGCCACAGCGGGCCGCCTCAAACCCTGCGCCCTGGGCTTGCTGCTGCTGGCGATCGCCCCGGCGCTGCAGGCTGGCGAACGGCTCACGCCGCCTCCCTCGCCGTATCGCCTGGCGATCAACTCTGAAAGCGCCGGCTCGCTGGACAACTCGCCCTACCTGCTCGACCAGCGTTACCGTGAATTTTCTGCACCCGCTGCGCAACTCCCCGAGAAACCTTTCGCGCGCCAGATCGACGTCGCCGCGCGCGAAGCCGGCGTCGACCCGGCGCTGGTGCACGCGGTGATCTCGATCGAGTCGGCGTACCGCGCGACCGCCATCTCACCCAAAGGCGCCGTCGGGCTGATGCAGGTGTTGCCGGAAACGGCGCTGCGCTATGGCGTCAGCGACCCGGCAAAGGTCACCGACAACCTGCGCGCCGGCGCGCGCCACCTGCGCAGCCTGCTCGACCGCTACGACGAGCGCCTGGACTTGGTGCTTGCCGCGTACAACGCCGGCGAAGGCGCCGTCAAACGCTACCACAACACCATCCCGCCGTACGCCGAAACGCGCCACTACGTCCCGGCGGTGATCGCCAAGTACGAAGCCGGCGGCAAGCGCCCCACGCACAAGAAGCCGGTCAAAGCAGCGACTCACGAGTACCTCGCCGGCACCCGCCTCGATTCGGTCGACGCCAACAGCCAGATCACCAGCCTGACCCGTCTGCGCTGAAGCTGGCCGCCAGGTTTTTCACCCGGCCGGCAAACATCTCCGAGCAATCCTGTAGCCACCGCCATACCTTCATGTTCGCACGCATGCAGCCGCGCCACCCAGAGCCGAGTTTCGGTCGAAAAAAAGCTTGCCGAAGCAAGCTTTTTTGAACAGCTACTGATCGGTCGATCAGGCCGCCTTGGACTTGCGGCGGCGAGCGATGGTACCCATCAGCCCCAGGCCGGCAAGCAGCATAGCGTAGGTTTCGGGCTCCGGAACGGCAACAGCTGCGGTATTGACACCGAAATTGTACTGACCACCCAACGTACCCGTAGCGAGCCCCTTGACCTCAAAGAAGTAGTCACCAGCTGCATACACACCGGAGCCGGTTAGCGAGGAGAGCGAGCTATCGGGGCTATTCTTGAGGTCGAAAAGGACGTTTCCGTTACCGTAGTGCAGAACAACCGAAAACGTGTTCACACCACCAGAAACGTCAATGTGATAGAACAGGGCATTGTTGATGGTCGATGCCGTACCGCCCGACCACAACGGGGTATCAATTGTGAACTTGTAGATGTCACTAAAGCTGCCGGGGGCAACCTGAACGTTAGCTTGTCCAAAGCTATTGCCGACGGTGATTATACCGTAGTCAGTAGTCGTAGCGCCGGCGGCAGCGACAAAGCCCAGTGATAGGGCGAGGGTAAGAACAGTTTTCTTGAGCATCATGATTAAATCTCCTGTGGCGAATACTGGTGAATAGTTCTCTCGGGTATTCCAAGTGGGTAATATTCTTACCCACCGTGGATGAAAGATACCTTTGGCCATGAAGATCACCAATAGCCCGTTCGGACTAGTTGGCGTTAAAGCCTGGCGGCGTAAGGCTTGGCACCAAAAAAGAACAGCGCCCGGCGGGCGCAGCGAAGATCTTTCTTAAGCGCCGCCACCGGCATGAAGAAGCAGGGCAAACGCTTGAAAACAACGGGCACGAACTTACTGCGCTGAGCGCTTTACCCGCGTGCGCAACGCTTGCGTACCCCACCCGTCCGACGCGAAGCCCGAAGTTTTGGGTACGCGGTTCGCTGCTTGAAACTGCCCGACCTAGTCAAACACCTCGGCCTGCAAGAACGCCTGGCCTTTGGCATCCTTGCCCGAGAGCCGCGGCTCGCCGTTCAATTGCGGCCAGACGATGCAGCGCTCATACTCGGGGGCCCAGTAATCGGCCGTCCTGTAGAGAAACTCGGCGGTTTCCGAGAGCACCACGAAGCCGTGCGCCATTCCCGGCGGAATCGACAGCTGGCGCTTGTTGTTGGCCGACCGGATTTCGCCGACATAGTGGCCGAATGTCGGCGAGTTGCGGCGGATGTCGACCGAGACGTTGAAGACCTCGCCGGCGACCACGCGAACGAGTTTGCCCTGCGGCTGCTTGATCTGCTAATGCAGGCCGCGCAGCACGTTGCGCGCCGATTTGCAATCGGTTGTCCTGGACGAACTCGACGGAAAGCCCGCAGGCCTCGTTGAACGCCTTCTGGTTATAGCTTTCGCAGAAAAACCCACGATCGTCGCCGAAGTGCGTATTCCACACCAATCTGGACAGTCATTTGTAGTTTCGTAGCGCGGGATAACCGTGGCACGCTCGATAGATTTGCCGGGGCCCACATGGAGAATGTCAGGTTATTCATACGTACGATTATTGAAGTTCTCCGGCTGCACCACGAGGGAGGCCGAAGCCATCGCGAGATCGCTCGGGTCGTTGGCGCCTCACTGACGACCGTTGGCGAAATACTGCGCCTGAGCTATCCGCTGCCAGTCGGCATGAGTGAGATGGGGCTGGAAGCCCAGCTTTACCCGCCGGCGACGGCCTCAAGCCGTACCCGTCCTGAAACCGACTGACCGCCCGTGCATCGCGAATTGCGCCGCAAAGGCGTCACGCTCGGCCTCCTCTGGCAGGAACACCAGACCGAGCATCCCGAGGGCTACCGCTACAGCGGCTTCTGCGCCCTTTGTCGGCAATGGGTTGGCCGGCTCTCGGTCAGCCTGCGCCAGCCCCATGCGCCAGGCGAGAAACTGTTCGTTGACTACGCCGGCCCGACGGTGCCCATTACCGACCCGATGACCGGTGAACTACGGCAGGCTGCCATCTTCGTTGCCGTGCTGAGCGCCTCGAACGTCACCTTCTGCGAAGCCACCTGGAGCCAGAGTCTGCCCGACTGGATCGGCAGTCATGTCCACGCATTGGAGCAACTGGGCGGCGTTCCTGCCCTTCTGGTTCCGAACAGTCTCAAGAGCGGCGTCACCCGAGCCTGCTTCTACGATCCTGAACTGAACCCGACCTACCGTGACTTGGCCACCCATTACGGCACGGCGGTCTTTCCTGCCCGGCCCTATCGCCCAAAAGACAAGGCCAAGGTCGAGGGCGGCGTGCTTCAGGTCGAACGCTGGGTACTGGCGCGCTTGCGGCACCAGCGTTTCTTCAGCCTGTGCGAACTCAACCGGCACATTGCCGACCTCATGACGGCGCTCAATAACCGGCCTTTCAAGAAATTGCCAGGCTGCCGCCTATCGGCCTTTGCCGAACTCGGTCCCGCCTTGCGGCCGTTGCCGGCGAGGAGGGACGAGTTTGCCGAATGGAAAGTGCTGAAGGTCGGCATCGACTACCACGTCGAACTCGTCGGCCACTACTACTCGGTCCCCTACCGCTTTGCCCGCGAGAAAGTCGATTTCCGGCTGACGGCCACCACCGTCGAACTGTTTCACCGTGGCACGCGCATTGCCAGTCATGTCCGTAACGACGCTCGGGGCCGGCACACCACCGTCGATGCCCACATGACGCCGGCCCACCAAGCGGTCCAGGAGTGGAACGCCCCGCGTCTGCTCGACTGGGCTGGGCTGGGCGCATCGGGCCCGCCAACGCGGTGGTGCAATCTGCACAGCGCCGACATCCACAACAAGGCTATCGAGCCAGCCTGGGCATCCTGCGCCTGGGCAAAACCTTCGGTGACGACCGTCTGGAGGCGGCCTGCGAGCGGGCTATCGCGATCGGCGCCCCGTCTTATAGCAGCCTTAAATCAATCTTGACGAACGGGCTGGACAAGAAGCGCGTGAGCGCCCCGGCCCAGACCTGTTTTCCTCTGGAGCACGCCAATGTGCGTGGTCCGCATTACTAACACTGAAGGAGTCTTGCCCATGTTGAAGCATCCCTCCGTCGATAAACATCACCAACTGCGCTTGTCCGGCATGACCCGCGCCTTGGCCACTCAGTCTCAGAATCCAGAGATCAGCCAGCTTTCATTCAATGAGCGCCTCGGCTTGTTAGTCGACAGCGAAGCCGCCGAACGCGAGTCACGGCAGAACATGGCCCGTCTGAAACGGGCCAAGCTCAAGCGAGGTCGGCAAAATTGCCGCACAGGTCTACGCTGTCGTGATCGAGCGCAATCACCTCACCAAGCGGCGCCAGGCTGCGCTGCAGCTCCCCGCCGACCGGTCCGCCCTTGCCAGAAAGCAGAGTCTTCATGTGCCGCCCTTCATTTCAAACGTATCAGGCGCACCGGCAACATTGGCCAAGCATCGTCATTCAGGGACCGACCGCCAGGTCGGTACCCGGAATCCAGTCATCAGGCTTGCACCACTGGATTCCGGGTTCCGCTGCGCGGCCCCGGAATGACGTGCTTACTCCCCGTCTTGCTTGGCAACCCAGTCCCTGTAGCCGCCACTCAGCACATTGGCGACCCACGGCTGGTTCGCGAGATACCACTCGACAGTCTTGCGAATCCCCGTTTCGAAGGTCTCGGCCGGCCGCCAGCCGAGTTCCTGTTCGCGCTTGTGGGCGTCGATCGCGTAGCGCCGGTCGTGGCCCGGGCGGTCGGTGACGTAGCTAATCTGTTGGCGATACGGCACGCCGTCGGCGCGCGGCTGCAGTTCGTCGAGCAGCGCGCCGACGGTATGCACGACGTCGAGGTTCGGCTTCTCGTTCCAGCCGCCGACGTTGTACGTTTCGCCGACGCGGCCGCCGGCCAGCACGCGGCGGATTGCGCTGCAGTGGTCCTTGACCTAAAGCCAGTCGCGGATCTGCTGGCCGTCGCCATAGACCGGCAGCAACTTGCCGGCGAGCGAATTGACGATGAGCAGCGGGATCAGCTTCTCGGGGAAGTGATACGGCCCGTAATTGTTCGAGCAGTTGGTCGTCAGCACCGGCAGGCCGTAGGTGTGATGATAGGCGCGTACCAGATGGTCTGAAGCGGCCTCCGACGCCGAATACGGGCTGTTCGGCTCGTAGCGGTCTCGGTGAAGGCCGGGTCGTCCTTGCCGAGCGCTGGCCATAGACTTCGTCGGTCGACACGTGCAGCAGGCGGAAATCGGCTTTGGTCGGCTCGGCGAGAGCGCCCCAGTGGGCGCGCACCGCTTCGAGCAACTGAAAGCTGCCGACGATATTGGTGTCGATGAACTCACCGGGACCATGGATCGAACGATCGACGTGCGATTCGGCGGCGAAATTGAGCACCGCGCGCGGCTGGTGCTCGGCGAGCAAGCGGCTACCAGCGCGAAATCACCGATGTCGCCGCGGACGAAGACATGGCGCGAATCGCCGTGCAGGCTGGCGAGATTCTCCAGGTTGCCGGCGTAGGTCAGCTTATCGAGGTTGATGACCGTTTCATCCGCCTCGCCCAGCCAGTCGAGGACGAAATTTCTGCCGATGAAACCGGCACCACCGGTGACGAGAATGCTCATGTGCGGCGCCGGTGAGAGAAGGCGCAATTATCCGGCTTTTGCGATGCCAACGCGATCATCGGCATCGCCAAGTCAAACCATACCGGAGATTATTTGCCGTCGGCTAGCGCGTGGTCGATACGCCAACGGCCGCACCTTGTAGCCCGCGCCGGCAGATGGCGACGGCCGAACGAAGGCCTCATCGCGCAGAAGAACTGCGCTCCGACAAAACCGGGGAGCCCGCTTAACCGCGCGCATCGCCCCAACGTAGCGTGCACTGGTCGTCGCCCATATACGTCGTCTCGCCAGCACGATTGACGCAATAGCGCGGCGAAACGATCATCTCCGAAAACTCCATGTTTTTGCCGATGCGCGTGTATTCGAAGAGCACGCTGCGAATCACCTTGGCGCCCTGACGCAGGTGGCTGCCGTGACCGATCCAGGCCGGGCCAAGCACCGTGCAGCCGGCTTCGATCTTGACGCTGGCGCCGATATAAACCGGGCCGATGATGGTCGAACTTTCCCAGTCGATCGAAGTATTCGGACCGACCCAGATGCCGGGACGAACGTCCTTGCCGGGCATGCTCATCTCGGCCACTTCACCGCGCAGCACGCGCTGCAGCACCGACCAGTAGTCCGTCACGCGGCCGATGTCGATCCAGTTGAAGAAACGGCTCTGCGCATAGAACGGCAAGCCTTTTTCGGCGAGTAGTGGGAAGAGCTCGCTGCCGATGTCGAAGTCGACGCCCGAAGGCACCAGATCCAGTACCTCGGGCTCGAACAGATAGATACCGGTGCTCGCCAGGTTCGATTTAGCTTCGGCCGGCGTCGGCTTCTCCTGGAAAAATTGCACTTTCCCTTCCTTGTCGGCGACGACGATGCCGTAGTTGCTGACATCGCTGTTGGGCACCTCCAGCGTCACCACGCTGGCGATGGCGCCCTTGCTGCGGTGCTCGTAGAGCGCCGCGCCGAGATCGAGGTCGATGATCGCGTCGCCGCAGATGACTAGCGTTGTCTCGTCGAAAAAGCCGCTGAAGTCCTGAATTGCCTTCATGCCGCCGGCCGAGCCCTTGGGCTTCGGCAATATTTCACCGTGGTCGTAGACCCCCTCGTACGAATAGCCGATGTTCACGCCCCAGCGATGACCGTCGCCGAAATACTCCTCGATTTTCTGATGGTAGAAAGCGACGTTGATCATGATCTCGGTGATGTCGTAGCGCGCCAAGTGCTCAATCAGGTACTCCATCACCGGTTTACCCAGAATCGGCACCATCGGCTTCGGCAAATCCTTGGTCAGCGGTCGTACGCGCGTCCCCTGGCCTGCGGCCAGAATCATTCCTTTTGCCATCGTTTCACCCTTAAATAGTTATCGGTTGGGCACAACGCGCCCAACGCCCCGACCTAGCCGCGCAGAAGCCGCGAGCAAAGCGATGATTATCCGTTTTTTTGACGCAACGGCGATCCGCCGACACAGTCCGTTCGGACTATTGCACGCGAGATAAAAATCGGGCGAATGAACTCGCCCCCCATGCGTCGCGCTGCCCGGCCGTCAATAGGTGTTGGAGCGACTTCATTCGCCCGCAAGCCTCAACGCCCGTAAACATCCTCAAAACGAACGATGTCGTCTTCGCCCAGGTACGATCCCGATTGCACTTCGATCATTTCCAGCGGCAGACAGCCGGGGTTTTCGAGGCGGTGCTGGGTGCCCAGCGGGATGAAGGTCGATTCGTTTTCCGAGACCAGATAGCTCTTGTCGCCGCGCGTCACCTTGGCAGTACCGCGAACGACGATCCAGTGTTCGGCGCGGTGGTGATGCATCTGCAGCGACAGGCTGGCGCCCGGGGTGACGATAATGCGCTTGACCAGAAAACGCTCGCCGACATCGACGCAGTCGTACGTACCCCACGGACGAAAGACCCTGCGGTGCACCTGGCCCTCTGACCGGCCTTCGCGTTTGAGGTGATCGACGATCTCCTTGACATCCTGCGTCTTGCTCTTGTGCGCGACCAGGACGGCGTCCGGCGTTTCGACGACGATCAGGTCGTCGACGCCGAGGCAAGCCAGCAGACGGCCTTCGGACATCGCCAGCGTGTTGCGGCAATCGAACATCACGACGTCGCCCTGCAAGACGTTGCCCTGATCATCCTTGGGCAAGACCTCCCACAACGCATCCCAGGCGCCGACGTCGGACCAGCCGGCGGCCAACGGAATGACGACGCTCGGCGGCAGGCCGGCGTCGCCGGCGGCGATGCGTTCCATCACCGCATAGTCGATCGAATCCTTGGGGCACGCCGCGAAAGCGTCGGCATCGACGCGCAGAAACTCCCCCTCGGCCGCCCCCAGATCCCACGCCGCGCGGCAGGCTGCCAGGATGTCGGCGCGGCAGACCTCGATCGCCGCCAGCCAGACCGAGGCGCGCATCATGAAGAGGCCGCTATTCCACGAATACGAGCCGGCATCGAGATAGACCTGGGCGGTCGCCAGATCGGGCTTCTCGACGAAACGAGCGATCAAAAGCGCGCCGCCGTCGCCGAATGGCGTGCCGGACTGAATATAGCCGTAACCGGTTTCCGGAGAGTCCGGCGTAATGCCGAAAGTCACCACCGCGCCGTCGCCGGCGAGCGCCGCGCCCTGGCGCACCACCGCCTGAAACGCCGCGTTATCGAGAATCACGTGGTCGGACGGCATCACCAGCAGGATCGGATCGTCGCCTTCGCGCATCGCCGCCAGCGCTGCCAGCGTCAGCGCCGGTGCCGTATTGCGTCCGCACGGTTCGAGCAGAATGGCGCCCTTCTGGCCCATCAAGCGCAGCTGTTCGGCGATCACAAAGCGGTATTCCTCGTTGCACACCACCATCGGCGCGCCGAGCTTGACCCCTTCCAGTCCCTCGATGCGGCGCACCGTGGCTTGCAGCAGCGAATCGTCGCCGATCAGCGGCAGCAGCTGCTTCGGATACTTCTCACGCGAAAGCGGCCACAGCCGCGTGCCCGAGCCGCCGGAAAGAACAACAGGGATCAATGAGTGCATGGTGATTTCCAAGTAAGAAATTTAGGTAAAAGTGAAGCTTCAGGCGCCAAGGTGCAAATACGGCTACTACCCCCTACCAACCTCTCCTTGTCAGGTGAGGAAACCCCCACGCTGCGCCAAGGAGCGCATGCTATCCAGACAGCCCACTCCCCCTGCGTTATTTGTCAAGGTGGTTGTCACGTTCTTCACGCGGCCAGTTTTACTGTTTGGTTCTCTTGTCGTACCGGGTTAAGCCAAACGGTGGCCGGGCGTTCCCAGTTGCGTGTCGAGCCGCGCCAGCGCTCTGGTTTGGCGGCATTGGCCGGTACGGGCCGATCCTCCCCGGGGCGTCCTTCGGCCTTCACCGCGCCCTTCTGGACCGTCCAGCGCCGGTAAGTACGTGGGCACAAATCCAGTTCAGCACAGGCCCGGAACAGCCGGGCGCCGCTTTCCAGGGCCTCGTCAATCAGCGTTACCGCAGCGCAGCGATCTTGGGTGCCGATCATTCGTCCTTTTCCTCTCCCCGGATCGCCGCCGCTTTTTTTTCTTAAAATCAGCAGTGCCGCCGTTTCCAGCATCACAGCAAATTTCGCCGACCCGCGCCACTCCTCCGCGTTCCGACCATTACTGGGCGTCGCTACTCTGGCCTCCAGCGCGACCCGCCGCAACGCGTACAACGTCGCGGCGGTCACGTTGAATTCCCGCGCCAGAACCGACACCGCCTCGTTCCTCGGCGCCATCATCCGCGACAACACATTCTGCTTCAGTTCCTTCGGATAGCTCACGTCTTCCTTTTCCTCGTCCCCTGCATTTCAATACCTGAAGTCTAAATCAGGGAAAGGGACAACTATCCTGACGCAGGGGGCCTGACAAGGGCGCGGGGGGGGGTTAATACCAGCGCAAAATTTCCCCATCACAGTTATTGCCAACAAATCAATCCAGCTTCGCCTGCATCCGCTGTAAACACGCCTGCACCAACACCGCGGAGCGTGGCTGGCTGGCCGACTCGGCGTAGCAGCGCAGTTCCGGCGCGTTGCCTGACGGGCGGAAATGGACGATTTCGTCGTTCTCAAGAAAAATCCGCAGCCCGTCGGTCTGATCCAAACCGGTCGGCTTGCCACACACGCCGTCGAGCAGAGTTTCAACGGCGGCGTTCGACGCGGTGAGCTCGGCGAGAATCTTGCGGCTCGTTTGCGTCGGGAAAGACTGCAGGCGATCGCTCGCCGTAAACCGCGCCGGCAAGCCAAGCGGCAGCGCTGAAACCTTGCCGTCCTGCTCGCGCGCCATCGACAGCAGGCACAGAACAGGCAGCACCGCATCGCGCGTCATCAAGGGCGTCAGCACACGCCCATTCTTCTCGATCGCTGACCCGACGAGAAAGCCGCCGTTGGGCTCGAAACCAACGACCTTGGTCTTGCCGGCCGCGATCAGTTGCTCAATTCCTTCGATCACATACGGCGAACCGATACGCGTTCTGACGACGTCTGGAAACGCGCCACAAAGCTCAAGCGCGGTGTTGCAGCTCACCGTCGACACCACCGCCTGCGCACCGAGATACTGCGCGCACAGAATTCCCGCGAGATCGCCGCGAAACCAGTTGCCGTGTTCGTCGCCGAGCAGCGGCCGGTCGGCGTCACCGTCGGTCGACAAAATGGCGTCGAAGTCATATTGCTGCGCCCATTGGCGCGCCTGCTCGACGTCAAAGTCGCTGACCGCCTCGGTATCGATCGGCACAAACTGATCGGTACGACCGAGTGAAATGACCTGCGCACCCAACCGTTCAAGCAGTTCGGTCAACAGATCGCGGCCGACGCTCGAATGCTCGTAAAAACCGAGCGTCATTCCCGCCAGCGCCTTGGGCGCGAAAAAATCCAGATAGCGCTCGATATAGTTCTGGTAGGCGGCGCGATTGACCTCGGGCAAGGCCACCGTCAAACCGCTTGCCGGAACGGTGACGGTCACGCCGCTGATTGCCGCCTCGTCGGCCTTGGTGATCTCGCCGGTGGCGCCGTAGAACTTGATGCCGTTGCGGTCGAAGGGAATGTGACTGCCGGTCACCATGATCCCCGGCAGACCCAGCGTCTGCGCGTGATACGCCAACGCCGGCGTCGGAATGGCGCCGCAAAAATCGACCTTGAGCCCTGCCCGCACGATCGCCGCCGCGCACGCCGCCGCAATGCGCGGGCTGCTCGGTCGCAGATCCATGGCCAGCGCGATCGTCCCGGACGTCGCCGAAATCGCCTGCAGGAAAGCCGACGCGTAGGCGAAACAGACGTCGTCGCTCATGTCCGCAACCAGGCCGCGCGCGCCGCTGGTGCCAAAACGCACGCCGCTCTCGTCCATCAGCGCTTGGATGTTTATTTGGTGTTCTGGGTGGGGCATGGGAATGTTTCCGGATTAAGGTCTGGCGGGCGACGGCAACGCCCTCGCTCCCATAGCAAGAAAACCAACGCCAGCAGGACGACCGTGAATCAAGGCGTCATTATCCCGCAATTAAGGTGCCAGCGTGAATAGTCGCCATGGTCTTTATGGACTATTGCGGTCTTTGAAAAACAAAACCTGATTGGCAATGAACGTCAGTGCCGTCATTCCGGGGCGGCGACGCCGAACCCGGGATCCCGCCAGGCAGGCAGGCAGGCAGGCATACCCATTTTCACTTCGCGCCGTAGTTCGAACGGCTTATTGAAAACGCGGTCGCGAAATCCGCCAGCAACGCCGCCAGCAATGCGTCGTCGCCGAAGCCCAATTCCCAGAATCGGCATAGGGGCGGCCAGAGTATCTGACCGTTCCCCTGCCACACCACCCGGCATGCGGGTCCGCACCGGGCGGTTCGAGTAGTTGAGGTTACGAGAGCCGTGGTACGCCGAGTCGGTCGAAGTA
>Ga0316604_10002525_pt1 | contig 13888 bp, 13 predicted proteins | sample OWC_soil_day20_C_FD_207650 | JGI IMG/M metagenome (GOLD analysis project Ga0316604, IMG submission 207650) | Wetland soil microbial communities from Old Woman Creek delta, Ohio, United States - OWC_soil_day20_CT | ecosystem: Environmental > Terrestrial > Soil > Wetlands | place: USA: Ohio... | reverse complement strand
AAAGGCTCGCCAGGATGTCGGCCGCCGAGAAGTCGCCGCCGGGATGGCCGAGACCGGCGTCATGCACCATCGTGAAGGCGCTGCGACGGATGGCGAGCGCCCGGGCGCGGACCATGGTGATCCTGTCCATATCCACAGGATAGCGCGAACGCTCGCTACTAGACATACAACGTCTCCAGATTCGGCACAGAACGACAGCCGCTATTCGTGAAATACTAAAGACGCACTCCACCGGTTCTTATCGTGAACCCGATTTTATTGGCCGACGCTCGATTGCTTTCGAATTCTAGTGAATGGTATCGAATTACGAGCCGACGTCAATAGGATTTTGCCGATTATATGGATATTCCTGCCACCTTCCGACGAGCTTGCCTTCTTTATGCGCCACATAGTTGAGTATGCAGCTTAAATTTGAGGAATAAAATATCTAGTATCAATTATTTGCCCGCATTGATCGCCAACACACGCAACCTCTGATTGAATCTGCGTCGCCATCATCTACGCAGGAATATGTGATGATTCGAAATAAAAACGCATACATATATTTCGGATTCTTCGCTTTGATCGCATTTCCGTGAGGATGCCTGCGCCATAAGCCGATGCGGACACGACCGCGCCAACGAACCGGCCGTCTCGCCCAGGAAATCCGCCTCGTCTCTTGCGATGACGCAGCCCAGCGAACGGAAGGGCACGCCCTTCGGAGGCGTGCAGCCTCGTGCCGGCGTGGGGTGAAGCCACCCCAAGCCAGTCGGACGATGCGAACCGCTGGTGGCGGCCTCGCGCAATGGGTCTTGGGAATCCATATGGCCGTTCGCAGACCGCGAACGGTGGGCCGGGCGATTACAAGCCGGTGCCCATCCGCGCCAACCAGGGCGGGATCTCCAGGCCAGCACGACCGTCAACAGCCGTCCGAACCGCGCCGGCGCAGGCCAAATTCAGAGCGCGCCGCCGGCCGACATCAAATGTCCTGCCCATGGCTGCCGGCGACGATCGCTTCGATGGCTTCATTGAGGCCGTCGAATTGCGGGTCGATCGCCTGCAGGCGTCGCAGCATTTCGAGCGCCCGCTCGTGCTGGCCGAGATCCTCGAACAGGACGGCGAGATCCTTCATCGCCAGGAAATGACGCGGTTCGATGCGCAGCACCGTCTGGAAGTCGCCGAGTGCCTGCGACAGCCGGCCGCCCATCAGATGCAGCGTGCCGCGCCGGTAATAGGCCTCCGCGAAAGCCGGCTGCCGCACCGTCAACTCGTCGAGGATGTCGAGCGCCCCGGCGGCGTCGCCGGCAGCGACTGCCTTTTCGGTCCAGGACAGCATGAGATTGGCGGTGGCGCTGCCGCTCGCCAGCCAATGGCGGCGGATGTCGGACTCGATGCCGGCCGCACTGGACCGCCCACCGGCGGCGGCGAGGCGGACGAACAGTTGGTCAAGCTCGGCGGCGGCGTCGACCGGAACGACCGACACCAGCCGCTCGCGACCACTGGTGGCGGGCGGTGGCAGGCCATCGTCGGCACCGGCCGGTCCGGCAGCGATCGTCAACAGCAAAGCGAAGGGCACAAAAACACGCATACCCGGGAAGGTACCTTCCCGGGCAGCGATCGTCGAGTGCATCCTGGCGCCAAGGCGGGCAAAAAGCCCGCCGATCCTCAGCCCTGGCGGGCCTTGTAGCGCGGATTCTTCTTGTTGATGATGTAGATGCGGCCCTTGCGACGGACCATCCGATTGTTGCGGTCGCGGGTCATCAGGGCCCGGAGAGAATTCTTGATCTTCATTTGGTCCATCCTTGCCGACAGCCATCGCGGCGTCAGCGCCTATAAAACGCGCCGCCGACGGGGCCGATGCCCGACGTCATCAATCCCGATGCCAGAAGGGCCGAAACCCCCTTGCCCGAATTCGGGCGGACCATACGGATCGACCTCGCCGATGTCAATTGCACGATCACCGACTTTTCGGGGAGAGTCGGCTGATTTCGCCACGGCGGGAGAGGCGCCGGCCGGGCAGTCGCCTCCCTAGACGGCATCCCGCTTTTCATCGGCCACATCTTCCAGCGCTTCGGCCTTCTCCGACAGCGTTTGGCTGACCTTGCGAATCTCCTCCTCGTCGAGCTTCTCGATGCCGACGAACTTGTTCTGGGCCGAAGAGGTGAGGATCAGTTCGTCGATCTTTGCCTGCAAGGCCTTGCCGTCGCGATTCTGGGAATTCTGCAGCACAAACACCATCAGGAAGGTGACGATGGTCGTCGACGTATTGATGACGAGCTGCCAGGTTTCGGAAAAGCCGAACAGGGGCCCGGTGATCGCCCAGGTGAGGACCAGCGCCACGGCAAGGGCGAAAGCGCCGGGCTTGCCTGACAGGTCGGCGATGGTGGATGCGAATCTGGAGAACAGACGCGACGCAGTGGAACCGCTCATGGTCACCTCGTGTTGACGACGGGTGGCGCCACCTTTGGCCGGCGCAACGCTCCGGAGGGGCGGGTATCGCGCTCCGTATGGCCAAGGGACGACACGTGCGATGACAACCGTTTCGGCGCCGGGCGGTTCCGTGTCGTGGCCAGCCGGCGATTGTCATCGTCGGCCTTGCCCTTTTCTCGCCGCCATTCCACTGTTAACGCAGGAGCACCGGGACCGACCCCGGGATGCCGCGAAGTCGGACGACGAGGCCTGAACATCATGCCGGGGCAGTTTGCCAGTCTTTCCCGCCTTCTCGACGGCGTCGGCCGCTTTGTTCGGCTGGGTCGCCCGCCGGACGCCGCCACCGTGGCGCCGGCCTGCGATGGCTGCGACCTTGTTCGCGTCGCCAGCTACAACATCCACAAGGGCATCGGCAACGACGGTACCTATGATCCCGCCCGCACCATCGCGGTGATCGCCGAGATCGACGCCGACATCATCGCCCTGCAGGAAGCCGATCGCCGGTTGGGCGACCGCAAGGGCCGGCTCAACCTCGCCACGCTGGAGAAGGAGACCGGCCTGACGCTGGTGCCGCTGGCCGCCCGGCCGATGAGCCACGGCTGGCACGGCAACGCCCTGCTCTACCGGCGCGGCAGCGTCACCCGCGCCGAGCGCATCCACCTGCCGCACGCCGAGCCGCGCGGCGCGGTGCTGGCCGAGTTCGACATCGGCGGTCGCCCCTTGCGCGTCGTCGCCGCCCATCTCGGCCTGTTGAGCCGCACCCGCCGCCTGCAGATGGAACGCCTGCGCACCCATCTCGAGGCGCGCGAGCCGATGCCGACGCTGCTCTGCGGCGATTTCAACGAATGGCGGCCCGGCCGGGCCAATTCGCCGCTCGAGCGGCTGTCGCCGCTGTTTCAGACGGTCGATGCCGCGCCGAGCTTTCCCTCGCGCCGGCCGGTCTTCCCGCTCGACCGCATCTTCGGCTGGCCGGACGGGCTTGTCGCCGATTTCGGCGCCCACGACAGCCCGGTCGCCCGGCGCGCCTCCGACCATCTGCCGGTCAAGGCGGTGATCGACCTGAGGTCGGCCGGCGGGCTGTTCGGCGACCCGTCACTCCTGCCGCCGCGCCGCGAGCGCGACACGAGCGGCGGCGAGATCCTCGACGGCGAGGCCGACGGACTTGAACACCGTTATATCCGAAGCTGAACGGCGCCCCTCGACCCGGCCGCCGCACAGATCGTAGAGCGTGCCGGCGATCTCCTTCAGCGCCCCCGAGGCCATCGGCCCCTTGATGTCACCCGATTCGATCGCTGCCGCCGGCCCGTCGACGAACACCCGGCCACGCGCCATCGCCCGGTCGTCGGCCTCGCGCATGGCGGGCGTGAAGGAGCCGACGAGATCGAGATGCTGGCCGGGTTTCAGCCAGTCGCCGTGGATCAGCGGCGTGGTGGACAGCGTGGCGCAGGAGATGATGTCCGCCTCGCCGACCGCCGCCTGAAGATCGGTCCTCGCCTCCGCCGCCATGCCCTTGTCGCCAAGCTGATCGACGAGGCGCCCGGCACGCGTCGGCGTCGGGTTCCAGACGAGCACCCGGTCGATCGGCAGCACGGCGCGATAGGCCCAGGGCATTTGCGCGCCGATGTGGCCGGCCCCGACCACCAGAAGGGTGCGGGACTCAGGGCGCGCCATCAGGGAGGCGGCAAGCGCCGAGGCGGCCGCCGTGCGCCGGCCGGTCAGCGTGGCGCCATCGAACAGCGCGACATGGGCGCCGGTCGTCTCGTCGAACAGCAGATAGCTCGCCGTCACCGCCGACAGGCCGCGCGAAGCGTTGCCCGGCACGACATTGACGATCTTGACGCCGCCATGGCTGCCATCGCCCATCCAGGCCGGCATCAGCAGCAGCGTGGCGTCCGGCTCGCCGGAACGCGACAGGCTGTGGGCATGGCGAAGCGGCGCGGTGACACCGGCCGCGAACATCTCATGCAGCCCGGCGATCAGTTGCGGATAGTCGAGGGCGGACGCGGTGGCGGCGGCGTCGAGAACGAGCATGACCGGCTCCCAGAGGTGGAATATCGGCCAGCATAGCCGCCTCCGGGCCGATTGAAAGCCTGGTTTTCCAGCATCGGCCATTGCCGGGGCCGCCAACCTCGCCAAGCCCAGGCATCAATCAAGAAACCCAGACCAAAATCCATCCCGAGGGTTGAGCTATTCAATTTCCGTATATGTGCCATGCAACCATCGTTTTATCGATGAATTCGCCTAATGGATATCTTGGGGAAGACTGTCGTCTGACTATCATCAAGACATAGGGATGCTAGTGATCGAACGCAGATAGACCGGAAGATGTTTGCCTCCAATGATTTCATTTGGGGTGTAAATCAATATCAATTGCCTAATTTCCGCTCATCCGGTCACCAGACCGACACAACAAGACGACCGGCCCGTTGCCGCCGGCAGGAGACGACATGACCTATCGACGCATTACCCTGCCGCTCTTTCTGGTGCAGGAGCAGCGCCGCCTCGGCGGCAGCGGCATCTTCACGGCGCTGATGACTGACATCTGCACCACCTGCAAGACGATCTCCAACGAGGTCAACCGCGGCGCCATGGCCGGCACCATGGGCTACGCCGGCTCGCGCAACGTGCAAGGCGAGGACCAGAAGGAACTGGACGTTCTGGCCAACGACATCTTCCTCTACATGATCGACCAGAGCGGCAACTGGGCCGGCGTCGCCTCCGAGGAACTGGAGGACGCCCATATCTCGCGTGGCTCCGACGGCCGTTACCTGCTGCTGTTCGACCCGCTCGACGGCTCGTCCAACATCGGCGTCAACGTGGCGGTCGGCAGCATCTTCTCGATCCTGCGCCTGCCCGAGGGCGCCGACCCCTCCGACGAGCGCGTCTATCTGCAGCCGGGCGTCAGGCAGGTGGCGGCCGGCTACACCATCTACGGCTCGTCGACCATGCTGGTGCTGACCTCCGGCAACGGCGTCAACGGCTTCACGCTCGATCACAACATCGGCGTCTTCGTCCTCACCCATCCCGACATGCGCATCCCCGAGGACGCCGGCGAATACGCCATCAACGCCTCGCGCCAGCGTCACTGGCCGGCGCCGGTCCAGCGCTACATCGGCGAGTGCGTCGCCGGCACCGAGGGGCCGCGCGGCCGGAACTTCAATACCCGCTGGATCGCCTCGATGGTGGCCGAGGTGCATCGCATCCTGATGCGCGGCGGCGTGTTCCTCTACCCGGTCGACAGCGACAATGCCGCCAGGGGCGGCCATCTGCGCCTTCTTTACGAGGCCAACCCGATGGCTTTCATCATCGAGCAGGCCGGGGGCCTGGCCATTTCCGGCCGCGAGCGCATCATGGACATCATGCCCGAGCGGCTGCACCAGCGCACCGGCGTGATCCTCGGCTCGAAGAACGAAGTCGAGCGCATCGGCCGCTACTATGCCGAAAGCGATGGCGAGCCGGCCTCCCCCTGATGCGCCTCGGGCCGGATATCGCACCTGAGTGCGGCGGCGCCAACCTCTGGCAGCGACACAAGCTGGACATGGCTATATGGATAAGGGATATCCCTGAGGCGCCCTTGCCCGTGTCTCGGAAAGAGGCGGGGCGCCGGCCCGAATTATCCGCCTCGGCGTTTCTGGAGGGAACGCCGACCGGGCTCGCCGCGTTGGTCCCCTCGGAGGCGATCGCCGCCGACCTCGCGGATTGCCGATGGGCATGGCACCACTGCCAGCTTTCGACAGTTCGTTTGCTATTTTTGACGTCCCTTGAGCTTGCCCCGCCCCACTAGAGTTTCGGGTCAGGCTCTCAACGGCCGACAGGGACTGAAAACCTAGACCGGGATCACCCGCAACCTGCCAGGAGAACAGTGATGACCCATCTGAAATACGCCGCCGCCGCGCTTGCCCTCGGCCTTGTCGCCGGCACCGCCGACGCCAAGGTCGTAGTGTCCTCCAAGATCGACACCGAAGGCGGCGTCATCGGCAACATGATCCTGCTTGCGCTGCAGACATCCGGCATCGAGGTCGAGGACCGCATCCAGCTCGGCGGCACGCCGGTGGTCCGCCAGGCGATCACCGCCGGTGAGATCGACATCTATCCCGAGTATACCGGCAACGCCGCCTTCTTCTTCAACAAGGCCGACGACCCCTTGTGGAAGGACGCCGCCAAGGCCTACGAGGCAGCCAAGACGCTCGACTACGACGCCAACAAGATCGTCTGGCTGACACCATCGCCGGCCAACAACACCTGGGCCATCGCGCTCAGGAAAGACGTGGCCGATGAGGCCGGCGTCAAGTCGCTCAGCGATTTCGGCGCCTGGGTGGCCAAGGGCGGCACGGTCAAGCTGGCCGGCTCGGCCGAGTTCGTCAATTCGGCGTCGGCCCTGCCCTCCTTCCAGACCACCTATGGCTTCAAGCTGACACCCGAGCAGCTGATCGTGCTGTCCGGCGGCGACACGGCGGCCACCATCAAGGCGGCGGCCGACCAGACCAACGGCGCCAACGCCGCCATGGTCTACGGCACCGATGGCGCCATTGCGCCGTCCGGCCTCGTTGTGCTCGAAGACGACAAGGCGGTGCAGCCGGTCTACCAGCCGACCGCCATCATCCGCGAAGAGGTGCTGAAGGCCAACCCGGCGATTGCCGACACGCTGAAGCCGATCTTCGAGAGCCTCGACCTTACGACGCTGCAGACCCTCAACGCCCGTGTCCAGATCGGCGGCGAGCCGGCCAAGGCGGTGGCCGAGGACTATCTGAAGTCCAAGGGCTTCCTGAAGGAATAGCACCGAGCATCTGCCTGAAAAGTCGCTATCGCGGAAGGGCGCTCAAGTGCCCTTCCGCTTTCCCTTGTCGAGGATCGCCATGACGACGCTTGCAGATGCCGGAAGCGACGGGAGCACCTTGCCCCGGATCGATCGCCTCGGCGTCGTCATCGCCATCCTGATCGCCGGCTCGCTGGCACTGCCCTTCGTCACCTTCCGGCCGACCCGCATCGCCGCCGGCACCGGGCTGCGCCTGTTCGACGCGCTGCCGGCCGTTGTCGCAATGGCGGTCGCCGCCGGGCTGGTCGCCGCCCTGGTGACGGCGGTGGCAAGCCATCGACCGGTGTTTCGCCTCGCCCTCGGCGCTTTGGCGCTGGCCGCACTGGCGCTGGGGGCCGGCGCCGCCGGTGCCTTTCTGACGCCGGCCGACAATCCTTATGCCCGCATCGCCCCGGCCAGCGGCTTCTGGGTCAGCCTGTTCGCCGGCGCCATGCTGGTCACCGACGCCATGGTGCGCCTGAAGCTCGGCCCGGTCGGCCGGCTGGTGGCGCTCACCATCACGGCGGCGCTGATCGCCGCCCTGTTTGCCTCAGGCGCCTGGAGCCATCTGTCGCTGATCGCCGAATACCGCAGCCGCGCCGACGTGTTCTGGCGCGAGGCGGGCGCCCATCTCATGCTCGCCGCCGGTTCGCTGGCCGCCGCCCTCGTCGTCGGGCTGCCGCTCGGCGTCCTTGCCTATCAGGTCCGCGCCGTCCGCGACCCGCTGATCAACGTCCTCAACATCATCCAGACGATCCCGTCGATGGCGCTGTTCGGCATGTTGATCGCCCCGCTCGGCTGGATCGCCGCCAACGTGCCCGGCGCGCACGCTGTGGGTATTCGCGGCATCGGCATGGCCCCGGCCTTCCTGGCGCTGTTTCTCTACTCGCTGCTGCCGATGGTCGCCAACACCGTCGTCGGCCTCAACGGCGTGTCGCGCGCCGTGGTCGACGCGGCGCGCGGCATGGGCCTCACCGAACGGCAACGGCTCTTCCAAGTGGAAATGCCGCTCGCCCTGCCGGTGATCCTCACCGGCATCCGCATCGTCCTCGTCCAGAATATCGGCCTCGCCACGGTGGCGGCGCTGATCGGCGGCGGCGGCTTCGGCGTCTTCCTGTTCCAGGGGCTCGGCCAGACGGCCACCGACCTCATCCTGCTCGGCGCGCTGCCGCCGGTGGCGCTGGCGTTTGCCGCCGCCGTCGGGCTCGACGCCGTGGTCGAACTTTCCGGCAAAGGCGCGGCATGATCGAACTCAGCCATCTCACCAAGGTCTACGGCGGCATTGCCGTCGTCAACGACGTCAACATGACGATCGAGGCGGGCACGCTCACCGTCATCGTCGGCACCTCCGGTTCGGGCAAATCGACGCTGTTGCGCATGGTCAACCGGCTGATCGAGCCGACCAAGGGCAGCGTCTTCATCGAGGGCCGCGACGTATCGATGCTGCCGGCCTACGAACTGCGCCGGTCGATCGGCTACGCCATCCAGAACCACGGCCTGTTCCCGCACTGGACGGTCGCCCGCAACATCGCCACCGTGCCGATGCTGCTCGGCTGGGACCGGAAGAAGGTTGATGCCCGCGTCGAGGAACTGATGGAGCTGTTCCAGCTCGACCATGAGCAGTTCGCCGGGCGCTATCCGCACGAGCTGTCCGGCGGCCAGCAGCAGCGCGTCGGCGTCGCCCGGGCGATGGCCGCCAAGCCCGCCCTGCTGCTGATGGACGAACCGTTCGGCGCCCTCGACCCGATCATCCGCGCCAAGGCGCAGGCCGATCTCAAGGCCATCCAGCGGCGCACCGGCACCACCATTCTGCTGGTCACCCACGACATGGCCGAGGCGGTCCACCTCGGCGACCGCATCGCCGTCATGGACGCCGGCCACCTCAAGCAATACGCACCGGCCGCCGACATCCTGGCCCGGCCGGCCGACGCCTTCGTCGATGACCTGATCGGCACCGTCGATCGGCCCTTCCACTATCTGACGCTCGGCACGGTTGGCTCGGCGGTCGAGCCGGGCGAGGCGGACGGCGCGCCGCTCAACGCCGACGCCAGCCTCTACGAAGGCCTCGGCGCGCTGCTGTGGTCCGGCCGCAAGACGGCGCCGGTGGTCGACGCCGCCGGGGCACCGCTTGGCCGCGTCAGCCTCGACACCATCGCTGACCGGGCGGCGCGACCGCAATGATCCGCGACATGATCCGCCCCGGCAACCTTCTGCGGCTTGCCGTCTTCGGTGCGCTCCTTGCCTTCCTCCTGGCGCCGGACCGCTTCGCCGGCCTGCTGGCGCCGCTGACCAGCAACGGCGCGCCGCCGATCTACCATCAAAGCAGCCTGATCGACCTGACGCTGTCGCATCTGTTCACCGTCGCCGTGTCGACGCTCGCCGCCGCCGTGGTGGCCATCGGTCTGGCGATCTTCGTCACAAGGCCGGCCGGGGCCGAGTTCCTCGCCCTGTCGCGCGCCGTCGTCAACATCGGCCAGACCTTCCCGCCGGTCGCCGTGCTGGCGCTGTCGGTGCCGGCCATGGGCTTCGGCGAGGCGCCGACGCGCATGGCGCTGTTCCTGTACGGCCTGCTGCCGATCTTCGAGAATACGCTGGTTGGCCTGTCGACGTTGCCGCCCGCCGTGATGGAGACGGCGTCCGCCATGGGCATGACCGGCCGGCAGCGGCTTCTGAAGGTCGAGCTGCCGCTGGCCATGCCGCTGATCCTCGAAGGGCTGAGATTGTCGGCGGTGATCGGCCTTGCCACCGCGACCATCGGCTCGACGGTGGCCGCCAAGGGCCTCGGCGAGGTGATCGTCGCCGGCCTCTTGTCGGGCAACCTCGCCTTCATCGTCCAGGGCGGCGTCATCACTGGCGTTCTGGCGGTGCTGCTTTCCGACGGCTTCCAGGCCGTGGCGCGCTATGCGGCGAAAAAAGGTGGCGCCAGGCCGCAGACCGGGGCCTGATCAGCGCCAGCCGCGGCTGCGTTCGCGCGAGTGGGCGACGGCCGCCAGCACGCGCTGGCGGGAGAGATCGAGCAGCCGGCGCATCGCCGCCTCGGCGCGGCCACCGTCGCGCGCCAGAATGGCCGATAGCACCTCCTCATAAGGGGCAAGGTCGATCGGCGTGCCGCTGGCGTCCTTCTGCGTCAGGCTGAAGGAGGCCTTCAGCGCGGTCTTGACGGCGCCGCCGATGGTGACGAACAGACCGTTGTGCGTCGCCGCGATGATGGCGAGATGGAACTCGCTTTCGGCGCCGGCTGCCAGCGGCGCCTGGTCCAGCATCGACACCATGTCGGAATACCGCCGGCAAATGCGGTCATGATCCTCTGTGGTGGCGTAGCGGGCGGAAAGATAGCAGGCGCGCGGCTCGAAGCACTGGCGCACCTCGTACAGGTCTTCGACGATCTGCTCGTCGAACTGGGCGCTGAGGCGCCAGGACAGCACGTCGGGGTCAAGAAGGTTCCAGTCGGCGAACGGCAACACGCGTGTGCCGAGCTTGGGCGCCACTTCGATCAGCCGCTTGGCGGCGAGATTCTTCACCGCCTCGCGCACCGTCGAGCGGCTGACGCCATACTCCTGGCAGAGCTCCGCTTCGATCGGCAACGAGTCGCCAGGGCCAAATTCGCCGGACACGATGCGGGTCCCGATGATACGCGCGACCTGGGCACTCATGGTGCCGATGGTGGAGTCTCTTTCGAACATACTTCTCTTTCCCAGAGCATCCGCCACCCAAGGCCGAACGGCCTGACCAGACAGCGGCTACCCAGCCAAATCAAGTCAAAACGCTTGCCGGCCCGATGTTGCCTTCAGGTCGGCGAACGCCCACTGCGCCGACGGGACCTTCCAAGGACGGACCGCCGCTGGCAGCGTTCCCGATGAAGGCCCGGCACGGAAATGGCCCGCGGCGAATCCCGCCCTTTTCCCGGAAGCGCGGACTTGCTGTACCTTTTTCTCGCCAAAAATGTCCAACGCATGGATTGACAAGCCCCCTGTGCGCCGTACAATCTTATCATCTTACCATAAGAAGAAAACTGGTTTTGTGGAGGAGAATGCAGGTGAGCAGCATCGAACTGGATTCGGTGTCTAAGCGGTTCGGCTCCGTCGAGGTGATCTCGGAGCTGTCGCTGACCATCCACTCCGGCGAGTTCATCGCCTTCCTCGGACCGTCGGGCTGCGGCAAATCAACGCTTCTGCGCATGATCGCCGGACTGGAGACGGTCAACGCCGGCGAAATCCGCATCGGCGGCGAGAGAGTAGACCATCTCCCCCCGGGGGCGCGCGGCGTCGCCATGGTGTTCCAGCACTATGCACTTTATCCGCACATGACCGTCTTCGATAACCTGGCTTTTGGTCTCAAGAACATCGGCACATCGAAGGATGAGATCGGCCGCCGCATCGAAGAAGCGGCCCGCATCCTGGAGATCAGCCATCTGCTGCAGCGCAAGCCGGGCCAATTGTCCGGCGGCCAGCGCCAGCGCGTCGCCATCGGTCGTGCCCTGGTCAAGGACCCCAAGGCCTACCTGTTCGACGAGCCGCTTTCCAACCTCGACGCCGCGCTGCGCGTGCGCACCCGCGTCGAGCTGGCCCGCTTGCACCAGCAGGTGCGCGCCACCACCATCTTCGTCACCCACGACCAGGTCGAGGCGATGACGCTGGCCAGCCGCATCGTGGTGATGAACGCCCGCAAGGTCGAGCAGGTCGGCACGCCGATGGACATCTACGGCCGTCCGGCCACCGAGTTCGTCGCCCGCTTCGTCGGTTCGCCGGCCATGAACTTCCTGGCCGCGCAGATCCGCGATCGCGGCGGCCTCGCCTCCGCCGTTCTCGGCGACGGCTCGGTCATCGACACCGACGTTCCCGTCACGGCTCTGCCGGCCGGCGGCGAGCTGCGCGTCGGCATCCGCGCCGAGGCGATCCGCGCCCGACCCGATGGCGCGTTGCCCGGCCAGGTCGAAGTGGTCGAGCGCCTTGGTGATCGCACACATCTGCACGTCCGCCTGATGGATGGCAGCACGATCGTCGCCGAGGACAAGGGCGCCAGCCAGGTCAAGCCCGGCGACGCCATCCGCCTCGCGGTCGAAGGCGCCACCGCGCACCTGTTCGACGCCGACGGCCTCGCCTATCACGCCCGCCAGTAACGGAGGAACAGATGACGGACGTCACGCTTTCTTCCGGCAAGGCAACGGCACGGCCCCGGCGCCCGAGCGGCGCCTCGATCGGGCCGCGCTGGACCAACGCCCTGTTTGTGGCACCTTATCTGGTGTTCTACCTCGTGCTGCTGGTCTATCCGCTGTTCAAGGGCATCTGGATGTCGATGCTCCAGTCCGACATGTTCGACGACACGTCGAAATTTTCCGGACTGGCCAACTACACCCGGCTGTTCAACGACAAGGTATTCATCGGCACGGTCTGGAATACCACCCTGTTCGTGCTGATGACGGTGCCGGTGTTCGTGGTGATCGGCCTGCTGCTGGCGCTCGCCCTCAACCGCAGCGACCGTACGGCGGCAACGCTGCGGGCCATCTTCTTCGGCACCTCGGTGATGTCGGTCACCATCGTCACCATCATCTGGCAGATGATGTACATGCCCGACAACGGCGCCATCAACGGCGTGATGAGATTCCTCGGCTTGCAGCCGATCCCCTTCATCACCTCGTCGTCGCTGGCTTTGGTGGCAATCGCCATCTGCACCATCTGGTGGATCATCGGCCTGCCGATGATGCTGTTCCTGGCCGCGCTGCAACAGATCCCCGGCGAACTCTATGAGGCCGCCGCCCTCGACAACGCCAGCCGCTCGCGCTCGTTCTGGTCGATCACCCTGCCGTCGATCAAGCGGACGCTGCTGGTCGTGATCATCTTCGAGATCGTCGCCCAGTTCCAGCTGTTCGGGCAGGCCTGGCTGTTGACCCGGGGCGGCCCCAACAACGCCTCGCGCCCGATCGTTCTGTTCATCTACGAGCAGGGCTTCCGCGCCTGGAACCTCGGCTACGCCGCCGCCGCCTCGGAAGTGCTGTTCGTGATCATGGCCATCGCTGCCTTGGTCCAGTTTTTCGTGTCCCGCAAGCGCGTGGAGGGCTGAGCCATGGCTGCCAGTGAACATATCGTCGGCCGTGGCATCGGCAACAAGCTGATCCTCTTCACCGTCGTCCTCGTCGCCGTCATCTGGATGCTGCCGATTGCCTGGGCTGTCATCCTGTCGTTCAAGTCGAACGCCGAACTGATGATCTCGACGGGCTCGGCCTTCCACCCGCCCTACACGATCAAGAACTACGCCGACATCTTCCAGACGTCGGGCGTGTTTCGCTGGCTGTGGAACAGCACGGTGGTGTCGGTTGGCGTCACGGCCGGAATCCTGATCCTGTCCTCGCTCGCCGGCTACGGCTTCGCCCGCGCCGAGTTCAAGGGGCGCGACGTCATCTTCGTGCTGGTCCTGCTCGGCCTTGCCGTGCCGGAGCAGGCGGTGATCATCGCCCGCCACCAGATGTTCTCCGACCTCAAGATGCACAACACCTACCCGGCGATCATCCTGCCGGGCCTGTCGAGCGCCTTCGGCGTCTTCCTGATGACGCAGTATTTCAAGGCCATCCCCAAGGATATCGACGAAGCGGCGATGCTCGACAACGCCTCGCGCTTCAAGATCTTCTGGAAGGTGCTGCTGCCGCTGACCATCCCTGCCCAGGCGACGCTCGGCATCTTCTCCTTC
>Ga0316604_10002524_pt1 | contig 13888 bp, 10 predicted proteins | sample OWC_soil_day20_C_FD_207650 | JGI IMG/M metagenome (GOLD analysis project Ga0316604, IMG submission 207650) | Wetland soil microbial communities from Old Woman Creek delta, Ohio, United States - OWC_soil_day20_CT | ecosystem: Environmental > Terrestrial > Soil > Wetlands | place: USA: Ohio... | reverse complement strand
CCATCCATAAATTCCAGAAATCGTTCAGTCAAGGTCGGGTCAAATTGAGATCCTTTGCCTGCCGCGATTTCTTCCATTGCTTCGCTTTTGGTCTTTCTGCCGCCATACGGGCGTTCGTGAGTCAGGACATCATAAACGTCCACCAATGAAAACAACCTTGCCAAAAACGGGATCTGCTCTCCGGATACCTTGCCGGGATAACCGGTTCCATCCCATCGTTCATGGAGTGCCAGCACCACCTCAGCCAATGTTGGTTCCCCAAGGGATTGCGCCATTCTGTAGCCGATTTCTCCATGACTTTTTATGATTTCCCACTCTTCAGGAGACAGACTGTCCCGTTTCCCCAATATTTCGCGTGGAATCGCTACCTTTCCGATATCATGCAAAGTTGCAAGTTGCTCAATCAATTTCAAATCCGCCTGTGCAGGATCAAGTCCAAGGAAAGCGGCAAATCCTTTAGCCCAATCATGAATTCGCTCACTATGGCCTAGGCTTTCAAAACAACGCTCATGCAGTTTATGCTCAATGCCAGCAATAATGTTTGCCCTGACATCCCGGCTTTGAGCTAATTTGTCACGATACATCCGATTCTCCGCAACAACGCACAACTCTGCGATTCCTTTCCCGCTCTCGCCGGTAGCCGCACCAATCGCCGCGCTCAAACGAACAGGAATGTTGCCGGACTGGTCACAGGCCTCGCGGATACGTTTACAAACATGTTCACACGCGCTACTGCAGGTCTGCGGCAACAAAACTAAAAACTCATCGCCACCCCACCGCGCGATAATATCCGTCTGGCGGCAAACTTTTTGCAATACTTGGCCCATGGCGATTAATAGCCTATCCCCATGTGCATGTCCAAAAACATCATTGGTAAGTTTAAGCCCGTTCATGTCAAGCACGATCACACTCATCATGGTGTTATCCACCTGCTCCAGTTCGAAAATCATTTTTTCAATATAAGCGCGGTTGTGAAGGGATGTCAACTTGTCGTAATAACAAAGGTAATGGATTTCCGCCTCAACTTTACGTTTTTCGGTGATATCGGTCAGAATCATCATAAGCAACGCTTGTTCTCTCGCATTAATAGCTCGGAAAATAAGCTTATACTCTGCACGGATAGTCTTATCCCCTATTTTTATAACTGAAGGTAGCTGACGCAACAGCGCCTGCCCACGTTCTTGCGAAGCTGAAAATGCAGCTTCAATTATATCCCGCAGCGCTTCCCCGTCCACATCTCCCTGTTGAGTCAACAACTCTACAATCGACATTCCGGCAATGCTTCCGCCAAAAATGCGCACGCACTCGGCGCTGTATTGCTGTTTCACCTTCAAATCGGGCCCGAACGTCAAAAAGCCTTGGTTCACATGATCCAGCAGGTTTTGAATTTCAGCCTGCTGTGGGGGTGACATCTGCTCTTGGCTGTCAGTAAGTTTACGTCCGGAATAAAGGACAGCTTGCAGCTTATCATTCATATCAATGGTTATTGAGTAATTGTTGTCAAAATAAACGGTAACCCGATGCTCTGCCTCGGAAACCATTTTTAAGATTTTCATTATACAGATTCCTTTCATTAAAAACTTGCCAGAGGCGAGGATCAATGAAATATTTATCCAAAAAAAACCAAATAGACTAATCCATTTTAATCATAATGGAAATTAATCTATTACGCAATTATCCGAAAGTATAGTTTTTATTCTGATTTCCGTTCAATCATGATCTTCGCCAGCATAGTTCTGCTGCTAATGCCCAGTTTGGCAAAGATGTTCTGCAGAGTCTTTTTGATCGTTATCGTTTCTACATGAAGTTTATCCGCGATAACCATATTTGACAGTCCCGCCGCAACAAATCCAGCGATCTCGATTTCTCTGTCGGAAAGAGTTGCAAATCGATTACGACTTTGTTCTTCTGCTCTCATGACTCCGAGATTATCAGCAAACTGTGCATAATCTTTTCGTATATTCTTAATAAATTCGGGGTATTGCCCTTCTATTTCCAATATCTTAAGAAGCTCGATAATTTGTTCTCCATTTTCAACGAAAGGCATGATCAATCGATCAGGCGCTGCAATAGCCAATGCCTGTTTGAGGGAATCTTGCGCTTCCGCCAAATTTTTCAGTTGATACTGCGCCGCAGCCACATAGACATGGGTATACACGCGCCCCAGCAGATTGGGGAAAACATCAGCTATACCAAAAAATTGCTTGGCGATATCGAGAAGTTGTCGGTAGTGTCCCCCAAGCAACAGTACCTTGCCATATGCAATATTAAAAAAAGCATGACTTGGAAAATGAAGCCGACTTTCCTGCAAATTCCCTAGTGCAATCCATGCGGGAATTTTGCTCTCCTGATTCAGATAAGAATAAACAAAACCCTCACAAATATCTACGGTATGAACAACCTGATACTGCCGATACTCCTCAATCTCTACCCGCATGTGTTGCAGTGTCGTTAGCGCCTCATGCAAAGTACCGTTGACCAGCGCCAACCGAATTTGAAGAAATAACACACACAATATGATGGCTATCTGTCGGTGAGATTTCGCCGCCGCCAGTGCTTTATGGATGATAATCCCGGCGTTTTCAAAATCGCCCTGATAATAATACCACTCCGCCTGCATCACGTATTCCGCCCCGGCTCCATGACCAGAAGTAATCTGGCAATAAAGCGGCATAAATTCAAGCAGAACATTTACTTCGTGCTCAAGCCTCCCACTTTTTCGATAAAACATATAGAGAACTGAAGGTGAACCAAATGTCCAGAAACTCTTGCTGTCAAAAAGCCGAGATGGACCGGCAAGCAACTCATAGGCTTTTTGTTGATGCTCGGCCATACCCACGATGTCATTATATTTTGAAAAACTTTTTATCAGTTCTAGTTCGCCCAAGAGCTGATTGCGTTTTTTTTCATCGAGAACTTCTTCAATATACTCGCCGACCTCTTTGCACTGCGCAGTATAAAGTTCTCTTTCATTAAACGAGAACATTTTTCGGGCAAAATTCAACCCAGCGATGGGGTGCTTTCTTTTTATCTTTTTCGGGCAGTCCTTAAAATATCCTTTAAGTTTTTCTTTTCGCTCACTATTGATGCTATTAGCATTATCAAGTTCCATTGTAGCAAACAGTTCCTCAAAGTCACCTACTGCTTCATAAAAATCCATGGCGTTGAGATAGTCCCCAATACTTACGTGCCAGCTTGCCGCCAATCGAAAAACATTCCGCCGTTTTTCTTCCCCTTGCCGATTCAGTATCTCTCGTAGGTAACTTGTGAATATGTTATGTATCCGATAGGTTTTATTAAAATCATCAAATTTGATGAACGCATTTTTGGCCATAAGATAACTTATGATGGCTCCAATATTTCCTTTGCGCCACATAGCTTTCGCTTGCATCAAGGTAAAGCTGTCAAAAACGCAGAGCGTCAACAGAAATTCCTGAACCTCTGTAGTACACTGCATATAAACAACCTTTTCGATTAATTCTTGCAAACTGGCCTGTTGTTCAACCCGCCCTTCCCTCAAAAAGCTAAGCATGCTCAGGTACAGAGCGCTAATCCATCCTTCAGTATAAACGTACAGTTCGGCCGCTTCATTCGGTTTCAAGATAATCCCGCACAGCTTATAATATTCGACGATTTCATCTTGTGTAAATTCGAAATCGCTTTTGGCAATCACTTGGCAGTAGCCTTTTAGTGCCATTTCTGTCGTGTTTTCGCCAAACCTTGCACGAGATATAATTATAATATGCAGCTTGGGTGGAATGTTTTTTACCAAAAGCTCAATAAAGTGATCAATAATTGTCGACGACAACAAATGGTAATCATCCAATACTATGACCGATCTGTCCGGGAAATCAACATTCTCAAAAAGCTCCAAAGCCGTTTCCATAAAAATGCTATTCAGAGGAACACCAAGTTCAGTAAGGCTTTCCGTGAAATCAGGGTCTGTTGTGCGAAACAAACAGCAAAAGCCATTCCAAAATCCACTTGCTGAATCAGTGTCCAATGTTTGCCAAAACACATTTGTTTTTTTGTCTGTTAAATATTCTTTCACTGCTGTTGTTTTACCATATCCCATCGGCGCTTCCACAACAGTTAACGGATATTCCCAAATTCTATTCATGGCTAGTCGAATTTTCTTGCGCATATAGAGAACCGAAGTTTTATGTCGAGGCATTGAAGTCCCTCCTGCAGTTCTTTTATTTGTTTTATCTTCTTCTCATGGCGCGCCATCTCCTGCTCAAATCATGCTGTTGGGCATATGCGCAAAAAGAAGATAGCGCCATGCAGTCCAGTGGACTGCACGACGCTATCTTTTTTTGCACATTAATTATTTGGGGACTTATTTTGATTCAGTAGGTTCTACCGGATAACCGGCTTGTTTCCAGGCAGTTTCGCCGCCAGGAATCATAAACGCTTTGTAACCATACATCCGTAAGGCAAGAGTTGCATAAGCGGAGTTGCTGTCTTCAGCACAGACGACATAAATGGTTTTTTCGATCGAAATCAGTTTAAGATTTTCTACTAATGTAGGTAATGGCACGCTTGTTGAACCGACGATATGCTCTTTGTTAAAAAGATCTGCGGGACGAACATCAATTATCATGAAATCCGTTGCTTTCGTGTCAACTTTTGCTTTTAAATCTTCCAGACTAAACCGATAGTATCCAGTATCAGGAGCCATTTTAAGCACTTTTTCGGTGCTCATCATGCCCGGCTTATCCATCATTTTGTCCAACGCCGGTTTGTCCATCATATTGTCCAACACCGGCTTGTCCACCACTGGTTTATCCGTCGCAGGCTCAGCTGCAAAAGCGGTAGCAATGCCAAAGGTTAACATTAAAGTAACCATGAGAAGTGACATCATCATTTTTTTATTCATTCTAGTTCCTCCCTTTTCAGATAACCTGGTAATTTCCAAGCTTCTATTTACAGTATATATTTATCTACCAGTTTAATAACCGTACGTAGATATAACAAATCAAAGATATCGGGCTTTTTTTTTGTTCAATTGTTATTTCCCGTGAATTTAGTTCTTTCCACAAGATTACTGCTCCGAGGCGTGATCACCTTCATCACCAACTGGGCGATCACTGCGATTACCACCATCGCAATCAAGGTTTCCGGCTCAAAAACGCCCGTTGTTTGGGCGCCCATTTTAGTAACGCGAGAGAAAATTCCTGCAAACAATCCCACAAAAACCCAAGTGACGGAATAGAGTCCTTGTACAAAAGCATTATCTGGGTTTGCACCAAATAGTTTGAAAAACATACGAAAAGCTAAGGAAACTTCAATGACGCCAAAAACAGCACCAACAATACGTTGCATAAAATGACTTTCCTGTTTTGTATTAAGCGTCTCAGATTGTTTGATAATTTCTTCCATTGTTAACACCTCCACTGTTCAAGATCAATCCAAATTAAATGATTCTTTCGCCTCTGATTACCCTTAATAATACTGCAATTACTGCAATCACCAGCAAAAGATGAATCAATCCACCCATGGTATATGCTGTTGTCATGCCAAGAAGCCATAATACTACTAGAACCGTAACAATTGTACCTAACATTTGGCTCACCGTCCTTACTTCAGATAACCTAACGATAGTTACCTTCTACCCAAAGTATATAGGGATCCACCAAAGAAACAAACGTACATAAGTATAACAACTTACTCAATTTTTGATTGTTTTTTGTTTGATCAGAAAATAAAAAAGTCCCCGTTTTCGGTGCAAACCGAAATGAGGATCAATGTGTGCTTATTATATTATATTCTATTCACACTCCCCGGACTTGAAGCAAATATTTCTTCAGGTCGTAAAACCTTGACAACATACCTGGTTAAGTCCTTTGTGAGATCAACCACTCTTTCCTGCCTGCGCCATGGGCGACCAAACCGGTCCACAATAATCCGCACACAGGGACGCGATTGCAATTTTGAAAATACCTCTACGACCACCCCTACCTCGCCAGTGTCCAACAAAACGGTAGCGCCCAGGGGATATAAAGCCACATTTTCCAAAAAGACATCGACCAGCTGGGGATCAAGTTTGGCGCCCCGGGATGCAACCATGATTTCATAGGCTTCATGCGGGGGAAGCGCTTTTCGATAAGGTCGATCGGAAGTGATAGCATCATAAAGATCTGCGACCGCGACAATTCTTGCGCACAGGTGAATGTCATCCCCTGATAACCCGCGAGTATAGCCGGAGCCATTGAAGTTCTCATGATGTTGATACGCGATATGCGCAGAAACCAAAGGAATCGGGCCTACTTTGCGAAGGATTTCGAAGCCTGTTTCCGTGTGCTCTTGTATTAGTTTCCAACTATCAGCGGACAACGGGCCCGGGTTTTGAAGAATGTCGGGAGGAACCAACATCATGCCCAAATCGTGTAAAATCGCTCCCATGGCCAGTTCAGACAGTTCCTGTTCGTTCAGGTGTATTTTTACCCCCATCATTACCGACAGCAAACAAACATTTATGGAATGCCCGAAAGTATAATCGCCGTGGGCACGGATATCGGTAAGATGTATCAGCGCGTGGCGATTATCTACAACATCCTCAATCACTTTTTTCATCATCTGGCGGATTCCAGCCAAATTGAGCGTCCGATTCTGTTCGAACCCCTCGAATGCTTGATGTGTCAGTTTGATCGTCTCGACCCGAGTGTGTTCATTAATAATTTCCGGAGTTTCAACTTCCAGGCATGGATGATTGACGAATATAGAATCAATCCCCATCATGTCCAGCCTGGAAATCAGGGCTTTGTCCAATGTTAAATTCTGCGCCAGCAAAAGATTACCAGTCGCGCTAAAAAGGTTCCGAGCCGTAACCATTCCTGGTTGAAGCTGTCCAATTGTCAAACGAAGCATGATACCCTCCACGCCGCATTGTAACAGCGGCTAAGTATTGCCGCTCTTTATACGGCGTGATGAATCAGCTCCAGTTTTTCCATCACTTTCACAAGCTTATCAACATCAATAGGTTTCGATGCATAAGCTTCACAGCCGATATCAAAAGCCTGCTGAACATAGGCGGTCTCTCCGAGGGCTGTTGTCATAATTACCTTGGAACGAGCCTCCGGCGCAATCTTGTTCTCGCGTTCCAAATCTCTGATCGTTTTCAAGACCTTTACCCCATCGACTTTGGGCATCATAATGTCCAGACAGATCAAATCATAACGCTTGTTCTCATTCAATGACAACAAAAAGGCATTCAATGCTTCGAGCCCGTCTACCGTCAAGTCACATTCCCCATATTGCGAAAGAATCTTGAAAAGAAACTTTCGGCTGGCCATGTCGTCTTCGGCTATTAATATTCTCATCATCCGGCCCTCCCTATCTATGTTATATTCCTATTTTCTTATATTCTTCGCAAATTCTGCTGATATGCCTAATATGTTCAAGCGCTTCCTCTAAATTTCCGCGGCGTGCCGCCAGTTCAGCTTTGAAGGCAGCGCTGATTAATTCGTCTGAACCAATTTGGTTTGCCAAGCCTTTAATCTCGTGAGCAACGACTTCAATCTGATTCACGTCCTGCATAGTTTCGTCATCAATCCCCACAATCATCGCGTTGATGCCGGTCAGTGCCGAAGGCGCTTCTTTCAGCGAGTCTGCAACCGCACAGACAAAAACAACCTCTCCGCTATCATTGATCTGTATACTACTAATTGCGGTGAAATCTCCTCGCTGGTTTAGCTGCGAAAGCAGCTCGATTTTTTCGGACAGTTCCGCCATTTGCACAGGTTTTGCCATATATTCATCCATCCCGGCTGCCAAAAACCTTTCCCTGTCCCCAACCAGGGCATGAGCAGTTAACGCCAGGATAGGAATATGATTTCCCGAATCGGACTCCGCTGCCCTTATCCGTTTTGTTGTTTCGATTCCGTCCAGTTCCGGCATTTGAATGTCCATAAGAATGGCATCATATTTTTTTTGCCGCCAAAGTGATAATGCTTCAACACCGTTGACAGCAGTATCTACCTGATGACCGATCTCCTGGAGCAATCTTTGAATCACATTTCTACTGACGGCATCGTCTTCAACCAACAGTAGTTTCATCGCCGATACAGGTTCGCCAAGATTTTTTCGAAGTTGCTGTTTCTCCTCCACGGAAGCGCCGATAGTAAACGGCAGGGTAAAACAAAAAGTGCTGCCTTGATTCTTCGCACTCTCGACCCATAGCTGTCCACCCATCATTTTGACCAGATTTTTAGAAATCACCAGTCCCAGTCCGGTTCCACCATGGCGTCTGGTAGTTGACCCATCCACTTGACTAAAGGTTTTGAACAGCTTGTCCATATCCTCTGGAGCAATCCCGATGCCGGTATCCCTGACAGTGAATTTTAGTTCCACCGAATCTTTGCCGATACTTGTCGATTTTACTGATAACGACACTTCACCCTGCTCCGTGAACTTTGCCGCATTGTCGATTAAATTGTTCAAAACCTGGCGCAGTCGGTTGGAATCCCCGATAAGTATTTCCGGTATAGAATTTAAAAAAGTGTAATCCCACGTCAGCCCCTTGCTGCTGACCCGGTGCGAAAAGGTTCTTACCACTTCGTCCAACAGTTCCCTTGGTTGGAAAGTGTTGTTCTGCAGTAAAAGTTTCCCTGCCTCCATTTTGGAAAAATCCAGAATATCGTTGATAATGCTCAGCAGCGAATGAGCGCAGGATTTTGCGGTTACCAGATTATCCGTTTGTTCACTATTCAACTCCGTCAAAAGTGTTAACTCGATCATTCCCATAATGCCGTTGATGGGAGTGCGGATTTCATGGCTCATATTGGCAAGAAACTCGCTTTTCGCCCTATTGGCGGCTTCCGCTTTATCCTTGGCCCGTTTACGCTCTTCTTCCGCCATCTTTCGTTCAGTGATATCAATGCCCATACCGATATAGCCTTCGGCTACACCGGACATATTATAATATAGCTTGTGAGCACAAAACATCCAGCGATAGTGCCCGTTGCGGTCCAATATCCGAATCTCGCCTTCAGCTAGATCACGTTCGTTTTTTTCTCTTTTATTGAGATCAGCGCATTTCTGTTTGTCGTCTGGATGAACTCGTTCCATCCATCCATATCCTAAAGCCTGCTCAACCGGCTGGCCGGTCAGCGTTTGCCAATTTTCGTTGAAAGATTCAGTTTCTCCCTCCATGTTGGTCCGCCAAATAATCGTGGGAAAACTTTCAAAAATTCTCAGATAAAAATCCCGGGTTCTGGTAATAGAGAGTTCCTTTTGTTTTTGATCGGTGGTATCGGCCAAAGCCACCACCACAAAATTATCGCCGTCGACTTCGATTGGGGAGGCGCTCGCTCGAAACCATAATGGAACAGCCTTCCCATTATGGACTATAGTCTTGGTGCATTCGATACCCGATACTGCCGAACCTTCAAATGCAAGCGAAACCGCACGTTGAAATTCGCAGTACTGACAAGAGGTGCTGTAGCCACAGCCCCGTTCGTCTTCAAAGCTCCTTTGACAGCCGAAGGCGTTACCAAAGCTGTAGCCGATTACTTGGCTCCGTTCTCCGCCAAGCAACTTTAGGGCTGCGTCATTAATCTGCGTTATTGCTCTTGTCTCATCCACAATATACATTCCCACAGGGGCAGAATTAAAGATCGTTCTGAAATTTCGTTCTTCACTTGCGAGTTTTCTTTCCAAAATCTTAAACCGCGTAACATCGCGAAACACTACTACCACACCGGCAACATCCATGTCGGTGTGTTCAATAGGTGTGCAACTTGCCGACAAATATTTTATCGATCCATCCTTGGTAACAATCACGGTTTGATCCTGAAGTCCTATGGCAGCGCTGGTTTGAAGAACCCGGGCGACGGGACTGGTTAGCCGCTCTTTGGTTTGCAAATTATAGAGACTGAACACGGTGGAAAAATCTTTCCCGCTCGCCGCAGCAACCTCCCAGCCGGTGATTTGCGCCGCAGCTGCATTCATATAAATGATTTTCTCCGCTGTATCAACTGCGATAACGCCATCGCCAATGGAGGTTAATATTTGCGCCGTTAAATTGCTGTTCATCATCGTCATCACCCGCTACCGAATTAATTCAAGTAAGAGCAAATAAGTCGTGATATGTTACCCAGAGGAGCTTGTTTGTCCACGGCTCCGATTTCGCAGGCAACTTTTGGCATTCCATAGACAATGCAGGATTGCTGATCCTGCCCGATTGTGACTGCGCCGGCCAGCTTCATTTTTAGCAATCCCTTGGCTCCGTCATATCCCATGCCTGTTAGAATGACGCCGATACCGGCCGCACCGGCTTTGTCCGCCACTGAATTAAACAAAACATCAACGGAAGGACAATGCCCATTTTCACTCTCTCCTTTGAAACACTCGACAACATACCTGCCCCCCTGGCGGTTAATACGCATGTGACGTGCTCCGGGAGCAATCAGCACTCTTCCTGGCATCACTACATCACCGGTTTCCGCTTCTTTAACCTCCATTAAGCAGGAATTATTCAATCGTTGCGCATACATTGCGGTAAAGACAGGCGGCATATGTTGAACAATAACAATGCCGGGCATGTTGCGCGGAAAAGACCGTATCACTTCAAATATAGCTTCCGTTCCACCGGTTGATGCACCAATGGCTATTATTCTATTACCACTTTTTGTGATAGCGCCAACGGAAACCGAGTCACGGACAGACTCTCGTTTCGGCGGCTCGACTTTTGCCGTTGAAGCGATTTTGATCTTGCTTATTAGCTCCTGAATGAACAATTCCATGTTTTTCGGCGATTTCGCATCCGGTTTGGTGACGAAATCAACAGCCCCGGCGCTCAACGCATCGAATATGTTGGCGCTGACCGCACTGACCACTACCGCCGGTATAGGATACTGGGGAATGAGCTTTCGCAAGAATTCAATACCGCTCATGCGCGGCATTTCGACATCCAAAGTCATGACATCCGGTTCAAACTCCAACAGTTTGTCCCGAGCCACGTAAGGGTCAGGCGCCGTCGCCACTACTTCGATAAACGGATCACGGCTCAGTTCTCGCGCCAAGGTCTCCCTGAAAACAATAGAGTCATCTACTACTAGGACTCTGATTTTTTTCTTAGTAGTTATCATAATCTATCCCCTTCGGTAAATAGCAGGCCCCACGAAATCATATTTCGTTTCCTGGCGATTCACGGATTCGGAATGGCCGATAAATAAATAGCCACCCGGCTCCGTATAGTCGTAAAACCGGTTAATTAAAGTCCGCTTTACCTCGGCGTCGAAGTATATCATCACATTGCGGCAAAAAATGATATGGAATTTTTTCTTAAAAGGAAAAACTTCATTCATCAGATTAAGCCGCCGAAAGATGACTTCATTCCGCATTTTCTCGTGTAAAATACTGTTCTCCTCGTCAGCCTTGCGAAAATATCTTCTTCGCCAGACGTCCGGCAAAACTGCCAACTGTTCACTGGGATAAACCGCTTCCTGCGCCTTTTCCAACACGGCAGTGGAAATGTCGGTAGCCAGAACTTTTGTATTCCACTTGGCTTTTTCAGACGCGAAGAAGGAATCGATAATCATTGCCACCGTATAGGGCTCTTCCCCTGTCGAACAACCGGCGCTCCATATCCGCAGATCCTTGTCCCGGGTCTCGGTCTTGGCAAGATACGGCAACGCCACTCGTTCCAAAAAATCAAAATGCTGTGGCTCACGCAAAAAATAGGTATGGTTGGTGGTCAACTTGTTCACTAGAATGGCCCCCGCCTTACCAGAAGTGTCATGCCACACAAATTGAAAATAGGCGGAAAAAGTGTCGAAGCCACTTTGCAAAATATAATTATGCAAACGTCCCAATACCAAGCTTCTTTTCTGCGAGAGATCAATCCCGTAATTTTTCTTGATAAAATGAACAAGCTCGATAAACTCTTTATCGGTTATCGCATCCATGGTTTTCCGTCCTTCAATACTGCTTCTTAGCTGGATTGTGGCAAGTTGGCTATTTCGTCATCACTTAGCAGTCTGTCGCAATCCAGAATCAGCTTTACATCATTATTCACTTTACCAATCGCTTTTGTAAAGCGCTGTTGATAGCTGCCGTTATTCAGTTGCGGCGGTGGAACGATCTCCTGGTCGGCAATAGTCAGCACTTCTGCGACCGTATCAACAATCAGCCCAACGGCGACATCCTTAATCTCCACTACCACGATGCAAGTTCGGTCATTATAATCCATGGGTGGTTTTTTGAACCTTAATCGTACATCAATGACTGGAATTATTTTCCCCCGGAGATTGATGATCCCTTTTACGTATTCCGGCAGATCAGGCACTTCCGTTACCGATTGCATCCCGATGATCTCCGTAACAAACTGGATTTCGATGCCGTAGACTTCCGCACCCAGGGGAAATGTCAAGAACTTTCCCTTCTGCGTGTCTTCTTCCAGTTCCAAATCATTGTCAGTAATTGCAGTCATGGCGCTTGCTCCTTTCCTGTATTAAAACCGCATTTTCAGTCCTTAATACTTGCCAAATTCGCTGTCGTCAAGAACTATTTTCCCTCGCGCAGATACAGATTCATGCTTGGCATGCCCCTGCTTTTTCTGCGCCATCATGTTTTCAATCGCCCGCAAAATCTCAGGACTCAGACCTTCAACATCCTTGAAACCGCGATCTGCTTTCTTTAATTTGAATTTCCCTACATTTTCTTTCATTGCTTCAGACTGGCTCGCTAGTTCTTCGCTCGCCGCTGCGCTTTCCTCCGCTGTCGCTGAATTCGTCAGGACCACCTGTGACACCTGAGAAATTGCTTGGTTGACTTGTGAAATCGCCGTTGACTGCTCATTGGAAGCCGATGCGATGTCGCCAACCAGCATGGCCGCCTTGGCCACCCCATCCACAATAACATTTAGCGCTTCCGCTGTTTGGTTGGCGATTTGCGTTCCTGCGCCCACCTTTTTGATCGAGCCTTCGATCATCGCAGTAGTTTCCTTGGCGGCGTTGGCGCTTCTGGCGGCCAGATTACGGACTTCCTCAGCCACCACAGCGAATCCTTTGCCGTGTTGTCCTGCCCGTGCAGCTTCTACAGCCGCATTAAGCGCGAGTATATTCGTTTGAAATGCAATTTCATCAATAACTTTAATAATCTTGGAGATATTAGTCGAGGACTCGTTGATTTCCGCCATCGCTTTGACCATTTCCTGCATTTGGCGGTTACCTTGGATCGCGTTGTCTTTCGCAGTGATAGCCAGTTCGTTCGCCTGATTGGCGTTCACCGCATTTGCCTTCGTTTGGACGGCCACTTGCTCCATCGAAGCCGTAATCTCCTCAATCGCGCTAGCCTGCTCGGTGGACCCCTGCGATAAAGCTTCGCCGGATGCAGCGATCTGCTGGGTTCCCGCCGTCACTTGTTCAGCCGCTTCGTTGATATTAAACAATGCCTTGTTCATATTATCCGACATTACATTGAAAGCCCCGGCCAACGCGCCGATTTCATCCCGTGTCTTTATGTCTACATTGACATCTAAATCACCGGCGGCAATTTTATCGGCTGCCTCAACAATAGCTCGAATTGGTTTGGAGATCACCCTTGCTATATAAATACCGAGCACCATGGCCAACGACACCCCTGCGACGATAAACGCCGTCATTATGATGATGGCCATGTTTGCACCCTGTTTATTACTTGCGGCTTTCTGTTTCGCCAATTCGATTTTCATATCGCCCATCGTCCCCAGAGTCGATCCCATAATCTCGGCAATTTTGTATCCTTCGGTTTGCATCAATTGATTCACTTGCTCAACTTGGCCAGCCCGAACCATTGCAAATAGTTTTTTGGCATAAATGTCATATCCATCGATCGTAGTTTCAAGTGTTTTCTGAAGTTTATGTCCCTCTTCACTGACCAAGGTCTTCGTGAGCTTGCTGCTTTC
>Ga0316604_10002522_pt1 | contig 13897 bp, 16 predicted proteins | sample OWC_soil_day20_C_FD_207650 | JGI IMG/M metagenome (GOLD analysis project Ga0316604, IMG submission 207650) | Wetland soil microbial communities from Old Woman Creek delta, Ohio, United States - OWC_soil_day20_CT | ecosystem: Environmental > Terrestrial > Soil > Wetlands | place: USA: Ohio... | reverse complement strand
CGCTCCAGCGTCATCTCGTAGGGAGCATAAGAAAAAGCATCAAGCAACTTCAACTCCTGCCCCTGATACTGCAGGATTGTGGCCAATGCCGTCTGCGCAATCTTGTAAACATTACTGCTCTTAATAAGGACTTGTTGAGAATTGGCCAATTCAACCTGCGAACGCAGGACATCCACCCGCGGAATAACACCGGTTTCATACTGGGCCGTAACCAAATTCAGATGCTCCTGCAGATTCGCCACCTGTTCCCGGGCAATCCGTTCCATATCCTGCGCGGCTAACACGTTAAAATAGGCCTTGGTGGTATCATAAACGATGTCTTCCCTAGCTGTTCCGTAAAATGACTTGGCAATTTCCAGATTATTTTTGGCCATATCAATTTTTCCGTCCGTCGTGATCATAGGAAACAGATGAACACTGTCTATTTGAACGCTGGTCGGGCTGCCGTTATTATCCGTATTCCATGTCCCACTCCTCAAACTTCCTTCCCAGGTGGTCGACCACGTCACTGCCGGCACCCGCACAGCCTTCGCAGCCGTAAGCCCCCATTTATTTACATCAACATCCAACTTCGCTTGTTCCACTGCCGGATTGCTTTGTAAAGCCCGTTGGATGCTTTGCTCCAGCGTGAGGGAAATTGTCGCCGCCAGGCTGCTACTGGGTGCAACAAAGCACTGATATAATAGCAAAATTGCAAACGCTCCAAAAATCTTCTTATTTACCATCCCTCGACCTCCTTCTTGACAAGCTAGTATTATAACGTTGTAACAAAGCTACCTTGGTTGAAGATTGAATATCGGCCTACACTTGCCTCTTGCTTCGTCCGGCATTGGATTTAGTCGGCATCTGCTATTTGCGAGCGGTCGGCGAGTCTCCTACCTATAGCTGATGCGATATATTTGGTGTGCTCGGTCATCCGAAACCAGTAGTGCACCATCAGGCATGACCAAAATATCCACCGGTCTGCCCCATGCTACGATATTCTTCAACCAACCGGTGGCGAAACTCTCGTAACTCATCGCTTGTCCATTCTGAAATCGGATCAGGCTGATCCGGTATCCGACCGGAGACGTGCGGTTCCAGGAACCGTGCTCAGCAATAAAAACTTGATTGCGATACTCGGCTGGAAACATCTTGCCAGTGTAGAACTTCATCCCCAAAGACGCCACATGCGCCCCCAGCTTACGGGCGGGAATGACTAATTCGGAAGGATCTGGATGATTATTAAACTCCGGGTCAGGCATATTGTCGCCGTAGTAATACGGATACCCAAAATTCAGCCCTGCGCGTGCTGCATGGTTAAGCTCGTCCGGTGGCAAGTCGTTGCCCAGCCAGTCCCGGCCGTTATCGGTGAACCAAAGCTCCCTCGCCGTCGGGTCCCAGTCAAATCCCATCGAATTGCGCACACCTGCGGCAAAAACCCGAAACCCAGAACCATCCGAATTCATCTGGATGATGGTGGAAAATCTCTCGTCATCGCTCACTCCGATGTTGTATGGGGCGCCAATCGAAACATACATTTTGCCATCCGGTCCGAAAGCCAGGTACCTCCAACCGTGATGACGCTCCCGTGGCAATGCGTCTGTGACAAGGACTGGCGAAGGCGATTTTTGAAGGCTGGTCATGATATTATCATAACGCAGGATGCGGCTGTTCTCGGCAACATAAAGAGCTCCATTGTGAAAAGCAACTCCATTTGGGGTATCCAGCCCCGAGGCAACCGTGACGACGGATACATTGGCGTTGCTGCCCTGATCGTCAATCAAAGCGTAGACTTTCCCTTCATCTCGCGATCCGACGAACACCACGCCGTTCTCCCCCAACGCCATGGAACGGGCTCCAAGGACACCGCTCGCGTAAATTTCAATGTGAAAGCCTGAAGGCAGCTGGATATTAGCCACTCTCGAATCTACTCCAGTCTGGGCCTTCCCACAGGCAACAAACAAAAAAACACACGTCATCAGGAGAAATAGACTGGTAAAACGGAACTTACCGGGCATACGCATCGCCACCTTTTCCAGCCTTTCAGATTTCTGTTGCAATAACCTACTCTATAGAAATTACCTGCACGGGACAGACAGACGCTCCTTGGCAAGCGCAATCCGTTAATTCATCTACAATACTTCCTTCAGCGATGTTACCACGGGTCCGAAATTTACCAACAATCTGACTTCTGTCATCTTCGTCATTTAGTCCGTAGACTTGAGGGAATCTCTCCCAACAGGCTCCGCAGCCAATACACCCTTCTCGGTCGATAGTGATTCTCGCCATGTCTTTCACCTCGCATTTTTTACCCATATTTCCCTTGCTCTTCTCAGTATGGCTTTTGATGGTTGAATTCTGGTGACTCTACCCATTCATTGACATGGTTTAGCATTTCAATAATGTTGCCCAGTACTTCCGCATGTTTTTCTTCTTCATGCACAAGCTTTTGAATTATGTCCTTCTCGGCTTGCTGTTCGGCCGTCTCTTGCAGTTTTTTATAGAGCTCCACGCTTTCTTCTTCTTTGCGTAATGCTGCCTGGTAGACATCCATTTGTTCGTCTTTCAACTTTGCAATCGAGTCTTTATCCTTCGGAATGAACGCTTTGTTCTTAGAGCTTTCAAAAACATTTTTTGTATTGCTTATCGTTCGATCTGCCTCCATAAAATTGAAAGTTTGATTTTGAAGCAACTTGACGATCTTATAGTGACGCTGCTCATCGTCGGCAAGCCCTTCCAACACTACTTTCAACTCTTCATATTGCACTTTTGCAGCGTGTTCCCGGTAGTACTTTTCACCATCCGCTTCCATTTTCAATGCGAAATCGAAAGCATTCATCACAAAACCTCCTTTTTTTTATGCAACCACTACTTGTGGCACGCATCGTACGTTAGAACAGCGAAACGAAGTTGCTATAAGAAAACCAGAAAAATGTTACATCGTTGTTATAAAGCTTTCCTGCGTCGCTTTTTTGCGTTCTCCCGAAGTTATACCTCCACCCGTTTCCTTTTGCCGACTGACAGAAGGTTATCAATATCGTTGTTGGCCCGGGACAACCCGTTCAAACATACCTGCAGTTCACCGTTAACTGCCGCCAGTTCCTCATTGACGGATTGCAACTCTTCCCTGCAAGCCTGCAGGTCTTCTTTGGTCGACTGCATTTCTGCGTTAACGCTTTTGCTTTCCTCATCGGCGTTCGGTTCCTCGCTGGCCCTCTGAGACTCGGCAACCCGATGCGAAGAAAAGTTTTCCGTCATGGTTGGAATATACCTCAATGCCTCGGGGCTCCCAGCCTTAAAACCCGGCTTTTTTCTTTGATATAGTCGCATCCGGCGATCCAACGGGGAAAATAACCCCCGCTGCCCGCCTCCGGTCTCGGCCTTTCCGAGAAAAAGCAGACCTCCGGGGTTCAAGGAGTAATGGAATAAGTTGAGAATTTTTTTATGCAGATCGGTGTTCATGTAAATCAGCAAATTGCGGCAGCTGATAAGATCGATTCTCGAAAAAGGTGGGTCCTTGACTACGTCTTGCTCGGAAAAAAGCAACATGTCACGGATCTCCTTGCGGATGCGATAGTCCCCCCTGTCAGTGTCTTGCGTGAAAAATCGCGACAAGCGTTCCGGCGAAACATCAGCAACTGTGCTTGCAGGATAAATGCCGTCACGAGCAACTTCGACGGCTTTTACATCGATATCGGTCGCAAACATCTGTATTTCATATTTTTTTTCATGAGTCTTTAGATACTCCTGGATTAAAATCGCGATGGAGTAGGCCTCTTCACCAGTGGAGCAACCGGGAATCCAGACGCGAATCCTATCGCTAGCGCTTCTGTCTGCAAAAAGTTGCGGAATACCAATGTCCTGCAATACTGCAAAAGCCTCCGGATCGCGGAAAAAGCTGGTATCTCCGATCAAAAAATCTTGAAACAGCGCCTCAACTTCAGCCGGAGTTTGTTGCAGATAACTCACATACTCTTCCATTACCTTAATCTTTTGTAAAGCCATGCGTCGTGAAATTCGCCGGTTAATTGCGCTGAATTTATACTGGGAAAAGTCGTGGCCTGTCTGTGCCCGTAGCAGGATGAAGATTTTTTTCAATGAATCATCAGTATTGGGAGGGTAAGAATATTCCGAACGATCCTCTCTATTAAAAGCATGGGTAGTATAAGCGTGGGCAACGTAGGCGTGTTTAACGTAATTGATAAGAGTTGCAGGCATCTCGGCTGGGAGCAGTACGTAATCTACCAGACCGGTGGCGATGGCGCTGCGCGGCATGCTATCGTTTCGCGTGGATTCGGGTTGCTGTACTATCACCATGCCACCCTCTCCCTTGATGTCCCGCACTCCCATTGTGCCGTCGCTGCCATTGCCGGAGAGCACGATGCCAACAGCCCAATCACTTTGATCCTGGGCCAGGGAGCGAAAAAAAAAGTCGATGGTCGTGCGTTGACCCCGTGGGGCATGTCTTTCCAAAAGTTGAAGGGCTCCGTTCAAGTAAGCCATTTCCCTGTTGGGCGGTATGATATAGACAAAATTGGCCTTGACTAGCATTCCGTCCTCAACTTGCAATACCTGCATCTTGGTGTAACGACCGATCAACTCGGTGAGAAGGCTATTGTGGTCCGGCGCCAGATGCTGCACCAATACAAAAGCCATGTCGCTGCCAATATCGGCAGGCATGGCAGAAAAAAACGCTTCGAAGGCGGCAAGCCCTCCAGCAGACGCGCCAATACCGACAACAGGAAACCCCGGGGCTTTTGCCGCTAGTTTGTTTGCTGAGGTCTCACCGGATCCAGTTATTTCTTTGCCGGGTTGTGGTAGGCTGCCTTTGTTTGTAGTCATGCTGTCCCCCTATCTCGGCAATCCATCTTCAACCGGATTTTTCTTTGGCTGCCAGTTCATCAAACCAATATCTTTGATCCATCTGCATATTCGTTATTGATTAGGATAGGAAATGTTGGCAATATCGAGGTAGCCATCCAGCTCGAAACGCTTTGTCCTGCATAGTCGTTCATAATCATCCTCCTAGTTATAACGAAGCAGCTATCTACTGAATTTCAAACACTTTGGTTAACTGGGTCATTTCGAACAACTCCTTAACCAAGCCTGTCAGTCCCGTGATGATGACACTGCCCCCATTTTTCTGGGCCCGTTTTCGAACGTGAAGAAGTGTTCCCAATCCGGTACTGTCGATATAATCAACGTTCTCAAGATCGATGATAAATGTCTTTGGCTCTTTTTTAATGTAACCAATCAGGTCTTCACGAAGCTGGGCGGCTTCTGCCACATATATGCTGCCAGACAAGCTTACCAACACTTGATTTTCTGCAACTGCAATTTCTTTAACCATGGTACCCCCTTCAAAGCAAGATTGATTATGGAGAGAAAAGCAAATCCATTTTTCGGCCCGTAATGGCGCCAATGTCTCTGCGGAAGTCTGTATGTCAATAGATTATGCTAAATTCACTCTCGACACATTAGAACGACGAAACGAAATTTATATAGGAAAACCAAGGTAGTTTTATAACGTTGTTACAAGGCACCGGACTCCAGCCGCGCGCGCGCGTTGACAATGGCCCAGCGTTCCCGTTGCGGGTGAACAATCTAATGTCGTCCTTTTCGATGCTCGCCAGGATTCGGTACCCGTCACATTTGTCCGCAAATGTTTGCATTTCAACCTTCAATCTGTTCTGAAAATGTCTGTGCGAGAAGAAAGCTGCTCTGCCAGCAAATAGGCAATCGACGCAATGAACTGACTGGCGTAATCTTCGCCCTCATCTGTGCGCGTAAACACACTGATCAATATAGGGTCCTGACCGATCTGAACAATGCCCACATCATTCAGATAATCATCAAGAGAACCTATTTTATGCATAACAACAGTATCGGCGAAGAACCGAGGAATTTCATCGTTGAACATCGTATGCGCCAAATAGTCGAGCATGCGCTTGGAGCGCTCCTCGCCGAGATACTTTCCGTCATACAGTTTTTCGAAAACTTCCCCCATTTCATACGGGGTGGTCACACTTGAATATTGGTATTGCTCCAATGAAACTTGACTGTTTACATATGTTGTCTGCAGCTGCAAATCATGCCGCAGAATATGGTCCAGAATCGCTTCGCCAAAGAACGCGCGAATCGCTGCAATCGAGTCAAAATATGCGGCATTGTCAGAAATTCGCATCATCCGTTCAATATTGCTTTCCAATCGAACTTGTTCCGTCTCTGGAACTTTGTCGTAAAGGTATTTATAGACTCCCATGGCAACCACCAGTTTATTCGTTGACGCAGTAGCGAAAACCGTATCGGCATTAACACGGATTTCTTGCCGCGTTCGCAAGTTCTTCGCATAGATGCCCGCGTTCCCAGAAAAGCTGGATACCGTCCAGCTGAGGTCTTTTTCTGCTGCAATTGCCGGGTTGTGATTGCCGAAACAAAGCATCAACCCCAGCACAATAAAACTCACGCTGCACGATAATCCAGCTTTACTCATGTTCATCCTTTTCTTGCCGCAAATCTGAAGCCGTTGCAATGATTTGCTCAAAAACGTTACCGCCCCATCCACATGCCGTAACCATTTTTTTTGCCATTGCTGCAGGTTTGAAATCTGTTTATCAGCCTGGGCCTGGCAAATTATGTCCTTTATGGACGATGAACTTTATACCCTAAATCTTCAATCATACAATACACCCCTTCGCAAATGGATGGATCTGACACGGATAGAGACACTTCCCCAGTTTTTCGGTCTACAGAAACATCAAGAACCCCTTCCAATCCCTTTAGTTTTTGCAGGATTGTATTTTCCATGTACTCGTTATCGAGATCTGATACCTTGAATTTTACAGGTTTCATAGTATATCTCCTTACTATTAGTTATTTTTAAGATGTTTGACTTCAGCCATCAATTCCATCTCTTGGCGCGTTGTGGAGAGCCCCATCCACATGGTGCAGGATTTATTCCTGCAGGGGAGACTAATCGATCCAATACCCTTGTCGATTGTAATGTTTGTACAGTCCTGCCTCATAATCCCTCGTTAACTCCTCCGTGAATTCCGGAGACTTCTCGATAGCATCGCGGGAAAGATTGACGAATACTTTTGACTCTTCCCAACTCACTCGCTCGATCCATTGAGGTGCAATCAGCACTTTTTTTCCAGGCAACCATCCCCCTGTATCGACGATGAGGTAGCGAATCGCCCAAGTTTCATCATCGATGATAAAATCCTTTACGTCGCCGATTTCTCCGTCTGAGGCTTCGATATCGTAGCCACTCACGTCGGAAGTATTATGCAGTTGGTGATCCCGAATTTGCTCATTTGGCACCGATTCAACCGGCATATTCGTGTCGCGTTCGATGTTGGGCTGCGCTGCCGCCACATTTGTACCATTCCAATACGTCGGCAAACCATAATGAGTGTTGTACTCATATTCAAATTGTCGTGAGACTGTTTGGCCAGTTTTAAAAGTCGGACTATCCTCCATCTGTTTTTGGGTCAAGTTTACTGCGATGAATTCCTCTTCGTTATTTACAGCGCCCAGCGAATGCGGGGAAATCAGAACCTGCCTGCCGCTAAGCCAGTTTCCGGTGTTGGCAATAATATAGCGAATGGTCCAGTGGCTATCATCGAAGTAGAATTCTTTGACCGTTCCAATGTTTCCGTCTATACCGCGCAAGGAATAATCTGAAAGTTTGTCGGCTCTGTGCAATTTTCTGGAATTTGTGGCTGTACTCAACATAATAATTATCCTCCTCTTAGATTTTTATTTCGCTCTTCACTGGTCAAGGTAAAAATTCGCCTCTGAAAACCGGTGATCCAACACGAATCTTGGTTATTTAATTGGAACTTATTTCTTATTGGCATTGATGAAGTCATCACATTCTTCCTTGGCCTTGTCTTTGGAATATCCATACTTCGTTTGTAAAATCCCCATAAGTTTTTCAAATTGTCCCTCTACTGTGGTGAGATCATTGTCGGTGAGTTTCCCCCATTTGGCTTTGATTCCACCTCTTAGCTCGTGCCATTGGCCTTTCAGGACATCTTCGTTCAAGCCGGCAAGCATTTCTTTTTCTCTACACATAATTTTGTGCGTTTCTTCTGCAATTTTTCCCGTTGCTTCTCCCACCATTTTATGGGCTTTGTCAGATAACTCTTTCGCCTTACCCGGCAACTCACCGATAGTCTTCACAAGGTCATCACGACTTTCCTTGCCGGCTTTAGGGGCCAACAATACACCGGCAACAGCGCCCACTGTCAACCCTATGGCGGTACCGATTGCTACTTTTTTACGGACTTCACTTTCACGTTCCCGTTTAACTTTTGGCAATAAATCCAGTAGAGACATAACTTTTCCCTCCTTCTTATTCGACCATCTAAGGCTACCTGCACACCGAGTCTATTCTCGGCCATGCAGCTTACCGACCAATCAGGAGTAAAACACCAGCTGCGATAGCGAGTAATGCCTGTATAATCCCGATGGATGGGATTGGAATGCTGACTACCTGTGTTAGGCCGGTCACGATAAGCCAAATGGCCAGCAATAACATTCCCAAGTTTCTGTTTCCTATCATGTTGCTCCCTCCTCATCTATTTTTTTGAATAACTTTTTCAGGTAGTTAAACATAGGCGCCACTCCATAATACTGTTGGATCCGTTATTGCCAATTGTATTGGTTCTTAAATTTTGCCCAGGTGTCAACAATAATCTGATAAGCGTCGGCAAAGCCCTTCTTTATTTGTTCCCACGCGTTTGAGGAACTATTTTTCAAGCCACCGTACCACTCAGCCAGCTCAATTCTTTGCTTGCGCAATTCCTTTAAGCCGCTCTGGCTCCTTTCTCGAGCCGCTTTATCCATTTGATCCCAGCTATTGTAGGCATCCGTTTCCAAGGCTTCAATGCGATTATCAAGTTTTTTCAACGCCTGTTCGGTCTGCTTGATCGCTTCATCACGTTGGTCAGCAGTGTATCCCTTTATTTTTGAAATCAAATCCTGCGCTTCCTGTTTTACATCCTGAATCGTTGCCTTGTCATCGCTGGCTTGCGTATAACTCAGCGGCACGAAACAGAGCGTTACAATCACAAACAGGGTCGTTGCCAAGAGAGCCTTCCTCATTATCATCACTCCCGCTATCGAATTAGTTATCTATTACCGCCAATTGAGTTATTTCATGACTCGGGAAAACTGCCGCCTTGATAGCTGCATTTACTTGCGGCCTCACCGGCGGCAGTTATATTTTCAGAAGGAACTAATTATTTTTGTCGCAGTCACATTGGAACGGCAAAACGAGGTGACATAAAGAAAGCCAAGCTAGTATTATAACGTTGTTATAAAGCTATCTTGGTTGAAGATTGAACATTGGCCTGCGCTTGCCTCTTGCTTCCTCCATCACTGGATTTAGTCAGCATCTGCTATTTATTGCCGTTAATGAATCCTTCGTATTCTTCTTTGGCCTTGTCCTTGGAATAGCCGTATTTCGTTTGCAGAAGCCCCTGGAGTTTTTCAGCTTTTCCATCTACTATGTCGAGGTCGTCATCAGTGAGTTTGCCCCACTTTTCTTTGACTCCACCTTTTAACTCGTGCCATTTTCCTTCCAGAATATCTTCGTTCATGATTGTCCCTCCATTTTGACTTATTTTTTGACTGTTGCTACTTCAGAAGCTCATCCTACAAGGCCCGCCGTCCTGAAATCAGGTTAACCAGAAACATGACGACAGCTATTACAAGCAAAATATGAATCATACCACCCGCGGTATAGGACGTAATCATACCTAACATCCACAACACTCCCAAAACAACAATAATTGTCCACAACATGGTTTTTTCACTCCTCCCCATATTTTCCGTATGCTGCCCAGCTTGGCAAATCGTTCACCCTGCGATACCGCTTCTAGGCTCTGGTCTCCTATTTATAGAATACGCTACCTTCACGTTTTATACATTAGAACAATGAAACGAAGTTAACATAAGAAAACAAGAAAGTGTTATAACGTTAGTACAAATCTACTTTGGCTGCCAATTGACGGATACCTCCAGCAGCTCCATTCTCCCTAATTCTTTGCAGACCGTAGCGTCAACGTCTCCATCAGCTTATCGAAAGGCTTGTTGAATTTCTCGACGCCTTCGTCCTCAAGCTGTTGCGTCAGCTTGTCGATGCTGATGCCGACATCCGACAGTCGCTTCAAAATTCCTTCAGCGTCCATGACATCTTGCTCCAGACGGGCTTTCGGATCGCCGTGATCACGATAAGCGTCCAGTGTTTCGACAGGGATTGTGTTGATTGTGTCCGGTCCGATTAGCGCTTCGATATATTTCACATCGCTGTAATCCGGATCCTTGGCGCCGGTACTGGCCCAAAGTAGCCTCTGGACACAGGCGCCCTGCATAGCCAGTTTCTTAAACCGGTCGCTACCGAAAATTTCTTTGTAGATTTGATAGGCCATTTTCGCGCTGGCGATGGCAACCTGCCCGCGTGCTTTTTTCGCGAGGTCTGCATTCTTGCCGCCTTGCGATATAAGTTTGTCCAGCAGCGGATCCACCAGCGTATCAATGCGGCTTACAAAGAAACTTGCCACCGAGGCCACCCTTTTCAGAGGCTGACCTTTGGCCATACGCGCTTCGATGCCGGCCAAGTATGCCTCTGCTACTTGCCGATAACGGGGCAGTCCAAAGAGCAGCGTCACATTGACATTGATTCCTTCGCCGATAAGTTGCTGAATGGCAAGCAGTCCATTGGCTGTCGCCGGGACCTTGATGAAGACATTGGGCCGGTTCAGCGCAGCCCATAAGCGGCGAGCTTCCTTAATCGTCCCGTGGGTGTCGTTTGCCAGGTGGGGATTTACCTCCAGGCTGACATATCCATCGTTACCATCAACCCTGTCATAGAGAGGACGAAATTCATCTGAGGCGACCTGCACATCATGTTGGCTGAGTGTTTCGTAAATTTCTTCAAGACTTTTGCCCTTGAGCGCTAGGTCTCGAATATCTTCGTCGTAATCCTGGCTGCCTGCAATCGCTTTTTCAAAAATGGCCGGATTCGAAGTCATTCCCCGCAATCCATCCTCTTCGATCAGGCGACGGAGTCCGCCGCTAGCCATCAGATCCCGCCGGATGTAATCGAGCCATACGGACTGCCCAAGTGTTTCCAGTTGTTTCAGCGGATTTTTCGTCATGTTCTCGCCTCCTTTTGATATATGACTCCTTTAATTGTCCCACTTCCAGTTCAGGATTTCCGGCATGTCCAGACCGTGCTTGTCTATGTATTGCTTGTGCTCGACAAGCTTGTTTTGCATCAGCTGTTTTAGCCTCGCTCCGCTAATCCCCAGTTTTGGCAGCCGGTCAACCACGTCCTGTACCAGGTGAAAACGGTCCAGATCGTTTAATACAGTCATGTCGAAGGTCGTCGTAATGGTTCCTTCTTCCTTGTACCCGCGAACATGCATGTTTGCGTGATTGGTGCGGCGGTATGTCAAGCGGTGCACCAGCCAGGGATAGCCATGGAAGGCGAAAACTATCGGCCTGTCTTTTGTAAATAGGGCATCGAAGGCTTGATCACTCAATCCGTGCGGGTGCTCCGTATTGGATTCCAGCTTCATCAGATCGACAATGTTTATAACCCGGATTTTCAAATCGGGCAGATGTTTTCGGAGGATCGAAACCGCGGCCAGGGTCTCAAGTGTCGGCACATCTCCGCAGCAGGCCATCACCACATCAGGTTCTTCGCCTTTGTCGCTGCTGGCCCATTTCCATACACCAATTCCTTGACAGCAATGCTCAGTTGCGTCATCCATATTCAACCATTGGGGCGCCAGATACTTGCCGGCAATCACGACATTGACATAATGCCTGCTTCTCAGACAATGATCCCAGACCGACAGCAGGCAATTGGCGTCAGGGGGAAGATAAACACGAACGATTGTAGCCTTCTTGTTCACCACATGATCAATGAATCCGGGGTCCTGATGAGTAAACCCGTTATGAGCCTGCTGCCAGACATGGGAAGCAAGCAAATAGTTCAGTGACGCTATTTTCCTCCGCCAAGGCAATTCCGCGGTGACTTTCAGCCACTTGGCGTGCTGATTGAACATCGAGTCGATAATGTGGATAAATGCCTCGTAGCTGTTGAACAGTCCATGCCGTCCCGTCAACAGGTATCCCTCGAGCCACCCTTCACACTGATGCTCGCTCAGCATCTCCATGACCCGGCCAGTCGGCGCAAGATACTCATCGTTTGCTTCCATCCGGGCTTCCCATTGCCGGTTTGTCACTTCAAAAACTGCATTCAGGCGATTGGAAAGCGTCTCGTCGGGACCGAAAATCCGGAAATTCCGTTGTTCCTGATTGAGCTTGACCACATCCCGCAGGAACTCTCCGAGCACATGCGTGTCGGCGGCCAGAGCTGAACCTGGGAATGATACTTTCACCGCATAGTTCCGAAAGTCGGGCATAATCAGGTCACGCAGCAGAATACCGCCGTTGGCGTGGGGATTGGCACCCATCCGCCGATCGCCTTTTGGCGCCAACTCGGCTAGTTCCGGCAAGAGCCGGCCATTTTTATCGAATAATTCTTCTGCCTTATAGCTTTTCATCCAACTTTCCAGCAGTTGTAGATGTCCGGGATGATCATTATCAACAAGGAGCGGCACCTGGTGCGCCCGGAACGTTCCCTCGTTTTGCAGCCCATCGACGATTTTCGGTCCGGTCCAGCCTTTGGGTGTTTTCATGACGATCATCGGCCAGCGTGGTCTAGTGGCGTCGTTCTTATCTCGCGCACTATTTTGGATTTTACGGATATCCTCAATGGCTTTTTCCAACGTTGCGGCCATGAGTTGATGCATCGGCTCCGGTTCATCTCCTTCCACAAAATAAGGAGTCCATCCATATCCTCGGAGCAACTGGTCCAGTTCCTCATGCGTGATGCGGGCCAGTACGGCGGGATTGGCGATTTTATAGCCGTTGAGGTGCAAAATAGGCAGCACGGCTCCATCGGTTACCGGATTGAGGAATTTATTGGAGTGCCATGCCGTAGCAAGCGGTCCTGTTTCCGCCTCTCCGTCGCCGATAACACAGGCGACAATTAGTTCGGGATTGTCAAAAACGGCCCCGAAAGCATGGCTGAGTGAATAACCCAGCTCTCCTCCTTCGTGTATCGACCCTGGACACTCCGGAGAAACATGGCTGGGAATCCCACCTGGGAAAGAGAACTGTTTGAACAGTTTCTGCAGCCCGACCTCATCTTGACTGATGTTCGGATAAACTTCGCTATAGGTGCCCTCCAGATAGGTATTTCCCACCAGTGCCGGGCCACCGTGGCCGGGACCGGAAATGTAGAGCATATCCAGATCATACTTCTTGATAATCCGGTTCAGATGCACATAGATGAAGTTTTGACCCGGCGTTGTGCCCCAGTGTCCGAGCAATGTCGTCTTCACATGTGATGGCTGTAGCGGTTCCCGAAGCAACGGATTGTTGTAGAGATAAATCTGGCCGACTGACAGATAGTTGGCTGCACGCCAGTAGGCATCCATTTTTCGGAGCAGTTCCGGGGAAAGAATGTTTGTATCCATTGCTTAATTCTCCTTTTTTAACTTAACCCGAGAACATAGCAAACCCCTTTACTATCGTGTGTTCCTCATCAGCGCCAGCATACCAAGAAGGTTAATAACAATCGAAGACACGGTTCCCATCGTTTAATACGTCTCGATAAATACTTCGAAGTATCCCTGGGGATGCGCGCAAGCCGGACAAACATTCGGCGCACTTTCGCCGCGGTGAATATAGCCGCATTCGCCGCATTTCCATTCCATCACCGACGGTTTCCTGAACACTTCCCCGGCGACCAGGTTCGCATGCAATTTTCGATAACGCGCTTCGTGTCGGCGTTCAATTTCAACCAGTTTATGGAAAAGAAACGCGACCT
>Ga0316604_10002520_pt1 | contig 13901 bp, 25 predicted proteins | sample OWC_soil_day20_C_FD_207650 | JGI IMG/M metagenome (GOLD analysis project Ga0316604, IMG submission 207650) | Wetland soil microbial communities from Old Woman Creek delta, Ohio, United States - OWC_soil_day20_CT | ecosystem: Environmental > Terrestrial > Soil > Wetlands | place: USA: Ohio... | reverse complement strand
GCCTACAGTTAACCAGAAACCTGATGGATCGTTTTCAAGCACTCTCTTATTTCCAAGGCCGAAATGCCTTCCTACTTTTCCGAGGCCGAAAACAGTGCCCGTGACAAGACCAAATCCAGGAGGAAAAAGAACGAGTATCCCCATGGTAATTTCAAAGAACCTACGCTCAAAGAACGCTCCTATGAAGAGCGACAAGAAAAGGACGCCTCCCAAAAAACCGTCAGTAGCAAAGCTAGGCTCATGATAAGCCATAGCAAATAGCAATACTGACAAGATGAGAGCAAGTGCTCGGACAAATATGGAGGACATGCGACCCCTAACGTCTGAATTAACCGGCTGGCGCGGCTTTATCGCGCCAGTCCGGGTTGAACGATTGGTTAGGCCATAGTGGAACCCCAATTTGCTCATGGATTTGGTTCAGTCATATTTAATTTTATATAACCGCGACACTTATCACAGACGAGAAACAAAGATTGGTTTCCATTGGATGGGTTCTTTTGAACTCGCATTCGACACTTGCAATATGGGCATAGGTTTGGCCGAAGAAAGGCCCAAAACCCAATAACAACGCCGGAAATAAAAGATACAAATCCTATTGTAGAATAACCGCCAGCAATGTCATGATTATAAAGAGAACCTATTGCGATAATAAATGGAAAAATTGTTATGCATTTTGCCATTTCGCGAAGCACGAATATTCGTCGAGTGCCGGAGCTATGAGGAATCTCTGTGTATTCGTCCATGGTGAGTCCTAACGTTCGCGGTAACCGGCACGCAGCGGCGTGACGCGCTTGGGCCAGAATGAAATGAAGCCCAAGCGTGGCATGCCGTTGCGTGTCCGGTTAGCCAAGGAGTTAGGCCGCACTGCGCACCGCTTGCATGAACTCGCCGAGCTTCTCAGCGCTGAGCTTGCTCTTGTGCCGCACGCTTGAACAGAGATCTAGTCCGAACGGTTGGACTGTCTGTATGGCTTCTCGGACGTTTGATGCACGGATGCCACCTGCCAGGAAGACTGGGCATTCAACCTGTCGACGGATCTCCCGGCTGACCTCCCAGTTATGAACTCGCCCTGTGCCGCCCAGCTCTTTGACCTCCAGCGTGGGGTTGCCTGAGTCAAGAAGAAGTGCATCGACAAGCCCAGCCACACCTCTAGCCTCCTCAAGCGACTGGTCCCCCATTACGTGAATAACTTGAACGAGCTTCACTCCCGGAAGCTGACGGCGCAGCTTCTGGAGTTCAGCCGGGCGTACTGAGTCAACAAGTTGAATCGTTGAGGTCTGGCACACGGCATGTTGCTGCACGATTCCGTCCGCCTCTCGCCGAGACGTTAGCAAAAACGTCGCGACAGGCGGAGGAACTGACTTAGCGATCTCAGCAATAAGCTCATCAGCGATGACACCAGGCCCGCTGGGCATGTGCGAAACGAGACCGAGTGCGGATGCGCCCATCTGGACTGCCAGTCGCGCCTCCTCAACGCTAGAGATGCAGCAAATCTTGACGCGTGGTGCAGCAAACATAGATTCCTCGTACGGCCTAACCGTCTGAACTAACCGGCTGGCGCGGCTTTATCGCGCCAGTCCGGGTTGAATGATGGGGTGGGCTTCTTATTCATAGTGCGTCCACATACGCAGGACACGAACCGTTTTCTCTTTGGTAAAGACTTCGTACACGATACGGTGCTGAATGTTAATGCGGCGAGAGTATGCGCCAACAAGATCACCGACCAATTTTTCAAATGGAGGTGGATTTTGAAACGGGTCGTTGGCAAGAACCGCAAGTAGTTCTTGTGCTCTTGGCTTAAGACCGCTTGCAGCAAGCTTCTTTGCATCCTTCATTGCTTGCTTGGCATAAACAACTTGCCAACTCACCACTTAAGCTCCTTCGAGCTATTTGCAAGGGGCTCGGCCATACCAGCCTTGATGGACTCGCGCATGCCAGGGACGGCCAGTAGGTACAAGGTTTCTTGAATTGCGCTCCAATCTTCTGCGGAGAGAAGCACGGCGTTGCTACGCTTTCCGGAAATGATGATTGGCTCGTGAGACTCTACTGTTTGATCAATGAGCCGGTACAGATTCGCTCGGGCTTCGCTGGCGGTAAGGGTGTTCATTTTGCGCTCCTTCAAAGAAGCTTAAATGGTACGCTATAACGTACGCGTGTCAAGGGGCTATGCGAGTGCAGCAAGAAGCCCAACGTAGAGCTAACCGGCGCTGCGTGGCTTTATCGCGCAGCGTCCAGCGACCGCAGGGAGCGAGGTTGAGCGCCAGGTTAGGTTCAACGCTTTGACGACTTGATTTTTTACTGTGCATGCTCAAACTTGCAGAAGAAATTGAAACAGACCCAATACGTCAGAGAGCCGGCCATTCCTATAGAGATTAACCAAACCAAGAAGGCGAGAGAATCATTAAAGATATGGGCGCTCACGAACAAAGCCAAGACATAAAGTACCAACGCCTCAGATGCAACGACGACAAGTAAGACTAGCGGAAAGAGGCGCCAGAAATTTGAACTTAGAAATGAGTGGCAAGCAGGACACGAAAAATGCCCTCGTACCTTGAATGGCGAAATTGTTTTTTGGCAGTTTGGGCAAATCAGCGACATGGCCTGTTGAACCTAATGTGGAAGTGAGGGGCGCTGCGCTTTAGCGCGAAGCGAACGGGGTTGAGCGCCGGGTTAGCGAAGTAATCGGGCCGTGGCCGAAAATCGTCCCGAGGAAACACCTCTTCCTCGTGTGCCGGATGCGTCATTGTAAAAAATAGACCGTTATATAAATCAATCACTTAAAAGGTGTTTCTTGAGAGCCTGCACGCTGTTTTCTTTCGTTCGCAAGACGTTGTCTTCTTACGAGAAAGCCGCCTATGAAAGCAGCGATTGAGAAAGCCGATATTAAGCTTGGTATCCCTAAGGGGCCGAAAGACGCATATAGAAAACCGTCGAAACTTGACCATCGGCCAGTAAACGGAGGATGAGGCGGATTGTCAAATAGATAAAACCCAAAGCAAATACCGACGCCGCCGAGGATCAGCAGAACACTCTCTTTGTTTGAGGCTCCAGGCTCAAACCCTCTTTCCATGAGCGCACGATCCAATGGTTTTGTGGTAGACGCTCTGCGTTGCCAACTTTCCCACAGGATGAAAAGAGCAAGGCCTCCGAGCGTGAGAACGGGAAATAGGACTTCGATCATAGAATGCTGGCTAACGTAGAGCTAACCGGCGCTGCGCGGCTTTATTGCGCAGCGTCCAGCGACAGAAAGGAGCGAGGTTAAGCGCCGGGCTAGGCGTCTTCCTGATCATGTTTTCACCACGATTGTTGAGGCAAGGAAATCTCCAAGCCGACGGTGAGATCCGAAAAAAATGAAGATCCAGTCGATGATGCCTAATGGAAACGTCACATTTCTCAGAAAAGACTGCACAACCGAGCATGCCTCCCCCGTTTTTCCACTAACCACCCTCATTTTAAGCAGTCTTTTCCCAATGCTCTGTCCGTTTGGTAGTGAATCTGAGAATAGGAAATACGCCATTCCAATAGCGATGCCTATGTATCCGGCCATATCGGCGCTAAGGACTTGCCTCAAAACAAAAAACGAAACATATCCAAAAAAGTAGGTCGCAATTCCGTCAATAAACTGCCCTTGAAAACGCTTTCCTGGGTGTGCCAATTCTTTCGACATATTTATCCTAAAACCTCATCAGGTTAATGAAGGCGAGCGCACGCCAAACGTAGAAGCCACCGGCGCTGCGCGGCTTTATCGCGCAGCGTCCAGAGAGCGAAGCGAACGGGGTTGAGCGCCGGGTTAGAGCACATGCTTGAAGAAGGCGCAGGTTTCTCGGCAGCACTTTGATGCGCGAACCGTGAAGCAACCACGGGAATGATGCGATTGAGGTTAGCTCTCACGTGAAATGCCTCATTCGAAAAATGCAAAAAAGGTAGCCACAGCAAAGCCAACGGTAAGAATAGCGAAGAGCCAGACTGTTTGGTTGAGATCGCCTAGCCTATAAAGATAGGGATAGCGATTGAGTTTTTCCTGTTCGGAGAGCGGCATGTAAGACAAATCCTGTCCTATACCTTTTGCGATCTCCGAATAGGGCAACGCCGGTGCCACCAACGACAACGCGTCGTAGGTTAAGTATGCGAATACGACCGTAAGGACTAAAAAAAGCCAAGGAAACATGGGGTGCTCTAACGTAGAGCTAACCGGCGCTGCGCGGCTTTATCGCGCAGCGTCCAGCGAGCGAAGCGAACGGGGTTGAGCGCCGGGTTAGCCCGGGCTGTAAAAAGAGGCATAGTTTTTTCAGTGTGACTTTGATGCGAAAAGCGTGAAGAGGCAATAACGACGGGCGCTGTGGCTTGATGCATCTGAGGTCGCCTGATGGCTTTATTAAGTAATGACATGTGCTGTTGCTATTTCTTCTTGGCGGAAAATTTCCTATCCCACCAAAAGAATAGGCATACATGAGAAATTACGATCGAAATTCCGAGATGCCACAGATACGGAACGATTGGCTTTACGTATGAAATAGTGAGGAATAGCGGAATGGAGATAAAAAACCACGATTCAATGTAGATGTAGTACTTGATAGCCACATCAAGTTTGCTCTTGTCGATCCATTCGTCACCAGCGACTTCACGGATAAACAAGGAGTGCTTGCGATACCTCAAAACCCGTTTAATTTTCCAAACGGCGGCGGCAAAAAGAAAGACTGCGACTAACCAGACCGGAGGCATAGGACTAACAGTGTTTACACGGACCCTGGGGTCCGTATAACAATTGATATCGATGACACTGGTAATTTTCAACTAATTTCATTATTTTCAGTGACTTGGGTTTTTGGCTGTCAGTATAACAACACCAATATACCGGACGTAAGCAAGTAGCCATGACTGCTTTTGGATACTTGCTCGGCTTATGACCGACGGCTGACGAATATTGTCTCGTGGCAACAGCCTGGTCAACTGCCCGCTACTGCCGGCCAGACCCGATGCAATGGGGAAGTCAAATGAGATAAGATTCCGCAGCCTGCGCACACCCCACGCGTAGCGCCCGGTAAAGCGCCCCGATATCACCATAGGAACGCGGAGCGCAGAGGCAATAGCACGGGACAAAGTAGGTCGTCGTCGGCGTGCGCTTTGATCGGCGCATAACCCGGTCTTTCCCCTCGGCGATCTTCCCGCTCTTGATCAACCGCCCGAAGGCCGCGCGTGTCGCGTAATCGACCTCGCGCGTCGTCAATGCAGGAAACTGCCTCACCAACACGCGCACTGCATCAGCCGTCGTGAACTCGACATCGCGAAAAACTGCCAGGCAATCGAGCACATCCTGAGTAGCAATGTGCAGCCGGCGATCTGCCGTAACCTCGCGTCGAATCAGCGTTACCACCATGCGGCTTTCTCCCATGATCAAAACTCCTCGATGGCCCAGCCGCCACCGTCCTTCTTGGCCTTTGCCTTGACTGCAATGAAATCGAACGGATACAAATCTGCGGCCACTTTGATCTTTACCCTCGCATCGTCTTGCCAAAACCCTTTGACTTCGTGCATCTGCAAGCGCCCATCGCAAAGCATTACGGCAAAGTCAGGCGAGTAAAACGTGTTGTCGGCCAAGCGCAGCTTCACCCCCTCGAATTTGTACCAGGCCACCTTGCCGACCAGCATTTGTGCATCAAGGTGCCGGCAATAGGCCTCCTCCGTCTTGTTCATTGCCCCCGTTTTGAGCCGGCCGAGCGCCTGCATCTTTGCTTTTGCGCTCTCGTTTGGCGACGGAAAACGGCGCTTGATCGTCGCCTCGTACTGATCGCTACTCATGCGCAACATGCCCATCACTTGACGCCCCTCCTCTGCAGCAATTTCTCCACCCCAGCGACGGTCGCCGCCAACAGATCGACCTCTGACCCAAACTGACGCTCAAATCTGTCCCGATCCTTGTGAATCGAGTAATTGCCGACGTGATGCTCCGGGCAAAGAGCAATCGTCAGATGATCGGATTTGCGCTTTCCCAGATTGCCGTTGCGCATGTGATGCACCACAACCGGCGTCTTGAAGCCCAGCTGCGAACACGCAACGCAGGGCACCTGAGCAACCAAAGACATCCACAGGCTCATTCCCCAAACTCCATCAAAATCGAATCCATCATCTCGTGCGCCTTGTCTCCCAAGTGCCGCCAGAGATACGGAGCGGCATGGGGGCCGCGCAGAAACTCAATGACCTGCGCGTGAAACTGCTCGAATTCCGCCTGATCCGCCCTCGCGTAACTGATCGAACGCGGTACCGGAACAACACCGCCTCGCGGGCCGGCACACCAATCAACCCATGCCGCCCCCACCTTTAACCAGACCCGGAATTGCTCAAAATCCGAAAACCGCTCCTGGTAATCGAACACCGTCTGCTCAATCTTCATGTGTCGGCGATGAAAAGGCGATGAACGCGGAATCACAAACTCGATTTCCGCGAACTCCCCCGGCTCCAGCGCCATCAAGCGGCGCCAGATCTTCCGCCACGACGACTTGTCGCAGCGATTCAAACCATCGAACAGCCCGAACAGAAAATCACGGGCCGCCTGAAGGATCGACTCCCCAGGCCACGCGCGATCTGTTCGAACGACTACGATCCTGCTCACGCGGCCTCCTCAAACACAGGCCCCGGCACAAGCCCCAGCGCATTGCTGTACGCACTGACTTGCGCCGAATAAAGCCTCTCGCCCGCGGCATGGCGGGCCTGTAACCGTTTTGCCCACTCCTTGTGATCGCGCCGATCGCGAGAAATCGATCTCGCCGCCCTCTTTGCCGCCTCTTCTGCCCTCGCCCGCTCTTCAGCGGTTGCCACATGCGCCAATTTCGGCTGCGCATCACGCCGCTTTCGAGCCTCATCACGGCAAAGCGCGAGAAAGTGAGGAAGTGTCGGCGGATCCTCGGGAAGCGATGCCAGCACCGCATCGATCGCCTCCGGAAAATCCTCAAACCCGGCCAATTTGATCGACCACGTCTTCATCGCGTTGCAAATCCCCGCATCCATCCCGCTCTCAAGCTTCTGCCCGGTCTTCCATTGATTCAGGAAACGCGCACCGTAGCTCCCCTGCAAGTCGCGGAAGATCCGTTTCACTGTCTCCGCCGAAAGCGCCTGGCGTGATATCGATGATTCGCCGGTTGTGTCCATGTTGTGCCTCGATTTCTTCTCCGAAAATTGCCCGTGCTGCCGCCAAGGTGCTGTCTGCAGAAGCGCTCAGCGTTGGCGGAGGAATAGCGAGAGAAGCCAGAACGCGATCGACATAGGACGGCAGATACGCGATCGGCTCAGACGCCTCGGACCTCGCCTTCGCAACCGCCTGCACCATCTGGTCGACCGTTATCCCCGCCTTGCACCATTGCGTGGCCAGAGGCCAGAACTTCTTTCGATCGAACGGAGAAAGCGGATCCAGAGACAAACCGTGGCTGGCGTTGAACCATTGCAGCCAGTGGCCGGGATTCGTTGGTGGATCGGGAATCGTCGCAAGCGCATCAACCGTTTCATCGCGCGATAACGGTTGAGCTGTAGACGACGATTGTTTACCTTCTGGTGTCTGGTGTCTGGGTAATGGTGTATGGGTAGCCGTTGCAGGCGTTGCAGGTGCCGTTACAGGCGTTGCAGGTGCCGTTACAGGTGTTACAGGTAGCGCTACAGGTGCCGTTGCAGGTCCTGCCTTAAGCGTTTCAGAATTGTCCTTGCCCGCCGTTGCATTCTGCAACCGGATACGTTCTGCAAGCTGCCGAACCTCCCCGATGGGCGCATTCCACGGCAGATGCAGCCCCGCCTCATTGATCAGCGCGAACAACTCCGAACGCTCTTTTCTGTAGCGAAAAAGGCGAGTCTCCTCATTCTTCTTTCGCGCCTCTCGCTCCGGTTCTCCGTCCTGAAAATCGGCGATGACGCTATCGCATGTCGCGTTGTGCCAACCGTCATCGCAAAGAACAAAGAACTCCCGCAGGACAGAAGCCACCGCACAACGTTGCGCCTTTGTTCTGGCGCGCACAAAACGGCATGCCTCTTTTACATCCACCGGAATCGGCTGCTCTTTCCGGTAGTAGTAACGCAGCAACCGCGTGTAAGCGAGATCCTCTTCCCAGGTCAGATGCGCTGTGTCCGTGTCGTAATCCCGGATGTGGTGCTCGTAGTAATTCATGAAAAAAGCCCCCCGCGTCTGTTCTGCGCATCGGAGCATGCGGGATTGATCCATACCACTTCAGTGCGCAATGCCGTGCCGCGACCGGCCGAAATTCGGCTCTTTGTCTGGAAGGTCTCCCATCCAGACAACATGTCGTTGTATAGATCCGAGGCGTATCCGCTGACCACCACCATTCCTTCTAGCTCGAGCAGAACCTGGAGCAGCTCCTGATGATCAGCATCGGTCATTTCGTGGCGGTAATAGCCTTGTCCGTTTGCTTGCAGAACTCGGGTAGAAAGCAGGTAAGGAGGATCAACAAAGTGCAACGTGTCATTCCGGTCGTGCTGCTGCATGACCTCAATCGCGGCACGATTCTCGATCAACACACCCTGGAAACGCTTGCCAACATCAGAGATTGCCTTTGGATACTCAGCCCAAAGATGCTGCGCAGTTCCATAGGCCCGTCTCGTATCGATGCGGAATCCCGTCGCACCTTTTGTAGCCCCCGCAGAACCGAATCCCATCTGCGCCCGGATTGCTGTTCTCCTGGCGCGCTCGACACGGTCGTTGCTCTCTTCCCACGCTTGATTGAACTCATCTCGCGCATAGGGCGTTAAAGAAACCAGCTCGAGCAATTGGTGCCGTGTATCGGGATCCTGTAGTACACGGAAGAAGTTGACGATTTCGCCATCGAGGTCGTTGTAGATCTCGGCATAGCTGCGCTGTTTCCGAAGCAGAACGCCAGCAGCCCCACCGAACGGCTCAACATAAGTCACGTGAGGCGGAAAGAACTGCATGATCCAAGACGCAAGGCGAAACTTGCCACCGTGGTAGCGCAAGGCAGGGCTGTTCATGCTCCCCTCACTGTTTTCTGGACAAGAAAGCCGTTCGCTCATTGCACGCCCTCTCCCACCTTTCTCTGGCAGCACAGACCAATCCAGCCACCGCCGATGGCTTCCGCTCGGGCCTTTTCACTAGAGGTAGCCGCTCCGAACCCATTAGAATCCTGATTCCGCGCACTCATCTTCAGGAAAGGAGCGGCCGTGGAAATATCGGTTGAAGACCGCATAGCAGCCTTGGAGCGCAGCGTTGCATCGCAACTGCAACTGAATACGCTGTTGTTCAGCATCATTTTGGAGAGCAGTCCTCGGTTGAAGTCGGAAGTTGCAGAGACCCTTCGCCTGGTCCTGATAAACCCGTCAACGAATCTCTCTCACGAGCTATCGAGCTATATATCGACGCTGCGAGCCTGCTTAATTGAACCGCCCTCACAAGAAGCGCAGAAGATCGCAAATCAACCGCATCTACGGCCTGTTGATTAGCCAGACCGTCGTTTCTATCGCTCATTCCGGGCGCCTCGGAGAACTACCGGAAGCGGTCGGATTGACCCCCGATACGCGACAAACCATGATGGCCTCACGCAGCTTGTTCTGCGCCCAATTTTTCAGGAGCGAATTGATGATTACCGTCCGGCTTTTGCCTGTTGCCGTTGCGTACCCATCGAGCACAGCAAGAGTCTCTTCGTCGGCCTCGAATCGGACTTCGTTTTTCCCCGCCATAGGTTCAGCCTTCCACCTCGTCGTCGTACATCAGGTAATGGGTTACGCCCTGCTCCGCCTCATTTCTGCCTTTCCAATACACGGAGGTCTCTCGCTCTTCTCGAATACATCTGGGCGAAGAAGACGCAGGTACATCAGGCGGGCTTTGGGGATGCCGTTCGTGCGCCATTGAGATACCGAAGGCGGTTTGACGTCACACAGCCGCGCTACCTCAACTGTTCCGCCGATGTCATCAATGATCTTGTTTGCGTTTTCTTCCACAACACAATCTTAAGCACACTTAATTACGATGTCAATTGCGCTTAAGTCGCCGTGCGTTAGGATTGCTTACATGACTCAACTAAAAGAACGAGCAAAAATACTCATCGATCTTGCGGGGGGATCCCCTACAAGACTTGCGGAAATTGCTGGCGTTAAGCCTCCTTCTGTATCCCAATGGCTGAACGGAAACACAAAAACTCTGAAGTCCTCCCCTGCTGCTAGGATGGCAAAGCATTTCGGGTTGAACCCGTTGTGGGTTTCAGACGGTATAGGGCATATGCGAAGCGACACGAATTCGCACCCAACGGGTTCCCTCATTACAGATCCCGGAACCAATCGCCTTCCTATCCGCCGAGGGCTTTTCAAACTATCTGCTGGCGTCTCTGGTTACGAGATCGAGTATGAGAACGGCGAGAGCGAGCCGATCTTCATGGCCAAGCGGTGGTTCGATCACAACCACTACAACCCGGATCGCTTGATTGCACTCAAGGTCAACGGCCGGAGCATGGAGCCGAAGATGTACGACGGCGACCTTGTCATCGTAAATACGGACAGCCATACGCCGAAGGATGGCGTCGTTTTTGCCATAAATTACGAAGGCGAGATGGTTATCAAGCGGATGAAGCGAGATTCTGGCCAGTGGTTCATCTCATCAGACAACCCCGACAAGATCCGCTTCGGTGACAAGGTTTGTGCAGACGGATGTTTCATCTTGGGCGAGGTCGTTTATCTGCAAACAGAGACGATATAGCCAAGAATTGACATTGCCATAACTGAGACTTCAACGAATGGTTGGGCGTCGCTTTAGTTGCGCGCATTGAACGTCTTGAGGAAATACGTGTCGTTCAACGTCGCCTGGGTAAGGCCGGACGCCTTGCACACAGACTTTAGGAAATCGATGAGCGCACCATCAGCATTCGGCTTGCCCTGCGATTGAAGCGTGTCGTATAGACACGCCATCTTTGACAAGACATCGTCAGAGTCGGCGAAGACCGCGATGACTTCATTCATCGCGCACGAGAAAGCATCGCCACAGATGCTGTACCGATTGCCCAATAGACGACGCGCAAGGTCGAGCTTGAGCTTGTGGCGTTCGAGCTTGTAGAAGCACCAGGTAGATACGCCGACGCCAACGATTCCGGAAATCAGCGAAGAGACGAGGGTTACGATTACTGCATCAGCTGTCATCTGTAAAAACCTCCCTCGGTGGAGCCGGGCACTCGCGACGCCCAATGTTTAGCTTGAGGGGCGCGGAAACAGGCGGCGAAACCGGCTGTTTCCGCGCCCCTCTCAAAGCGATTGTTATGCTAGAACTTAGTTATTCGGAATTGTACCGGTAATCGCTTCTGTGCCTTGAATTCCGCGATAGTCATTGGGAAGGTCGCTGAGTTTTGTTATTGGCTTTTTGTCAAATATAGAAACATAGGAGCCCACCCTATCTCTCTTAGCCTTTAAATACTTCACATCTGACTCGTCAAGGATATGTACCTTTTCCTTCCAAATACTCAGATCTCTAAGTACTCCTGATAGAAGGTCTTCTGCCTCACTAAACGCAGTATATATTTTTGATATTTTCGCGAATTTATCGGGCAGGTACACAATTATTTCAGATAGCAAAGCCTTGAATAGAGTGTCATCTGAAGGCTGAAATAAAGCGGTGTAAGGGACTGGATGCCCTGCTCGCAAATCTGAATCCATGAGCCGATCCAAAAAGCTCTTGTTTGTATCCCAAAAATCTATTCTGGACTGGATATCGAGCAAGATCGCTTCATCTATAGCTCTTCTTCGCACTAGCCAACCAACCCCGGACTTGACTAGCCAAACTAATAGAGCCACCAAAACTCCTACTGCCAAGGATTCTGTTGCAGTCATACTCACGCTCCTTTTCTTGGGCATAACGTTTGAATTCACCGGCCTTGTGCGGCTTTACGCGCAAGGCCGGTGGAATGATGGGTTTGGTATAACGTTCGCACTAGCTCATAACCTGGATGGATCAACCCTCTGATTCTTCGTATCCTCAAGCATATTAGATGGAATTTCGTTCTTTCTGAGCCGAATAATGATCCACCCAATCTCTGTTGGCTCAGCATAATCCACTAGGTTTTTGCCATTGGTTGAGTCGTTAAAGTCGAGAAACTGATCCTGCTTCGGCCTGATAAAACCATTATCTCTAAGAAAATACATCTCTCTGCTATCTGCTGCTGCATGATGGTATTTGTATTCAATGAGAAGGCCTATGCCGCATAAGTGCCTAAAAATCGTTGAGGACATTGAGTACTTGACCAGGTTATTGATCAGTTCTTGCTGACTCTCCAATTGCCTACCCTGCCGTTCCCCCTTTGCTTCCTGGACCTTGACTCGAGCAGTCAACAGTTGGTTCAAAACGGCAACTACTATAGATCCGGCTACTCCGATAAGAGCTACCACAATTTCGGTGTTCATGATGAGAGCCCTCCTTTCATCGTCGACCTAGACCGACGACCAACCGAGGTCTAGCTTCGAATGCGTTTCCAGTGCGGCGGCTCTTTGAAGTTGCCTTGCGAGGCTTCCGTTGTCATTCCGATTCGGTCGATAATAGAACCTAGTTGGCTGGCGTACTTATCCCGTACAGACGATGAAAACGAGAGCTCTCCTGATTCTTGGATCAACTTGCCCAATGCGAGAAGTTCGTCGCCGATGGGAGTTCCATCCAATCCGACTTGAAACAAGTGGTGACGTGCTTGGGCCAACCCGACCAAGACTTCTTCTGGGGGGCCCTTTCGAAGGAGTACATCCGCAGTCCACATTAGATCGTGGCCTAGCCAGTAGATGCTGCCAATTGCACGCGTATTTAGTGATCCCACCGGCGGTGCAGCTGTTTTCTGTGCGGGCGTCTGATTGTCAATACCCGCTTGGCCGTAGCGGATACCAGCCGATCGTATGTAATTCTCTTCGTTCTTGAAGTCTTCCGGGGCAAAGAGCTTGCCGCTATGCTTACTGACTAGCCAAGCGAAGACTGCCAGAACCACGATAGGGAAGAGGACCAAGAAGTAGATTAGGGGTAGCCGCTCTTCAGGGGTAAAGGATCCTGCGAAGGCTGTGACCAAAGAAGCGAACCCGTGCACGAGCACGATAAACAGGGCAATGATGCCGAGCGGATTTCTCGCGAGGCCCTTCGCTGCGTCAACGATTCCAATTTGGCTGTCGCTCATCGCCTTGCTCCTCCTTTACGGGGTCTAACGTGGAGCTAACCGGCGCTGCGCGGCTTTATCGCGCAGCGTCCGGTTGAGCGCAGTGTTATCCGTATCACTTGCCGTATGCCGTTTGTCACGGACAGTGTTCCTTAGCCAACCACGAACCGGCAAACTTCACTTGAATACTCACGAAGAAATGCTTGCTTATTTGGCAACGGCTCCGTGGTTTGCGGCGGCGGTAGATCCATGAATGAGAAATGACCGGCACCAGCAGTGACGCGAACATCCACTGTTTGCCAATCGCGCATGGCATGAGCCAACCATTCAGTTTGGGCCGGAGGCGTGATGCCATCCTCGGAACCAGCCCATGCCAAAACTGGAACCCGCACCGCATCAAGTGCCCCCGGAGCTTGGAAGAACTCGGTGGGTGGCGCCAACAGGGCAAGCCGAGTTAATCGACTGTCCGGTGCGATGTTGACGCGCCAACCAGGCCCTAACCACATTTGTGCTCCCGCTAGAGCGACAAGGGTAGCCGCGCCAATAGAATGCCCCACACCCGCCGCTGTTGTGCCGGGTTGAGCGAACACGTCGAGTGCGAGAGACAAGCGCCTTGCCCGGAGAATCAAGTCCGCTTCGCTAGGAACTGGCGAAGCGAGTCGTTCGAAATGCGGTGCAACGACCGTGCAACCGGATTCAGCCAATGCGTCCAGAAGCGTAGCGTGACGTTCAGGCTGGCCACCTGCTCCCACCGCAAAAAGAACAACTTGGGAAGCTTTT
>Ga0316604_10002519_pt1 | contig 13904 bp, 10 predicted proteins | sample OWC_soil_day20_C_FD_207650 | JGI IMG/M metagenome (GOLD analysis project Ga0316604, IMG submission 207650) | Wetland soil microbial communities from Old Woman Creek delta, Ohio, United States - OWC_soil_day20_CT | ecosystem: Environmental > Terrestrial > Soil > Wetlands | place: USA: Ohio... | reverse complement strand
ATTCCACTTCCCCATCATCATCATTGACGAGGATTTCCGCTCGGAAAACACCTCGGGTTTCGGCATTCGCGCGCTGGCCAAGGCCCTGGAAGCCGAAGGCATGGAAGTGGTGGGCGTCACCAGTTATGGCGACATGACCTCCTTTGCGCAACAGCAAAGCCGCGCCTCGGCCTTCATCCTGTCGATCGATGATGAGGAATTCACCTCCGAAGAGGCCGATGACACCATCGCCGAGCTCCGCGCCTTCGTCGACGAGATCCGTTTCCGCAATGCCGATATCCCCATCTTCCTGCACGGTGAAACCCGCACCTCCCGCCATATCCCGAACGATGTGCTGCGCGAACTGCATGGCTTCATCCACATGTTCGAAGACACGCCGGAATTCATCGCGCGCTATGTGATGCGTGAATCCAAGGCCTACCTGGACTCGCTGGCACCGCCCTTCTTCCGCGCGCTGGTGCATTACGCCGCTGATGGGTCGTACTCCTGGCATTGCCCCGGGCACTCGGGGGGGGTCGCTTTCCTGAAAAGCCCGGTCGGCCACATGTTCCATCAGTTCTTTGGTGAAAACATGCTCAGAGCCGACGTATGCAATGCGGTGGATGAACTGGGTCAATTGCTCGACCACACCGGCCCTGTCGCGGCCAGCGAACGCAATGCTGCGCGGATCTTCCACGCCGACCATCTGTTTTTCGTCACCAACGGCACTTCGACTTCCAACAAGATCGTGTGGAATTCGACGGTTGCCCCCAATGATGTCGTGGTAGTAGATCGCAACTGTCACAAATCCATCCTGCATTCGATCATCATGACCGGCGCGATCCCGGTCTTCCTGATGCCCACCCGCAACCACTTCGGCATCATCGGCCCGATTCCGAAGAGTGAATTCAAGTGGGAGAACATCCAGAAGAAGATTGCGAAGAATCCCTTTGTCAAAGACAAAAATCTGCGCCCGCGTGTCCTCACGATCACCCAGAGCACCTATGACGGCGTGCTCTACAACGTCGAAGAGATCAAGGAAGAACTCGACGGCAAGATCGACACCCTGCACTTTGATGAAGCCTGGCTTCCGCACGCTGCCTTCCACGATTTCTATGGTGACTACCATGCCATCGGTGAAGGTCGTCCGCCCTGCAAGGAATCGATGATCTTCTCGACCCAGTCGACCCACAAGCTGCTGGCCGGTTTGAGCCAGGCCTCGCAGATCCTCGTGCAGGATTCCGAGACGCGCAAGCTGGACAAGGACCTCTTCAACGAGGCCTACCTGATGCATACCTCCACCAGCCCGCAGTATTCGATCATCGCTTCGTGCGATGTGGCTGCGGCAATGATGGAACCTCCGGGTGGGCCGGCTCTGGTGGAAGAATCGATTGCCGAGGCGATGGAATTCCGCCGCGCCATGCGCAAGGTCGATGAAGAATGGGGCGCGGACTGGTGGTTCAAGGTGTGGGGGCCGGATTACCTCGCCGAAGAAGGCATGGGTGAGCGTGAAGACTGGATGCTCAAGGCCAATGACCACTGGCATGGCTTCGGCAATCTGGCCGAAGGCTTCAACATGCTCGACCCGATCAAGGCCACCATCATCACCCCGGGCCTGGATGTGGATGGTGACTTCGCCGATGCCGGCATCCCGGCCGCCCTGCTCACCAAATACCTCGCCGAGCACGGCATCATCGTCGAGAAGTGCGGGCTGTATTCCTTCTTCATCATGTTCACCATCGGCATCACCAAGGGCCGCTGGAACACCCTGGTGACCGAACTGCAGCAGTTCAAGGACGCCTATGACCAGAACCAGCCGCTATGGCGCGTGATGCCGGAGTTCATCACCAAGAACCCGCGCTACGAAAAACTCGGCCTGCGCGACCTGTGCCAGCAGATCCATGACGTGTACAAGGCGCGCGATGTGGCACGCCTCACGACCGAGATGTATCTGTCGGAAATGGTCCCGGCGATGCGCCCGACCGATGCCTGGTCAATGATGGCGCACCGCGAGATCGAACGCGTCTCCATCGATGATCTCGAAGGCCGCGTCACCGCCATGCTGGTCACGCCCTACCCGCCTGGCATCCCGCTCTTGATCCCGGGCGAAGTCTTCAACAAGACCATCGTCGATTATCTGAAATTCGTGCGCGAATTCAACGAGCGCTTCCCCGGCTTCGAGAGCGACTGCCACGGACTGGTCAAGGAATTGCGCGAAGGCGTGGTTCACTACTGCGTGGATTGCGTAAAACACCTTTGAACCCCAAGACCCAAAATCAAACGGGGCGCTGCGGCGCCCCGTTTTCATGCCATCCCGGCGCGCATTACTTGCTGAAAATGTATTTGAACTGCACCACCACCGCGCCATCCACGTAGGGCTTGATGGTCGGCACAATGTAGCTCTGCATGGCCACGTGTTCGCCACGCCATTCCAAGGTCGGCATCAAGGTGCCGATCACGGGCGACTTGTGATAGCCCGTCATCAAGCCACCGGAAAGCCCCGCCCGGAAACCGGCCCCCAGATTCAGCGGATACCAGTTGGCCAGCCCGTAAAAGGTTGCACGACGAATGCTGTTTTTGTAGACGCCGGCAGACCAGGTGATTTCCTCGTTCCAGTCTTTCTCGTAGCCCAGCCCATAATTGAATTCGTTATGGCCCAGATCGCGCTCGAAGTGATAGGAGCCGCCCCCGACGGAGATCATCTCGGCTGCGTCCACAGTGCCGGCAACGCCCAGGGGCATCAGTGCAGTGGCCAGCAGAATACGTATGTTCATGGTGTGTCCTCGAAAAGTCGCTCGATTCTAGCGCCAGGACGTGCCCTGTTCGTACAGGCTCGTCAGCTTTTCGTTTTCAGCCAGGCTTTTTTGGCACAATGTGCAGTGCAGCAATTGCACTCACTTCGGGGAGGCAGGACATGAAACGCGTGGTATTCAACCAAAAAGGCGGCGTCGGCAAATCCACCATCACCTGCAATCTCGCAGCCATTTCGGCAGCGCAAGGGCTGCGTACACTGGTCGTGGATCTCGATCCGCAGGGCAATTCCTCGCATTATCTGCTGGGCGCCGCGGCGGACGGCATTGCCCCCAATCTGGCGGATCTGTTCGATCAGACCCTCATGATCCGTTTCGAAGACCGGGCCAGCCGAGACTACGCACTGGCCTCGCCGTTCGAGAACCTCTCGGTGATGGCCTCCTCACCACGGCTCGAAGAGCTAGCGAGCAAACTCGAATCCCGTCACAAAATTTACAAGCTGCGCGATGCATTGACCGAGCTGGCCGACGATTTCGACCATATCTATATCGACACGCCACCAGCCCTGAACTTCTTCACACTCTCGGCCCTGATCGCTGCCGACGCGTGCCTGATTCCTTTCGACTGCGATGATTTCTCGCGTCGGGCGCTGTACGCGCTCCTCGACAGCGTTGAAGAAATCCGCGTTGATCACAATCCGGCGCTCATCATCGAAGGCATCGTGGTTAACCAGTTCCAGCCGCGAGCCAGTCTGCCACAACGTCTGGTGCAGGAACTGGTCGATGAAGGGCTGCCGATCCTGCCGACCTATCTGTCCGCCTCGGTCAGGATCCGCGAAAGCCACCAGCAGGCCCGCCCGATGATTCATCTGGATGCCCGCCACAAGCTGACCCAGGAGTTCATCGCGCTGCACGACCGGCTATCCTCCTGAAAACAGGCCGGCCAGCGCCTTGCGCGCTGTTATAATCGCTCCTTTTTTCAGCAGTCCTTATGCGGATTTTCAGGGGCATCCGGGAACATACCAGCGAGCCATGCGTGCTGACCATCGGCAATTTCGATGGCGTACACCTTGGGCACAAGGCGCTGTTGACCCGCGTCCGCCAGAAAGCCGACGAATTGGGCCTGCCCGCAACGGTGCTGTGTTTCGAGCCTCATCCGCGCGAGTATTTTGCGCCAGACACCGCGCCCCCCCGCCTGTGCAGCGTATGGCGCAAGATGGCACTGCTGCAGGCGGCGGGCATGGACCAGATCTGCGTGCAGCGCTTCGATGCCGGCTTTGCCAACCTCGATGCGATGGAATTCATCGAAAAGGTCCTGGTCGAAGGCATGCAGGTACAGCACCTGATGATTGGCGACGATTTCCGTTTCGGCCGTGGCCGCGGCGGCGATTTTGAAGCCTTGCAAAAGGCTGGCGAGTATTTCGGTTTCAGCGTGGAGGCGATGCACACGCTGGAAGTGCAGAATGAACGGGTATCCAGCTCGGCCGTGCGCGAAGCGCTGAAGGCAGGAGAAATCGAACATGCCACGCGACTGCTCGGAGAGCCGTTTGTCGTGGAAGGCTGGGTGCAGCATGGGGACAAGATCGGACGGACAATCAATTTCCCGACGGCCAATATCCGCATGCGCCAGAAAACGCTGCCGCTGTCCGGGATCTTTGCGGTCACGGTGGATGGCGGCCCGCTGAAGAACGCCGTAGGAGCCGCCAGCATCGGTTACCGCCCGACGATAGCGGAAGGACTGGCACTGCGGGTCGAGGTGTATGTGCTGGATTTTTCCGGTGACCTCTACGGCGAAAGACTGTCGGTACGCTTCTGGCACAAGCTGCGCGACGAGATGAAATTTGATTCGCTGGACGCCCTGAAAGCGGCGATCGGCAAGGATTGTGATGATGTGCGGGCGTGGTTCTCCACACACCCGGAATACTTGAGCTTGCGAGAACAGAATGGCTGATTACAAACAGACCCTGAATATGCCGGACACCCCCTTCCCGATGCGCGGCGATCTGCCCAAGCGCGAGCCGGGCTGGGTGCAACAATGGCAACAGAAGAAGCTCTACGAGAAGATCCGCCGCGCCAGTGCGGGGCGGCCAAAATTCATCCTGCATGATGGCCCGCCCTACGCCAACGGCAGCCTGCACCTGGGGCATGCGCTCAACAAGGTGCTCAAGGACATCATCGTCCGCTCCAAGACCCTGGCCGGCTTTGATGCCCCGTATGTGCCAGGCTGGGACTGCCACGGTCTGCCCATCGAACACAAGATCGAAGTCACCCACGGCAAACATCTGCCGGCCGACAAGGTACGTGAGCTCTCGCGCGCCTACGCCGCCGAACAGGTCGCCATCCAGAAAGCCGGCTTCATCCGCCTGGGCGTGCTGGGCGATTGGGACAATCCGTATCTGACCATGGCCTTCGGCAATGAGGCCGGTGAAATCCGTGCGCTGGCCGAGCTGGTCAAGCATGGCTATGTCTTCAAAGGCCTCAAACCGGTCAACTGGTGCTTCGACTGCGGCTCGGCACTGGCCGAAGCCGAAGTGGAATACGAAGACAAGAAATCGGATGCCATCGACGTGGCCTTCCGTTGCGCCGCACCGGAACAACTCGCCATCGCCTTCCGCCAGGACGCGCTCGCCAAGCCGGCCTATGCGGTGATCTGGACCACCACCCCGTGGACCATCCCCGCCAACCAGGCGCTCAACATCCACCCGGAAGTGAAGTACGCGCTGGTCGATGTCGGCGACAAGCTGCTGGTCCTGGCGACCGATCTGGTCGAAGCATGCCTGCAACGCTACAAGCTTTCCGGCGAAGTGCTGGGCGAAGCCGAAGGCGCCCGCCTGGGAGGAATTTCCTTCCATCACCCGTTCTACGACCGTCTCTCGCCGGTCTATCTGGCTGACTACGTCGGCGTGGATACCGGTACCGGCATCGTGCACTGCGCGCCCGCCTATGGCGTGGATGACTTCAACATCTGGCGTGCGAATGGGCGTGGTTTCGACGAAATCATCAACCCGGTGCAGGGCAATGGCGTGTATGTGCCGAGCCTCGAATTCTTTGGTGGCCAGTTCATCTGGAAAGCCAATCCGAACATCGTCGCCAAACTCGAGGAAGTCGGTGCCCTGCTCAAGCACGAAACCATCTCGCACAGCTACATGCACTGCTGGCGCCACAAAACACCGCTGATCTACCGTGCCACCGCGCAATGGTTTGTCGGCATGGACAAACAGCCCAATGAAGGCCCGACGCTGCGCGAGCGCGCGCTGGCTGCCATCGAGCAAACCGACTTCTTCCCGGGCTGGGGCAAACCGCGGCTGGCCGCGATGATCGCCGGCCGGCCGGACTGGTGCATCTCGCGCCAGCGCAACTGGGGGGTACCGATCCCGTTCTTCCTGCACAAGGAAACCGGCGAGCTGCATCCACGCACCGTCGAATTGATGGAAGAAGTCGCCCTGCGTGTCGAAAAAGAAGGCATCGAAGCCTGGTTCAAGCTCGATGCCGCCGAACTGCTCGGCGATGAGGCCGCGCAATACGACAAGATCAGCGACACGCTGGATGTCTGGTTCGATTCCGGCACAACCCATTGGCATGTGTTGCGCGGCTCGCACAAGATCGGCCACACCGATGGAGGCCCGGTTGCGGATCTCTATCTGGAAGGTTCGGACCAGCACCGCGGCTGGTTCCACAGCTCCTTGCTGACGGGCGCGGCGATTGACAGCCATGCGCCCTACAAAGCACTGCTCACCCACGGCTTCACCGTGGACGAGAAGGGGCGCAAGATGAGCAAATCGCTGGGCAACACGATCCTGCCCGACGAAATCAACGACAAGATGGGCGCCGACATCCTGCGCCTGTGGGTCGCCAGCACGGATTATTCCGGCGAGATTGCCGCCAGCAAGGAAATCCTGGCACGTGTGGTGGAAGTCTATCGCCGCGTGCGCAACACCCTGCGTTTCCTGCTCGCCAACACGGCGGACTTTGACATCGCTCGCGATGCCGTGCCTGTCGAGCAATGGCTGGAAATCGATCGCTATGCACTGAACCTGGCCCGCCAGTTGTCCGAAGGCGCTGAAGCCGATTACGCGAAGTACGAATTCCATCGTGTGGTGCAAGCCCTGCAACTGTTCTGCTCGGATGATCTGGGCAGCTTCTACCTCGATATCCTCAAAGACCGCCTCTACACCTCCGCTACCGGCTCGAAAGCCCGCCGCTCTGCACAGACCGCGTTGTGGCACATCAGCCAGACTCTGGTACGCCTGATGGCGCCGATTCTGGCCTTCACCGCCGAGGAAGCCTGGGCAGTGATGAGCAAGGATGCAGACGACAGTGTCATGCTGCACAGCTTCCACAAACTGCCTGAGCTGGCGATTGATGAAGGTCTGGCTGCACGCTGGCAGCTGATCCGTCAGGTACGTGCCGAAGTCATGAAGGAGATCGAAGCCGTCCGCACCGCTGGGCAGGTCGGCTCCTCCCTGCAGGCCGAAGTCACGGTACACGCCTCGGGCGAGAAGTTCACCGCCCTGGCAGCCCTGGGCGACGATCTGCGCTTCGTGTTCATCACCTCGGCCGCGAACCTTGTGCAAGCCGCCAGCGAAGCGGACGAGAAGATCGTGGTCACGCCGAGCACCTATCAGAAATGCGGGCGCTGCTGGCATTACCGTGCCGATGTGGGTCGCAATCCCGAACATCCTGAACTGTGCGGTCGTTGCGATGACAACCTGCATGGGGCAGGCGAGACCCGGAGCCGCGCATGAAGCGTTTCGCTGGCTGGCTCGTGCTGGCATGTGTGGTGATCGGACTGGACCAGTGGAGCAAGCTCGCGATACTGGCTCGCTTTGCCGAATATGAGTCGCGCCCCGTTACGGACTTCTTCAATCTGGTACTGGTCTATAACCCCGGTGCGGCGTTCAGCTTCCTGGCCGACCACGCCGGCTGGCAGCGCTGGTTCTTCGTGATCCTGGCCATCGTCATCTGCGGCTGGTTGCTCAGCATGATCTGGCAGCATCGCCGGGAAGTCCTGCAACCGGCGGCCTTTGCGCTGGTCGTTGGTGGCGCCCTTGGCAACGTAATCGATCGCCTCGTCTATGGCCGGGTAGTCGATTTCCTGGATTTCCACCTCGGGCTGCAGCATTGGCCGGCTTTCAACCTGGCCGATTCAGCGATCTGCCTGGGCGTCACCCTGATGATCGTGGCCCAGCTGCGCGAAAGCCGCCGCGCCCGCTCCCTCTCGTAAAAGGAACTCCTGCATGCGTGTCGGCATCCTCCCCACCAGCCTCGTCACCCTGAATTTCAGGGTCTCCCATGCCACCAGCGGCAGGGTGATGTTCTCCACGTTTGAAGCCACCCCGATGACTTTGCAAATGGGTTCGGGAGACTTGATGCCTGCACTCGAAACGCGCCTGCTGGGGCTCTCGGACGGTGCGCGTGAAACGCTGCAATTCGCAGCAGGTGAAGCTTTCGGCCCATACAGCGAGGCACTGGTTGAACGGGTCGAACGCCGCCACATCCCGGCCACACTGCAATTGGAGCAGGACACGGTCTACTCCTTCCCGGCGCCGGACGGCAGCAGCTACCCCGGTCTGGTACGCGAACTCACCGACGAATACGCCCTGATCGATTTCAACCATCCGCTCGCCGGCCAGGCCGTGACCGTGGAGGTCGAGATCATTGGCGTGATCTGATCAACTCGCGGGGAAGGAGAAAGGGGAAGCGTAAAACCACCACTCCGACAGCCCTTCCCCCTTTTCCCTTTCCTCAAGGCAGCCATGAGCAACTCCGAAATCCTCCTCGCCAACCCCCGCGGCTTCTGTGCTGGTGTCGAACGCGCCATCGAAATCGTCGAGCGCGCCATCAAGATCCACGGCGCACCGATCTATGTGCGCCATGAAGTGGTCCACAACAAGTTTGTCGTCGAAGATCTGCGTGCCAAAGGCGCCGTGTTCATCGAAGAGCTGGATGAAGTGCCCCCTGGCTCGACCCTGATCTTTTCGGCCCACGGCGTGCCGCAGGACGTGCGTCGCCAGGCTGAGGCGCGCGGACTGCGCGTGTTTGATGCCACCTGCCCGCTGGTGACCAAGGTCCACGTCGAAGTGGCCAAGATGCGCGAAGCTGGCCGCGAAATCGTGATGATCGGCCACAAGGGGCACCCGGAAGTCGAAGGCACCATGGGCCAGACCGAATCAGGCATGTATCTGGTGGAAAGTGTCGAAGACGTCGCCGCCCTGCAGGTCAGCAACGAAAGCATGCTGGCTTATGTGACCCAGACCACCTTGTCGGTCGATGATGCGCAAGTGATCGTCGATGCGCTCAAGGCGCGGTTCCCGGCCATCATCGGCCCGAAGAAGGACGATATCTGCTACGCCACCCAGAACCGTCAGGATGCCGTGAAATTCATGACCCCTCAGGTCGAAGTCGTCATCGTGGTGGGCTCCCAGAACAGTTCGAACTCCAACCGCCTGCGCGAGGTTGCCGCCCTGCGCAGCATTCCGGCCTACCTGGTGGATAACGCGGCCAACCTTGATCCGGCCTGGATTGCGGGCAAACGCCGGATCGGCGTCACCGCCGGCGCCTCGGCGCCGGAAGTACTGGTCAGTGCGGTCGTCGCCCGGCTCAAGGAACTCGGCGTGGCCAATGTCCGTACCCTGGAAGGGGCTTCGGAGAACGTCACCTTCCCGATTCCGCGCGAATTGCAGGCCGATGCCTGAAGTCTGGCGTGCGACAGAAACAACAAAACAAGGGATCCGGCAATTCTGTTGCACTTGAACAAGACGCTGCCCCTTTGCCACTGATATCATTGCGCTTTCATTACACACGGCACAGCCATGTTTGGACGATTTTTGCCCCGCGAGGGACGTTTTTTTGATTTTTTCAACGCCCATGCGGAACAGGTAGTACTCGCCGCCCAACAATTGGTCGCCCTCATGTCCGCCAGCCCGGAAGACATGCCCGCCATCGTTTCTGCCATTGACGAAATCGAAACCCGCGCAGACAAGATCACTCACGACACGGTCGCCCTGCTCCACACGACCTTTGTCACCCCTTTTGATCGTGATGCGATCCATTCGCTGGTCAATGATCTGGACGACATCGTCGATTCCATCCAGGACGTGGCCGAGGGGATCAGCCTCTACAACATCCGCCGCCTGACGCCAGACGCCGTCCAGATGGCCGAACTCACCCAATCCTGTGCCGAGCGGGTTCGCCAGATCGTTGGCCTGCTGTCCAGCATGGAACATGCAGCGGACATCCTGCGCACCTGCCGTGAAATCGAGCAACTGGAATCCGATGTTGACCGCGTGATGCGCAGTGCCCTGTCGCGCGTCTTCCGTGACGAACGCGAACCGCTGCAAGTCATCAAGATGAAGGCAATCTACGAAGGTCTGGAGAAAATCTCCGACCACTGCGAAGACGTCAGCAAGATTGTCGAAGGCCTCGTGCTGGAAAACGCCTGATCCATCATGGCACACGCGCAAATCGCCCTCTACGCGGTCGTAGCGCTGGTCGCGCTCGCCCTGTTTTTCGACTTCCTCAATGGTTTTCATGACGCCGCCAACGCCATTGCAACAGTCGTCTCCACCGGCACCCTGAAGCCCAATCAGGCTGTGGCACTGGCAGCCACATGCAACTTCATTGCCATCTGGGTGTTCGGCACGCACGTGGCCGCCACCATCGGCAAAGGCATTGTCGATCCGAGCATCGTCGATCATTACGTCGTGTTCGGCGCCTTGATCGGAGCGGTCTGCTGGAACATCATCACCTGGTATTTCGGCATCCCGTCCAGTTCGTCGCATGCACTGATTGGCGGTATCGTCGGCGCCACCATCATCAAGGCCGGAACGGGTCCGTTGATCTGGGCCGGGATCGGCAAGACGGTGGCATTCATCGTGATCTCGCCCTTGCTCGGCATGTTGCTCGGCTCGATGATGATGCTGATCGTCTCGCACGTCTGCTTCCACGCCATCCCGACCAAGGTGGACCGCTGGTTCCGCCGCCTCCAGATCGTTTCCGCAAGCGCCTACAGCCTGGGGCACGGCGGCAACGACGCACAGAAAACCATCGGCATCATCTGGCTGCTGCTGATCACCACCGGCCATGTCGCCAGCGATGCTCCGCCCCCCACCTGGGTCATCGTCGCCTGTTACTCAGCCATTGGATTCGGCACGCTGTTTGGCGGCTGGCGCATCGTCAAGACGATGGGTCAGGGCATCACCAAACTCAAGCCTTACAGCGCATTCTGTGCCGACAGCGGCGGGGCACTGACCTTGTACCTTGCTTCCTGGCTGGGCATTCCGGTATCCACCACCCACACCATCACGGGCGCCATCGTCGGTGTCGGTTCTTCACGGCGCTTCTCGGCCGTTCGCTGGGGACTGGCAGGCAAGATCGTATGGGCCTGGGTCCTCACCATTCCGTGCAGCGCATTGATTGCGGCAGGTGCCTGGTGGGTTGGCCACCACATCCTCTGATACGGTTATGAAATGGCAAAAAGGCGTGGTCTCGACCACGCCTTTTTCATTTTCTTCGAACCACACCACAGCCCAAGCAGTTATGCAGCCTGGATCGCGTACATCTTGCCGAAATGCGTTGCAGGATCATGCGCCAAGGCATCAAAACCGCCTTGCTCGATGATCTGCCCGCGCTCGAAGACCACGATCTTGTCGGCTTCTTTCAACGTACTGATCCGGTGCGCCACGATGAGCATTGTGCGCCCGGTGGCGTAATCCGACATCAGCCCCGCCATGACGGTTTGTTCGGTCGCTGAATCCAGCGCAGACGTCGCCTCGTCGAGCAGCAGGATCGGGGCATCACGACAAATCGCCCGGGCAATCCCCACACGCTGACGCTCACCACCAGAGAGTGCATAGCCGCGCTCTCCAACCATGGTGTCCAGCCCTTCCGGCAGGCGTGCAATCAGGTCTTCCAGACAAGCTATCTCGCACGCCCGCTGCAGCAAGGCGGGAGCAACTTCACGCATCATCGTGAGGTTTTCCTTGAGCGAGAAATTGAACAGCTCGGTTTCCTGCAGCACCACCGCCACATTGCTCGTGAGATCCTCATGGCGGATTTCACTGATCGGTGCATCGCCGATTTTCAGCACCCCATGCTCCAGGTGATACAAGCCCAGCATCAGCTTGATCAGCGTGGATTTCCCCGAGCCGGAATGGCCCGCGATCCCGAGAATCTCGCCACGCTTGATCTCCAGAGACAACGGGCCAACGGCAGGCTTGTCGCCATAGCGGAACACGGCGTCCTGCAGACTGATCGCATCCCAGCTTGCCGGAAATTTGCGTTTGCCCTTGGAAAGCGTGTTCTTGCCCCAGAAGATGGACATCATCCGGCCCAGATTGGATTTCCGTTCGATCATCAACTGGATGCGGTCGGTAAATTCAATCGAGGACTCGCGCAAGCGGTCGAAATACGCGGCATAGGTCAGGAAGAAGCCGGGCAGCAGATGGTCGTGCATCACCATCAGCCCGATCACGATCAGAAAGAAGCCCCAGGACAAGGAATTGTGCACCTGGAAACACATCCACTTGGTATTCGACAGACGCAGGCGTTCGTAGGACAGCGTACGGGCCAACTCCTCGCGCTGGGCTATATTGCTGGTCATGTTGCCGGCCGCCCCCATGGCCTTCACGGCCAGGATGTTCGAAGCGCTCTCGACAAAGCTGCCACTGGCGTTTTCCATGGACTTGTTGATACGGTCGGAGAGCTTCGAGATGCGATAGTCGAAGTAAAACTCGATGCTCATCAACACGCCCAGGAAATAGGCGAAGAACAGAATGAACGCCGGATGGAGAAACATGCACGCCACCAGCGAACCGACAAATGCAGCGACCGCCGAGCACAGGCTGTTGATCATGTCGCCGGTCCACTCGCGCACGGATTCCGACCCGGTCAGAATGCGTTGAGCCTTGTTGCCGGTGCTCTCCTGCTGATGCCAGGCCAGCGAATAATCCAGCAAGCGCCCGAAGCCCCAGACCTTGGCCCGATAGCGCGCATTCAGGCTGATCCCGCCAAGCATGCGCTTGCTCGACAAGCGCACCATTGCCACCGCGGCATGACTGCCGGCCAGAATGCCGACCAGCCACAGCAACTGAGTGATCGCGGGTTTGGCGGCAGCATCCGCCTTGACATAACCAATCAGGAAGTTGGCAATCAGTCCGATCAGGTAGGGGGGCACCATGGTGTAGAACATCACGGCCAGCAGCACCCCAAGGAAAAACAGGTAGGTCCAGCGTTCTTCAGCAAGGAAATACCACAGCGCACGCGGCAAATCGACGAAACGGAATTGTTCGGTATCCGGTGTACTTGAAGCGTTCATGCAGACTCCCCACGCAGCGCCACGCGCTGGAGCATGGATTATACGCGCTTGCTACAAGGCGCTTGCCCGGCCATGCCAAACAGATAAGCACTCAGACAGGCCCATCCTCGCGAGCCGCTTGACCACTGACACCATGAGACTGCTAACATCCGGCATCTTCCGCCGCACTCACCCATTCGCCCGGTGCTCGTCGCCATGTTCCAGAAAATCCTCAAGCCGCGCTTCCTGCAGAACTACCTGAGTACCATGTTCTTCATTGTCTCGGGCTGGTACTACTGCTTCAACATTTCAGAATGGCACCAGAAGATGCTGGGCAGCTCGCTGCGGATGCCGATCCTCAACCCGATCCGGGATTTTCTGGTCGAACACCTGCTCGGCCCCCTGCACGACGGAATCGTCAGCATGGTTCCCGCAAGCATCCTGCAATACGTTCCCGATTTCTTTTCGAGCATCCTGACCGATGCCGCGCTCGGTGAAACCGTCACGCTCACCGCCCCTTTCCTGTTCAAGGTGCTGGTGCTGGTCTACGCCGTGATCCTGGTCCGTTTCTATCTCAAGTATCCCTGGCTGCACGCCAAGGTCTTGATCTTCGTACGCGGTGTCTGGCTCGGCTGGTCGCGCAACCCGGAAGCGGTCAGGACCGGCAAGAAACGCAAATTTTCTCCCAAGCCCAAAATCAGCAAGCAGACCAAACAGGCGGGGCTGGCCTTGCTGCTCAAATTCTTCTTCGCTCCGCTGATGATCAACTGGTGCCTGGGCCACGTAGCCGACATGGCCAACAGCTCTACCAACGTCTGGAACTACGGCATCATTGGGGATATGAGTGGCCGGATCCTGTTTGATCAGCACCTGTTCTGGGC
>Ga0316604_10002518_pt1 | contig 13910 bp, 9 predicted proteins | sample OWC_soil_day20_C_FD_207650 | JGI IMG/M metagenome (GOLD analysis project Ga0316604, IMG submission 207650) | Wetland soil microbial communities from Old Woman Creek delta, Ohio, United States - OWC_soil_day20_CT | ecosystem: Environmental > Terrestrial > Soil > Wetlands | place: USA: Ohio... | reverse complement strand
AGGGCTTGTGTTGAGTTACGAGTAACAACACCTGTTACCATAAGTAAATCGGCATGCCGGGGTGAAGGTACAAAATCTATCCCATACTGCTGGATATCATAGATGGGATTACAGAGATGATTCATTTCAAAATCGCAGGCGTTACATGATCCAATATCTACATGTCTAACATGTAAAGAGCGACCTAATAACGATCGTATTTTACGCCTAAGCTCAGATGCAGCTTCGTCAGCAAGACTTGCGCCCAAAGTGGCTAATTTGTAATTATCGGTCTGCTTAATACAGGCAGCTTCGCAATTCTCAATACAAAGACCACAAAATACACAAGCATTTTGATTGATACTAATTGATCCAGGAACAACTTTGATGGCTTTTGTTGGACAAACAGCCGCACATTTTTGGCAATCCTGGCAAGCTGCAGCGCTGTCTACCACTACCTCACCCCGGAACCGCGGGACTGGCACTGACGTCTCCCAATCTTCAGTTACTGTCCCGGTGGATATTATTTTACGTAATACATTTAACATGTCTATTCCTCCTAGCGGTCGAGACAGGCATACGATAATTCATAACTTTTATTAATCAGTGGAAAATCCGGAATAATATTCCCAGGAGCTGCCACTGTAAGTGCTGGCCAATTACAATACGCTGCAGCCCGTACAAAAAGCCGGTAAATCGTGTTATCTTTGCCGACCATCAGCCAATGAACACAATGTCCTTGTGACGACTCGCTCCAACCAAAGCCAGAGCTATATGGTTTAATCTCAGGAATATCAACTTTAAGGGGTCCTTCAGGCATCTTGGCAATAATCTGGCGAAGCAGCTTCATAGTTTGATATACTTCATCTACCCTTACCCACAGGCGAGCAGCTACATCACCGGTCGTATATACCGGAACATTAAATTGAAGCTTTGAATAGCACTCATAGGGATAATCACGGCGACTATCAATATCTACTCCTGAAGCCCGCGCTCCCACACCTACCACGCTCAAATCCAGCGCTGCTTGACGAGAGACAATCCCAGTAGTATTAACCCGATTCAAAAACGCATCGTTTGTACGGAAAAGACCGATCATTTCATTGAAATCCGGTTCAAGTACATCCAATAGGTTAATAATTTCATCTGCCAGATTATTAGTTATATCCTGCCTTACTCCACCCGGTACCACCATGCCCCGCAGAAAGCGATTTCCGGTTACCGCTTCATTGATGCGCATGATGGCTTCTTTCATCCGTGCTCCTGCCATAATCGCCACTGCAAAGCCCATACCAGCACACAGGTTCCCGATATCACCAACATGATTGTAAAGACGTTCCAATTCAGCAACAAGCGTTCTTAGGTACTGTGCCCGTTCAGGAACTTCAACCCCTGCTAACGATTCAATGGCATGGCAGTATGACAGAGAATGCGCTACACCACAAACACCAGAGATACGTTCCACCTGATAAAAAGCTTTTTCTAACGGCAATCCTTCAATGGCTTTCTCTATCCCGCGATGAACAAAAAACATTTTGGCATCCAAACGCAGGATGGATTCACCGGCCTGGCTGAAGCAGAAATGTCCTGGTTCGATGATACCAGCATGAATAGGACCTACCGGCACTTCAAATACGCCTTCCCCTTCTACACCATTCATATGCCAAGACCGATTGGCCGTTGGTACCGGCGTAGTAACATCAAAGTCCTTACGTAACGGATAGATAGCATCTGGCCAGTTTTCATGTAATACCAGCGCACGCAAATCTGGGTGTCCTACTGGTTTTAAGCCAAATAAATCATGTATTTCCCGTTCATACCATGCTGCTGCCGATATTTGGGGAGTTATGGAGGAAAACTCCAGCGCACCGGTAGCTTCTAGTAAAGCTTTAATTACTTTAAAACCTTTCCCTACAGCAAAAACACAATAGATAGCATAGTTACCATGTAAGCCGCGTTCGTCATTAGCAAACATCGCGATAAGTCCATTCTTACCATCTTCATATATGGAACAGGCAGTCGCTTGCAATTCAGCTGCAGGAATAGTTACATATTCAACCATTTCCACTATTTCTAACCCCCTACTACAATTTCAGCGGCCTGCACTAATACACTATTCACAACTGGTGGCAGGTATAGCCCAGCAGTAACAATGACTATTAATGAAAGCGCCATAGCCGTCATTGTTGTAAAAGACATACGGAAGCGGTGTTTTTCGTTTGGTTCAGAACCAAAACCCATTTTTAAACAATAGTACATCATGCCCGCAAAAATACCTGTGAGTAAAATCAACGTAATACCGCCAAGCAACCACTGCTGATTTTCAAACATGGCTAACACAATATAGAACTTCGATGTAAAGATATTAAACGGCGGCGTTCCCGTAATCGCGAGAATACCGATAACAAGCATCGTAGCCACAAGTGGCATAACCCGGGCAATACCATAAATTTGTTTAATACTTTTAGTTTTGTACTCCTGGGTAACTATACCTGCCAGATAAAACAGAAATGACTTAGCTATTGCATGATTGACAATATGCAGTAAAGCCGCATAGACAGCCAGCGGCGTACCGACACCGAGTCCTAATGTAATAATGCCCATATGTTCCACGCTAGAATAAGCCAGCAGCCGTTTTACATCATGCTGGGTCAAAACGAAAGGAATCGCGATTGCGATAGATAGCAGCCCCAATGCTAACAGCATGTAGTGGGCAAATTCAGGGCCAATTGCTCCTTGCACAATAATCGTATTACGCACCAAGGCATACAGCGCGCAACTGAGCAGTGCTCCGGACAAAAGCCCGCTGACAGGCGAAGGCGCTTGACTATGCGCATCAGGCAGCCAGGTATGCATCGGCGCCAACCCGGCTTTGGTGCCATAACCAATAAGAATGAAGATAAACGCAATCTTCATAATCGCAGGATCCAATTTTTCACTCATATTTTTGAGCGTAACCCAATCCAATGCTGGCCCGCCAGCCCCTACACTGACTTGCGCATAATACAATATCATCGTACCGAAAAGGGCTAAACAAATTCCGACTGTGCAAATCATAACATATTTCCAGGCAGCTTCCAGCGCATCACGATTAAAGTAAAAAGCGACCAATAAAGCGGAAGCTAGGGTGGTTCCCTCTACCGCTACCCACATCAAACCCAAGTTGCCCACAACAATTACACTAATCATTGCAAAACTAAACAAATTTAATAGCCCATAATAGCGTGGCAACATGACTAGCGTTATACTGCCTTCATGCACTTCTTTTTCCATATACGATAAGGAGAAAAGCGTAGCTGTAAAAGTCAATACCGCGACCACAAATAACATTACCGCACTTAAATGGTCCACATAAAAATATTGGGAACTAACTACATTTTGCTGGGTAATAACATAAATTATATACATAAGAACAGTGCTAGTCGCAGCACTTCCGATAAAATTAATACCGCTGACAACTGCCTGATTTCTTTGTAGCAACGTCAACAAACCTGTAATAATTGGTATGGTTAATGCGAGTAAGATTATTTCATGCATACTATCACCCCTTTAACTTCTTGAGCAGGCCTGTATCAGTTGTAGCCAAGGAGAGTTTTAGTCTGTAGGTCAAGATAACCAAAACAACAACTGCCACCAGTACGTCGAAGAATATTCCCAATTCAATGATTAGCGGCAAACCTTGCGTGATAGATAAACCCATTAAATACAATCCATTTTCCATAGTAATCAGGCCAATAATTTGCATCAACGCTTGGTTGCGAGTCATAATCAGCAGCAGTCCAATAAAGGATAACGAAATTGCCGCAGGCAGCGTAGATGCTGCCGCAAAGCTTGGTAATGCTTTACTGATCAAACCATGTACTAAAATGATAGCAAGAATTGCCGTAAAGGTACTGAAGTTTGGTTTTACAATTTCACGTTCTGCTTGTAAATAAGGCAACACCCGATATAAGGCATATGAGATAAGCCCTACTTTGATTATAACGGTCAGCAACGCAGCAATATACATATGCACTTGTCCTGTTTGAATGCCAATAATAACGCAGGCTATAGCAACAATGCTAGACTGCGCGATTACAATATTGATGCCTAGCCGTAAGTTTGATACCCTTGTCAACAAAACTGCGGCTGTCAAAAGCAATATCGTTAATAGATCCATGTTGAACTTACCCCCTTATTACTGCGCCACTAATGCCAGCAATGATAAACAGCCTGCTGAAACCATAAGCCCTGGCACCCTGAACAGGCGCATTTTATTGGTGCTCGTTTCGATGCACGCAAGTAAAATTGCTATGATCATCACCTTAATAACCATTGATACTGCAGCCATTACATCCGAATCAAAGCCAGGAAAATCCCAGGGGATAAAGAGCTTGATTAGTAACAAAATAAATACTAATTGTTTAATTGTCGAAGCCCAAAAAATTAAACCCACAGACCTCCCTGAATACTCCAGCACCATCGCTTCATGGACCATAGTCAATTCTAAATGGGTATCTGGATTATCCACTGGGATACGCCCTGTTTCAGCTACTGTAATAATCAAGAATGCAATCGCCGCCAGAACTGCTGATAATGAGATATACCCACTGGCTGCCGTACTAGCCATCGCAGACAATACCGTCGAATGAGCACTAAAGGCAACTGTGAATATGGTAATCATCAACGCTGGCTCCACAAGAACACTAATAAACATTTCCCGGGAACCACCCATTCCACCAAAAGAACTACCAGCATCAAGTGATGCAATCGCCAGAAAAAATCTGCCCAAGGCAAATAAGTATACTAAAATAAACAAGTTATCAAACTGCACACCAGCCCCAGTAAAAATAGTCGGCACCAATGCAGCTGCACCAATTGCTGTTGCAAAATATATATAGGGTGCAAAGTGAAATATCCATGATACCGTCGGCGATACCACACTATCTTTGGCAAGAAATTTAACAAAATCAAAATACGGCTGGAAATAACCCGGACCCCGTCGGCTCTGCAAACGCCCTTTCGTATTTTTAACTATACCTTGAACTAATGGAGCCAGTATAACCAAAGCTATAACTTGAATACTAATTGCAGTTATCGACATATTTTCACCACCTTGTACCAATAATCAATACCACTGCTGTAACTGCCATGATATAACCAATATAAAGCTGCAAACTTCCGGCCTGAATTCTTTTGAAACTATTGGCTATAGTAAGAATTCCCTTGGTTAGCGGTTGATACAAATATTCATTGATGAAGTAGCTGACATGTGCTTGGAACGACATCCTAACACCATGGTACGGATTTTTCGAGGTGTCTGCCGAAACATGAACAACCGGACGCAAAACAGTACCAAAGGCGCGCCGGATAGGTTCAGCAAAACCAGTTGCAGTATATTCCATGCGGGCTGTAGGTATTTGTCCACAAGTCCATGTTTCGCTATTTTCCACGTTGGGAGTTCCCGCAGCGCGTGCCAACAAGAAAGCTATCAGCAGGCCGACAGCGATTATAATTACAACTATCGGCATAGTAATCAGACCAGTAGTGCCTTGTTGAGCCTGAAAGCCAACTGCATACCATTGGCTTGTCTGGAAAAGATTATCTACCGATACACCCGCATGGCCTGATACAACATTTCGCAGAAGCTGAATCATCCATTGAGGCCATACCCCTGCCGCTACACACACAAGTGCCAATGATGCCATTCCAAGCAGCATTGAACCAGAAACCTCTTTTGCCTGTTCCGCTTGCTTGCTGCGAGGCATTGCCAAGAACGTGATACCAAATGCTTTAACAAAACAAGCTGCTGCTAAGGCACCAGTCAAACCAAGTAAAGCAATCAGCGCAACTGCGCCAAGCTTGCCTGTTAAACCAGCGATAGCCTGCGGCAGGAAGAACAAGGCCTGAAACGTTAACCATTCGCTAACAAAACCGTTAAGCGGCGGCAATGCTGAAATTGCGGCAGCACCAATCAAAAAACACACCGCCGTATACGGCATCTTCTTAATTAAGCCGCCTAAATGTTCAATATCTTTGGTATGGGTAGCAGACATTACTGCCCCTGCTCCCATAAACAACAAGGATTTGAAAACAGCATGATTAAATACATGATAAAGACCAGCAGCCCATGCCAATCCGGCAAGAGTCGGACAACCATTACTCATAAACACCATACCCGCACCGATGCCGAGTAATATAATGCCGATATTTTCTACACTGTGGTAAGCTAAAAGTCGTTTAATATCATGTTCCATCAACGCATACAGTACACCCAGAACACAGGATACTATTCCCAGACCCAAGATCAATTCTCCCCACCACATTGGGCCTACACCTAAGAACTCAAGAAAAAACCGCGCCATTCCATAAATTGCTGTTTTAATCATGATACCAGACATCATCGCTGAAACATGACTAGGGGCCGCTGGATGGGCTTCTGGCAGCCAAATATGCATCGGCATAACACCTGCTTTTGTACCAAAACCAATTAAGGCGCAAATAAACGCTATATTTCTCATGTTCTCGGTGAGTGCGCTTCCTTTTAGCAGTTCAAAATCCAAACTGCCAACCGCTGTCGCAAGTACCAAAAATGCTATCGTAATAAAAGCGGTACCAATATTTGTCATTAAAATATATACATACGCCGCAGTTCTATTCGCTGTTTTTTCATATTCATGATTGACCAGTAAAAACGATACAACTGTCATCAATTCCCACACAATAACAAAGGCTACTACCTGGCTAACCGTTAATACCAAAACCATGGATAGCAAAAACGCATTAAAGAGTCCGGCCATTACTGCTAACCGATGTCCATAATACTCACGGCTATAGCCAATGGCATACACACTAACAGCAGTACCTACCACCCCGAAAGCAAGCAAAAAATATGCCGCTAAATAATCAATTCTAACTTTAATGATTCCTAGCGGGGCTCCTAACGCAACAGCTATCGTTTGCCCGCCTGCCTGAAGTGCTGCACTAGCACAAAATACAGTTACCAAGCACCCTAGAGCGGCCAAGCCATGCGATATATAATTGGTGGCTTTGGGACTGTTTGGAGTGACAAATGCAGAAAGTATACCTAAACCAAACAGTCCTAGTAGCGCAAAATATAATTGATCTATAAGCACTAATTTCACCCCTAAACAATATGGATTTATAGTTATAAAGTTCGCGCACTAGGCCCCCATACCACACTGCGCATAAATCACGTTTTTACACCATTCTCTTGGACTGTATTTTGTATGAAGCAGCCGATAGATAACATCATCTTCTAACAATTCATCATACATTTCTTGAATTTCTTGTCTATTATGCAAATTCCGATACTCTATACTTTGCTCCTGCACATCAGTAGTAAAGGTTCTGTTAGAATACACGATTACTTCACTATCAGGCATGATTATTTTCGGTTGTCCACCACCACTCATACAGCCGCCAGGACAGGCCATTATTTCCATAAAATGGAAATCAGCTTTTCCTTCTTTAATTGCTTGCAAAATAGGTACGACATTTTTCAAGCCAGCGACTACTGCCACTTTTATTATCATATCTCCGACTATAACCTCTGACTTGCTCACGCCTTCGCCATCTCCGACGAATTTGTGATTGACATCAGGAACCACTTGCTTGGTAAGCAGCTTATAGCCAGTACGCAAAGAAGCCTCTTTGCTATTCCCAGCTCTGGTAAAATTAGTACTTTTCCCAGAGCAGCTTCCTAACGGCTTATCAAATTCTTTTTCCGGTAAGTTATTTAAATCAATGCCCATATCCTTAATTAATTGCGCAAGTTCCCGTGTAGTAATAACAACATCCACATCACGGTAGCCACTATCTTTCATTTCAGGACGTTCACATTCAAACTTCCTACCAGTACAGGGCACAACTGATACACTATAGACTTTTGCAGCATCTACACCATCAAAGTCAGCACCATATGTCTTATATAATGCCCCTGCCATTTGCTGCGGAGACTTACAAGACGACAAATGTGATATCAACTCCGGATAATCCTGCTCAATAAATTTTACCCAGGCAGGACAACAAGAAGTAAACATCGGCAGTTCGCCGCCGCCAATAATACGCTCAAGAAGTTCACTGCTTTCTTCCATAACCGTGAGCTCTGCAATAAATTCTGTATCAAAAACACGCTTAAATCCCATTTTCTTTAGGGCAGCTGCCATTTTCCCTGGTGTTAAACTCCCCAATGACATCCCAAACTCTTCTGCAATAGCGACACGAACTGATGGTGCACATTGTACCATCGTAAGAAGATTCCGATTCGCTAAAGCTGCTTTTATTTTTGGAGCATGACCTGCATAGTAAGCTGCAAACAAGGGCTCTGTAACAGCAGGAAGCAGATTACGTTCTTGCAGCTTTTGTTCGCGCAGAACAATATTTTCGTCAAACACTGACACATAGGCAGTGCATACTTGCACGCATTGACCACACATAACACAGCGCTCGCTATTAATAATTTGGGGTGTCCCTTTTGGGCCTTCAATTGCATCTACAGGACAAATCTCTGCACAACTTCTGCAACCCGTACATAACTCTTTATCAATATTGATAATACCTTTAGACTTAACTGGCAAAGCAATCACCTCCTGTCCTATAAACGCTACCGCATTATTTTCATTATTCTATTTCTTCATCGCTATCGCCAAGGTACTGCTCTTGCAATCAGCAGATGATGTATCGCGCATGTAACTATACCAGTAAAACATAGCCACAAAAATGCCCAGGCCAACAATATTTCCCAATACAGCGGGTATCCAATTATTCATAATGGTTGTTTCGATTGTCAACGTATCTATCTTCGCTCCTAATTTGCTTGCTTCTACCACTGCCGGCATAGTTTTGGCAAATAACCCAGCAGGAATATAGTACATATTTGCCACACTATGCTCAAAACCACTCATAACAAAAGTCATAACAGGAATATAGCAAGTTGCAATTTTACTAATAATATCTTTTGAAGAAAAACTCATCCACACGGCAAGACCAACCAACCAGTTACAAAGAATAGCACGGAAAAATACTTCACCCCAAGTAAGGTTGACTTTAGCAACGGCAGTTGCTAAAGTCGCTGCACCAAGCAAATTATTATTGAATTTGTACAGTCCCGTCAAATACATAAGCCAGGCTATCAGTATTGCACCAACCATATTACCTAGTAATACAATCGTCCAGTTTCTCATAACATCAAAAAAACTAATCCTTCTGGAAAAAAGCGCGGTCAACATAAGTACATTGCCAGTAAATAATTCCGCTCCGCAGATAATAACATACATAAGGCCTACAGAAAAAACTGAACCTGTGATAAACCGTTGCCAGCCTGCACCAAGAGAGGTAAGATCATGCGCTGCCATCGTTGAACCTTCCGCACCAAACGCAATAAAACAGCCAGCAAGTATTCCTAGTATGAATAGCTTGTCTGCAGGCATTGTCGCCCTTTTCACCTGCGCTTCCATACAATTTTGGGCAATTTCCGGTGGTGTACAATAATTCATAATTCATCCCCCTTTGTTTATAACAACATAACGTATTGCGCCTATGTCCTTATACTAGTAAGACGCTTATTGTTACTTCTGCATATAGTAAATGCAAAAAGCATGCCAATAAGGCATGCTTTTTCGCATTTACTATACAGGTTACCAAAGATAAAACTGTATACCATCAGACTATCCAAGGTTTATAGCCGATATTCTATTTTTTATCACTACGAATTTTTTACATAAATTATTGTAATTTTCCTAAATAATTAGTTATTTTTAAACATTTAGTTATTGCAGACCATGCAATAACTGCAGGCTTTTTTTGCACGGTCTGCATTTTTTCACACATTCTGATAATTTTCCGATCACTATGTTTCTAATCGCTTTTTTTTCATCTTTTCAAGCCGGTAATATAGTGTTCGTACTGCAATTCCAAGATAATTAGCAGCCTTAGTTTTATTTCCGCCACACTTTTCTAATGCATCTTCCACCATACTATCAACACGATCTTGTAACGCAAAGTTATCAGATTCTGCTTTCAACTTCGTTTGAGATCCATCGAAAGCTGATTCTATTTTTTTTATCGCCTCATTTGAAGTGTTATTATATCTATTGTTAATATTACTTAAATGTTCTATTTTAAGTTCCTCCTCATCATACATGAAGGAAACCCATTCCATCACATTTCTAAGTTCTCGTACATTACCCGGCCATGGATAATGCAAAAGAAACTCAGCTGCCAAACTACTTATACCCGTAAAGTGCTTTCCGCGACGCTGCGCAAAATCTTGCAAAAACATTAATGCTAAGGGCAGTATATCATCTTGCCGTTCGCGCAGTGGCGGTATTATAATTTGTCCAACTTTAAGCCGGTAATACAAATCTTTTCTAAATAAACCCTGCTCGATACGCTTTTCAAAATCCACATTTGTTGCGCAAATAATTCTTAAGTCAGTTTTTATTTTTCTTAAACCACCGACCCGGTAAAAACTTTTTTCTTCCAGCACTCGCAATAACTTAGGTTGTAATTCAATCGGAATTTCTGCAATCTCATCAAGAAACAATGTTCCTCCCATAGCCATATCCAGTTTACCCTTACTGCCACGTGACGTTCCGCCTGTAAAAGAACCGGCTTCATAGCCAAACAATTCACTTTCAAACAAACTTGGTGTTATCGCCGTACAATTAATGTCAATAAATGGGCCAGTGTTTTCTACCTTCCCATAATGTACCATCCTGGCAATAATTTCTTTCCCTACACCAGTTTCACCTTGTATAAGAACAGGGAGTGAACGATCAGTGTGATATTTTTCAGCTTGCTGAACAATGTTTTTCATTTTGCTGGAAAATACACCAACATGACCTATACCTGCCTGCTCTGCAATAATCTTTTTTAATTGTTCTAACTGACGCTCGGTATCTTTTGTAGCGCATTTTAATTTTTCATCAAAATGCTGTACCAATTCTTTGTTCTCATTTAATAAAAACTGATGCTCTTCCACACGATTTAAAACTGCCTTTAATTCCTGCACATTAATTGGCTTGGTTAGATAATCATAGGCCCCCACTCGCAACGCTCCAATAGTGAGAGCAATATCGATAAATCCTGTATATAAAACAAGGTCAGCTTCCGGATTACATTTTAGCGCCTTAATATCTCTTATTAAATCAATTCCCGACATGCCGCCCATCTTTATATCAGACAACACCATCTCGTACCTATTTCTTTTATAGGTTTCAAGCGCTTCTTCACCAGATGAACATTCGTCAACATGATGTCCCAGCAATAATAAATAATCAGCCAAAAAGGACCGGCTTTCCTGTTCATCATCAACAAGTAAAATACGCATAGCTATCTCCTTTCTCTATTATTCTGAGTATAGAGGAAATGACACCTTTACTTCCGCACCGCCACGAGCAGTATTGCCAACACTAATAGATCCATTACTGGCAGTAACAATGGAATGAATTATCGATAAGCCCAGCCCCATAGAGTCCCCTGATTTAGTTGAAAAAAACGGTTCAAAAATTCGTTCTTTCATCGCTTCATTAATACCAGGACCATTATCGCTTACTTCCAAGTATACCTTTTTTTCATCATTCCAGGTGCTAATCGATATTTCCCTTTGGTTTGAAGAAACAGCATCTAAAGCCTGCATTGCATTCATCAGTAAATTGAGTAATACTTCTTCAAAACGAATAGGGGCACCATGAACAGGAGGTAAATTGGATGCTAGACATTGATTAACTTGAATATGGCGCGAAATAAGCTGATTTCCCACCAAGGACAATGCCTTTTCGACGATATCATTTAAATTACAAGGTGTATAATCGTAATTTTGACTGTTACGCAAAAAAGAGCGCAGATGATTCACTATATTATCAATTCTATCCACCTGCTGAGAAATATTTGAAACATTTTTCATAACTTCGCCACTTGGCATATCGCCTTTTGACTGGTAATGCAGTAAAACGGTTTCTGACAGAAGACGAATTGCATTAAGTGGCTGATTTATTTCATGTGCTATGCCGCCACCAATAATGGCCAGCGTTGTAACCCGCGCAGCACGTTCAATAGCTTCTCTTGCTTCGGCCACTCTGATTTGAGCCTCCTTTTCAACAGTTATATCCCGTCCCACCGATTGATACTCGATGACCTCGCCTAAATCATTAAATATTGCACGATTATTCCACTGAAGCCAGCAATTACCTTTATTGGTATTTATCTTGTATTCCGACATAGCAACTGGATTTTCAGGACTAAGGCACTTAAAAAGATGCAAGATAGCATCCCTATTAGCCGTTGGTACAAAGCTTATAAAATTTCGACCAATTGTTTCATCCATATCTTTACTAAAATAGCGGCAAAACGCACTATTAACAAAAGTCAGTGTGCCATCTGGAAGAAAACGGCGGATTAAATCCACCTGATCTTCTACAACGGCACGGTAACGGGCTTCACTTTCCTTTAGCTGCTGCTCTATCTGTTTTTGGGCAGTAATATCCCGCCCCACTGATTGGAATTCAAGCAAATTACTACTCTCATCAAAAATAGCCCTGTTTACCCACTGCTGCCAGCAAACTTCTCCATCCACCCTGACAAATTTACGCTCAACCATAGCAACTGGCTGATCCTTAGTTAGAGCGGTTATTTGTTCCTGAAACTTTTCGCCGTCTTCAAACGGTATAAGAGTCATTACTTTCTGCCCAATCAATTCCTCAATTGATTTACCAAAATAGCGGCAAAACGCACTATTAACAAAAGTCAGTGTGCCATCTGGAAGGAAACGGCGGATTAAATCTACCTGATCTTCTACAACGGCACGATAACGGGCTTCACTTTCCTTTAGCTGCTGCTCTATCTGTTTTTGGGCAGTAATATCCCGCCCCACTGATTGGAATTCAAGCAAATTACCACTCTCATCAAAAATAGCTCGATTGACCCACTGCTGCCAACGTACTTCTCCATCTGGTTTGATGAATTTACGTTCAAACATAGCAACCGGGTTATCCACTTTCATTACAAATAGCTGTTCTTTAAAAATTTCGCGCTCTTCAGCAGGAATAAGTAAAATAACATTTTTCCCAAGTAGTTCTTCCATCGACTTATTAAACCAATTACATAATGCTCCATTTACAAATGTTAAGGTACCATCAGGACGAAAACGACGAATTAGCTCTATCTGGTCCTCTATAATCGCGCGATAACGTGCTTCGCTTTCTTGTGAAGCCTGTTCACGTGCAACACTGCGAGAAACCAAAAATGAAATGACCATTGCTAGAATAATTACTATTAGGTTGACAACAACGAGAATTATTCTTGAATGTACCGCGTTTTGAGCATATTTTTCTTGTTCTTGCTTTACATAATCTTTTGTGGAGCTAATTATAGCTTCCGTAGCAGCCATAGCCTCTTTATAAGGCTGCCCAGCTTGAGCCATGTAAATAGCGACATCATCTAACTTATTCGCCTGCTTGGCGGCCATAGACTTTTCTGCAATTTCTTCATATAACGATTTTTCTCTTTTTACGATAATAAGATATGTTTTTGATTTTTCAGTTCTAAGATTGCTTTCCAACCAATTTATCCGTTCATTAGCTTTTGCCTTATAATCATTATAAATAGGAATATCACTGGGATCGCCAGTAAAGTTGAACCGGCGCATAACAACCCCTTCATTTGCAATATCTGCAGCTGTCCCCTGCACCATCTCTCTTACATCAATGTTAATTTTGCTGAATTCCTGGTAAGATGAAGTTATTTCACCAATCTTCCAGTATGTAAAGCAACTTATAACAATAATGAGTGCTAAGAGGAAAAAGAAGCCGATGTTAATTTTTTTCCCTACAGTCCATTTCATAATAAACTTCTTCCTTTACACTGGAATATGACTAGAGACAATCCAAATTTATTGTACACCTATAATCACAACCTTACTAGTAAGTTAG
>Ga0316604_10002517_pt1 | contig 13912 bp, 13 predicted proteins | sample OWC_soil_day20_C_FD_207650 | JGI IMG/M metagenome (GOLD analysis project Ga0316604, IMG submission 207650) | Wetland soil microbial communities from Old Woman Creek delta, Ohio, United States - OWC_soil_day20_CT | ecosystem: Environmental > Terrestrial > Soil > Wetlands | place: USA: Ohio... | reverse complement strand
GGGCTGCTCAATGCGGACGTGACGCCGCTGGTGCCGGCCAAGGGATCGGTTGGCTATCTCAGCCACATGGCTCATGTCGCGCTGGTGCTGATCGGCGCCGGCCGGGCGCAGGTTGGGGATAGGGTCGTCGGTGGTACCGACGCCCTTGCGGTGGCTGGCCTTGCTCCGCTGCAGCTCGGTGCCAAGGAGGGACTGTCGCTGGTCAATGGCATTCCCTGCGCCGCCGGTCTCGCATCGCTGGCGCTGAAGCGGGCCGAGCGTGTGCTCGACTGGGCCGACGCCATTGCGGCGCTGACCATCGAGGCGCTGATGGGCAATCCGGCGGCTTTCGACGCAGCGGCGCTGTCGCTTCGGGTGTCGCCCTCCCTTCAGGCTGTCGGTGCCGGATTGCGCGACCGGCTTGCCGGCAGCGGCATCATCGCCGCCGGTGCCGGCCGCAAGACGCAGGACGCGCTGTCGCTCCGCGCCGTGCCGCACGTGCATGGGGCGACGCGCGATGCCTTGGCGTCCGCCGCCGATGTGGTGTCGCGGGAGCTGGCGTCGGTGTCGGACAATCCGGCCATCGTTGGCACGCCTGAAACCCCCGGCGTTCATTCGGAAGCGCACGCGGTTGGCGCCGCCATGGGCCTTGCGCTCGACCAGTTGGCGATCGCCGTTGCAGAGGTGGCGGCGATGGCCGAACGGCGCCTCGATCGTCTGGTCAATCCACTGGTCAGTGGGTTGCCGGCTTTCCTCGCCGCCGACAGCGGCGTCTGCTCCGGCTTCATGATCGCCCAGTATGCGGCGGTGTCGCTGGTCAACGAAAACCGCCGCCTGTCGCTCCCTGCCAGCCTCGACGGCGGCATCACCTCGGCACTGCAGGAGGACCACCTCAGTCATGCGACGCCAGCGTCGCTGAAGGCGCTGACGGTGATCGAAAACGCCGAGGCCATCCTCGGCATCGAACTCCTGGCTGGAGCCCAGGCGCACGAATTCCGGCATGAGGGACGCGCGGCCGGTACAGATTGCCTCTATCGCCAGCTGCGGGATGTCGTCCCGCGCTATGCCGATGACCGCCCGCTCGCTGACGATATGGCGCTGGCGGCCGGCCTCATCCGCGCCGTGCCGCCGGCCTGATTTGTCCGTATGAGTGGCTGTCGCGAAACGGCTCATCCAACGATTCAGGCCAATACTTTAGATTAACAAAATACATTAATATATTGAAATATATAAGACTATTATCTTTGTTAATGTACTGATTCCGCTTGGCGAGCGAGCCACCTCATGTAGTGAGTCATGGGTTTCCCGACTCCCGTTCACGTTACTTCATGTTGTGAATCATGCTGGGACGCATCCGGGATGCGCTTACTCATATTTGCGAATGGCTCGCAAAAAGGCGGACGGTGCTATTGACAGGCGCACCTTAAATGTTGAAAGCAGTTATCATCTTATTGATTGGCAGGAGGCCGGGGTGCTGGCGCCGTTTCTCATCATGCTGCGCGAAGGCATAGAGGCCGCGCTGGTAACCGGAATCATTGCCAGCTACCTCAAGCAGACGGGGCGCGGTGCCTATCTGCCAGTGGTCTGGGTCGGCGTGTTGCTCGCCGTGGCGCTGTCGCTGTTTGCCGGCGCGGCGCTGCAGCTGATGGCCGCCGAGTTTCCGCAGAAGGCACAGGAACTGTTCGAAGCGGTCATCGGCTTCGTGGCGGTGCTCGTGCTGGTCAGCATGGTGTTCTGGATGCGTCGCGCCGCCCGTTCGATCAAGGGCGAACTGCATGGGGCAATCGATTCCGCGATGCAGGCGCCAAAAGGCGCCACCTGGGCGCTGATCGGCATGACCTTCTTCGCCGTGGGGCGCGAGGGTCTGGAGTCGGTGTTCTTTCTGCTTGCCGTCTTCCAGCAGAGCCCGGGTGCTGCCGCGCCGACCGGCGCGCTCCTCGGCCTTCTGGTGGCCGTCGTCATGGGGTACGCGCTCTATCGCGGCGGCATACGTCTCGATCTCCGGCGCTTCTTCCGCTGGACGGGTGTCTTCATCCTGGTCGTCGCGGCCGGGCTTGCCGCCGCCAGCCTGCGCAGTCTGCATGAGGCGGGTCTGTGGAACCTCCTCCAGGCGCGCGTCTACGATCTGTCCGGCACTTTGCCGGTGTCGAGCGTGCTCGGCACCATTCTTTCCGGCGTGTTCAACTATCAGGAAGCGCCGACGGTCGGTGAGGCCGGGCTTTATGTCGTGTTCCTCGTCGTGATGTTGACGCTGTTCCTGAAGCCCGAGCGACCGGCCTTTCTCCGGCCGGCGGTCACCGGGACCGAGAAGGGGTAAGAATGTCCTCGCCTGATCCGCAACGCGCCGACGTTCCGTCGTCGCGACTGATGACTGTTGCCCTCATCGGCGCTGGCGTGCTGGCACTTGCCGGTGGCGGTGCCTTCTACCTGGCCTCGCAGAAGGCGTCCCGGCCTGTCGAAGCTGGCACCATTGCCGTCCGCGTCGGTGACCGCAGCTGTGAGCCGATGGATCTGACGGTGCTGGCCGGCCGCAGCGTCTTTGACATCGAGAATGCCTCGAACAGGCCGATCGAGTGGGAAATCCTTGATGGCGTCATGGTGGTGGAGGAACGCGAGAACATCGCTCCCGGCTTCCGGTCGCTACTCGCCGCCCGCCTCAAGCCCGGCGTCTACGACATCACGTGCGGCCTGCTGTCCAACCCGCGCGGCAAGCTGACGGTGACCGCCTCGGCCCATTCGGATGCCGAGAAGGCAAAGCCGCCGCTCAAGGCCTTCATCGGCCCTCTGTCCGAATACAAGGTCTACCTCGCCCTGCAGTCAGGCCAGATGATCCGGGCGACCAAGGTACTTGCAACGACGATTGAATCCGGCGACCTCGCGGCGGCGCGCGCCGCCTACGCCGCCGCCCGGACCGCCTATCGGCATGTGGAGGCGGTGAGCGGCCGCATCGCCGATATCGAGAACGCCATCGATCCGGTGGCCGTCTATCTCGCCGGACGCGAGCAGGACCCGGCCTTCACCGGCTTCCACCGTATCGAGTTTGGCCTGTGGCGGGCAAATTCCACCGCAGATCTCAAGCCGGTGGCCGACAAGCTGGCCACGGATGCGGCGACGCTGCGTGATCGGCTCAAGGCGATGAAGTTCGAACCAGCGGACCTCGCCGGCAACGCGGCACGCGAGGCGCGTCGGCTTGCCGAGGGGCCGGTGATGTCCGGCGACAATCTCTATGCGGGCGACGACCTTGCCGAATTCGCTGCCGCCGTCGATGGGCTGGAAAAGCCGGTGTCGTTGTTGTTGCCCCTCACCACCGAGGCTTCCACCGATGCCGCCAAGGCGGTCAACGATGCCTTCACGGCGATGCGGGCCGACCTTGGCAAGCTCGCCGGACAGGGGGCGGCGCCCGTTCCCTACGCCAATGTGTCGCCGGACGCCCGCACGGCGCTGGCCGGCCGTTTCGTTGCACTTGCTGACGCCATCGACCGGATCAATCCGGCGCTCGGCCTGGAGTAAGGGACATGCGTGATCCAAAGGACCTCCGCCGCGCGCCACGCGCCCTCGATCGCCGCCGGCTGCTGCAGGGCCTCGGCGCCACGGCGCTGGGTGGCTCTCTCGCTGGCGTCGCCCACGCCGAAACCGCCCATCATTCGGTCGCCGACGCGCCGGTCGCCAACGCGGCGAGCCAGCTCGACAGCGTTCCCCATCTCGGCCTCCATCAGGCCGGCGTCGTCAATCCGCGCCCGGCCAACGGCATGCTGGCGAGCTTCGACGTGCTGGCCGAGAACGTCGACCAGCTCGAGGCGCTGTTGCGTGACCTGACGGCGCGCATCGCCTTCCTGACCGTCGGCGGCGCGGTGCCGGTGCTCGATCCCCGCCTGCCGCCGGCCGATTCCGGCCTGCTGGGACCGACCGTCCATCCGGATAACCTGACGATCACCATCTCGCTCGGCGCCTCGCTGTTCGACGATCGGCCGTGGCTTGCCCCCCTGAAGCCGAAGCACCTTGCGCGGATGACGCGCTTTCCGAACGACGCCCTCGACGCCGACATCTGCCACGGCGATCTGTCGATCCAGATCTGCGCCAACACGCAGGACACGACGATGCACGCCCTCAGGGACATCATCAAGGCGTCGAGCCGGCAGATGATCCTGAAGTGGAAGCAGGAAGGCAACGTCCCGGTGATCACGCCGGGGCCGGATGGCCGCGCCGAAAGCGCCCGCAATTTCCTCGGCTTCCGCGACGGCTCGGCCAATCCGGATTCCTCGAATACCGCCGAGATGGACCGTGTCGTCTGGGTGGGAACACAGGAGGGAGAACCCGCCTGGGCGGAAGGCGGCAGCTACCAGGTCGTCCGTATCATCCGTAACTTCGTCGAGCGCTGGGATCGGACGCCGTTCGGCGAACAGGAACGGATCATGGGCCGCACCAAGATCAGCGGCGCACCGCTCGACCGGCGGCACGGCAGCGAGTTCGAGGTGCCCGACTACGCCGCTGACCCCGAGGGCAAGGCGACGCCGCGAGACGCCCACATTCGCCTTGCCAATGCCCGGGATGAGGCGTCGCGCGCCAACACCATCCTCAGGCGGCCGTTCAACTATTCGAACGGCGTTACTCGCTCCGGCCAGCTCGACCAGGGCCTGCTGTTCATCTGCTATCAGGCAAACCTCGAGCGAGGCTTCGTCACCGTGCAAGGCAAGCTCAATGGCGAGCCGCTCGAGGAATACATCAAGCCGGTCGGCGGCGGCTTCTTCTACACGCTTCCCGGAATTCGCGACGCTTCCGACTACGTCGGCAGCACGCTGATCGCCGCCGCGCGCGGCGCTTGATTCCGCGCATCCATTTTCATGAAGGGAGACTGAAAACATGCGTATTTCCAGCCTCGTCGGCGCTTCGACGCTGACGCTCGTCCTGTCGTCCGGCGTGTTCGCCCAGGAGGCCAGCCTCGATCTCGTCGAGCCGATCGCCGACTACAAGATCTATGTTTCGGAAAATGTCGCCAAGCTGGTGGCGGACACCACCGCCTTCACCGCTGCCGTCAAGGCCGGTGAGGTGGACAAGGCCAAGGCGCTGTTCGCGCCGACGCGCCTTTCCTACGAGGCGATCGAGCCGATCGCCGAGCTGTTCTCCGATCTCGACGTTTCCATCGACTCGCGCGCCGACGACTACGAGAAGGCCGAGGCCGATCCGGCATTCCCCGGCTTCCATCGCATCGAATACGGCCTGTGGGAGAAGAACTCGACCGAGGGTCTGGCGCCGGTGGCCGACAAGCTGCTCGCCGACGTCAAGGAGCTGGAAGGCCGCATCGCCTCGCTGACCTTCCCGCCCGAGAAGGTGGTGGGCGGCGCCGCCGTGCTGATGGAGGAAGTGGCGGCCACCAAGATTTCCGGTGAGGAAGACCGCTACAGCCACACCGATCTCTGGGACTTCCGCGGCAATTTCGACGGTGCCCGCAAGATCGTCGAGCTGGTGCGGCCGCTGATCGCCGACAAGGAGGCTGACTTCCTGAAGACGGTGGACGCCAACTTCAACACTGTCGATACGACACTCGCCAAGTACAAGGACGGCGAGGGCTATGTCACCTACGACAAGCTCACCGAGGACGACCGCAAGGTACTGGCGGCGGCGGTCAACACGCTCGCCGAGGATCTGTCGACGCTGCGCGGCAAGCTCGGGCTGGATTGAGGTTCGATCGCCAGGATTGAGGAAGGCGGCGGTCCGGGAGGGCCGCCGTCGTCGTTTTCAGACGGTCACCCAACCTTGATCTTCTCCAGCGTTGCCAGCGCCTCGATGCAGGCGGCGGCGGCTTCGCGACCCTTGTTGGCGGCGTCGGCGCGACTGCGCACCAGGGCCTGCTCGTCGGTGTAGGTGGTGAGAATGCCGAAGGTGATCGGCACGCCGGTGGCGAGCGTCGCCTGCATCAGACCGGTGGCGGCTCCGAGGCTGATGAACTCGAAGTGCGCCGTATCGCCCTTGATGACGCAGCCGAGGCAGATCACACCGGCGTAGCGGCCGCTTTGGGCCAGCGTTTGGGCAAGCAGCGGAATCTCGAAGGCGCCGGGGGCCGAGAAGATGTCGGCGTCAATGAGTGGCACGCCGCGTTCGTCCAACTCGCGGCGGGCGCCGGAGAGAAGACCCTCCGTGACCTCCGGGTTGAAGCGGCTGACGACGACGGCAAGGCGCGACGGGGTAGGGGAAGTGGTCATTGTGTCCTCAGGAGTCGTGCTGGCAGAGGCTGTGGCCGAAGCGCAGGCCCTTGGTGGCGAGGTAACGGCGGTTAAACGGATTGGGCGCGATGACCAGTGGTACCTGCCCAGCCACGTCGATGCCGTAGCCGGTGAGCGCGTCGGCCTTGGCGGGGTTGTTGGACAGCAGGCGCAGTCGATCGATGCCGAGTGCCTTCAGGATCTGTGCCGCGACACCGTAGTGGCGAGCGTCGGCCGGCAGGCCGAGGGCGGTGTTGGCGTCGAGCGTGTCGAGGCCGCCGTCCTGCAGCGCGTAGGCGCGGATCTTGTTGGCAAGGCCGATACCGCGGCCTTCCTGACCGCGCAGGTAGATCACCACGCCACCCTCGGGATCGTCGGCGATCAGTCGCTGCGCTTCATGGAGTTGCGGGCCGCAATCGCAGCGGAGCGAACCGAGTGCGTCGCCGGTCAGGCATTCCGAATGGACGCGGACGAGCGGCGTCTTGCCGAGGGGGCGGCGGACGATGGCGAGATGTTCGCCGCCATCGACGCGGCTGCGGAAGGCGTGGACGCGCAGGACGCCGTCGGCATAGGCCGTGGGGAGGTCGGCGCTTGCCACTTCCTCGACCAGTTGCTCGGTCGCCCAGCGATACTCCACCAGCTCGGCGATGGTCAGCACGGGGATGTCGTGCTCTTTTGCGAAGCGGTCGAGTTCCGGCCGTTGGGCCATGTGGCCGCTTTCGCCCATCACTTCGCAGATGACGGCGGCGGGCGTCAGGCCGGCAAGACGGACGAGGTCGATCGCCCCTTCGGTGTGACCGTTGCGGGCGAGCACGCCGCCGTCGGCCGCCCGTAGCGGGAAGACGTGGCCGGGCGAGACGATGGCACCAGATGCCACGGCCGGATCGGCGGCGACGCGGATGGTATGCGCCCGATCGAAGGCCGAGATGCCGGTGGTGATGCCTTCGCGCGCCTCGATGGAGACGGTGAAGGCGGTGGAGCGGCGGGCGCGGTTCATCGCCACCATCGGGTTGAGGCCGAGCCGGTCGACCTGTTCGCCGGTCAGTGCCAGGCAAATCAGGCCACAGGCCTTCTTCGCCATGAAGGCGATGGCCTCGGGTGTGGCGAATTCGGCGGCGACCACGAGGTCGCCTTCGTTTTCCCGGTCCTCATCATCGACGAGCAGGACCATGCCGCCGGCTTTCAGGCGGTTCAGGGCGCGAGATAGGGCTTGCATAGGGCCTCCACATATTTGGCGATGACGTCGACCTCGACGTTGATCTCGTCGCCGAGCGTTGCCGCGGAAAGGTTGGTGTTGTCCCAGGTGTGCGGGATGATGGTGATGCCGATGCGGGCGCCGTCCGGTCTCGGTTCGATGGTGTTGATGGTGAGGCTGATGCCGTTCAGCGAAATCGAGCCCTTCTCGACGCAGTAGCGAGCGACCGTGGCCGGGAGGTCGAACTCCAGGCGGCGAGCATCGCTATCGGGCGTCACCGCGACGAGTGTCGCCTTGCCATCGACGTGACCCTGTACCATGTGGCCGGACAGTCGATCGGCCAGCGCCACCGAGCGTTCAAGGTTGACCACCGAACCCGCCGCGAGGCGATTAAGGTTGGAGCGGTCCAGCGTCTCCGGCGACAGGAAGAAGCGAGCCGTGCCGGCCTCATTCATCTCGGTGACGGTGAGGCAGACGCCGTTGACGGCGATGCTTTCGCCAAGTTCGAGGTCGGGCCAGCCGGTGGCAATGGTGACCACCAGCGAGCCGCCGGTGGCTTCTGCCGTCAGGACCGCGGTTGTTCGGGCAATAATGCCGGAAAACATGGGTATTCAGCCTTTCTTGTCATGGTTTTTGGAAATGGTGACTCGGTCGGGGAGGCTGCCGTCGCCCTTCATGATGACGACGTGTTCGTCCCAGAGGCCGGCGGCGAGGATGGCGCCGGTCAGTGTCGGCCCCGCTTCGACCAGCACCTCGTGGACGCCTTTGGCGCCAAGGCGGCTCAACGCCTCGCCAATATCGGCGAACAGCATCGGCCGCAGGCCACGCTGCGCTGCTTCGGTGAGGTAGCCGGGCGGCACACGGCCGCGGCGGTCGAGGATGGCGAGGACTCGGCTTTTGTCCGGATGGTCGGGAACGCGGCGGACGGTGAATTCCGGAGTGTCGGCCAGAATGGTGCCGGAGCCGGTCAGGATGGCATCGGCGCGGCGGCGCAGGCGGTGGGCGAGTGTCAGCGACGTTTCCGAGGTGAAGGTCTTGCGCCCCTTGGGCGGGATCATCGACCCCGCCTCGTCGAGCGCCTGCTTGACGGTGACAAAGGGGAGGCCGGTGGTCACCCATTTGACGAAGGGCGCGATGAGGCGGTCGGCATCGGCAGCGAGGCGGCTGGCGTCTGGATGATCGAGGTCGGAGAGGAAATGGACAGAGAGGCCGGCCGCTGTCAGGCGCGCCGCGCCGCCACCTTCCACGCGTGGGTTGGGGTCGGTCTCGGCAATCCACACCTCGCGGGCCGGCGTCGCCAGGATAGCGTCGGCGCAGGGCGGCGTGCGGCCGTGATGATTGCAAGGCTCCAGCGTGACGACGATACAGTGGATGCGATCAATGGTGCCTGCCGTCCGGCAGGCGGCGATGGCGCGGACCTCGGCGTGGAGGTCGCCGGCTTTGCGATGGGCCTCGACGGCGAGGATAGCGCCGGACGCGTCAAGCAGAACGCAGCCGACCGGCGGGTTGGGAACCGTCGCGCCGGCATAGTCGGACGCGACGGCGATGGCGCGCGCAAAGGCGTCGGCGATGACGCCGGCAGGCAGGGAAGAGCTGGTGTGATCGTACAGTGCGCCCATGCGGTCCTCGATCCATCGATCGAACGCGCCGGGGCATAAGCAAACGCGCAGGCACGCGCACCTCCAGACCGGAGGACGCACGTGTGGCGTCGGCCGTTCTCTACCATCCGGACTATACCGTCGGCCCCGGAATCACACCGGATCTGCTGACCCCGCTCCCGAAAGGGAATGGGCGCTCGCGGGCTGACGCGCTTGCGCGCGATTACCGCCGGTGGGGAATTTCACCCCGCCCCGAGAACGTTCACCGCCGTAAAAAGGCGGCAATCAAAAGCATAGGCAGGACGATCCGGCCGCGCAAGATCGGATCGTTTACGAAGGGCGTCGCGCACGCGATCGTGTTCGACGTGCGTCCTCGGCGTTAGTTTGCGAAGGCGATGGGCGCGACGAGGTCCTTGCGGATGTCGATCGCCCGATCCTTCGGCAGCATGCCATTGTCGATCATGAAGGCCTGATCGGCTTCGAGATTGGTGACGTCGGCGTCGGTCAGCGTCGGCGTGAAATCATAGAGCGGCAGTTGCGCCTTGGCATCCTCAACCGAGATCTTCTGTTCATCGGCGGCGATCTTCAACGCGTCGTCGGGCTTTGCCGCCATGAAGTCGAGCGATTTGCGGTGGGCGGCGAGGTAGGCATCGACGAGGTCCGGGTGCGCGTCGATGAACGCGCCCGAGGCGGCGATCACCGTGGTCGGATGGATCAGGCCGTCGCCGGTGGCAAGCGTCTTGCCGCCAGCCTTCTCGACGGCGATGGCGTTGTTGCCGGCCAACGTCGCCACGTCGATTTCGCCGGCCAGCAGCGCGGCGCGGGCGGTTGGCAGATCCATGTTGATGTAGTCGACGTCGTTGATGGTGAGGCCGGTGGAGGCGAGTGCGGCGGCGAGCAACTGGTGCAGCGTCGTGCCCTTGGGACCGGCGATCTTCTTGCCCTTGAGGTCGGCCAGCGTCGCCGGGCCGTCCCCGCGAGTCATCAGCGCGAAGGCCTTGGGCGAACGCGAATAGACGGCGATGACACGAACGTCGACGCCGTTGGCCTTGGCGAGGATGGCCGAAGCGCCACCCAACACCGAGGCAACATCAATGGCACCGGCGGCGATGGCCTCGGTCTGCTTGGCGCCGGAGGTAATTTCAGGACGTTCGATCTTGATGCCCTTGGCGCCGAAATCGGCCTCAAGGATGCCCTCGTGCTTGTCGACGATCGACGGCACGTTGAACGGCGCGGTAACGTAGGTGACGCGCAGGGCCTCAAGGTCGGCGGCCAGCACCGGGGACTGAGCGCCGGCAAAGACGGCGGCGGCGGCGAGGGCGAGGCGGATGATCGACTTCATGGCTTCCTCCTTGGATTGGTCTATAGGGCGAACGGATCGGCGCCGCCGACGAGGCGGCCGAGAATGCGGCGGCGGAGGTCGACCACGGCCGGGTCGGTTGCCTCGCGCGGGAACGGCAGGTCGACGGGAACGCGGCCGACGACGCGGCCGGCCTCCATCTCGATGACGCTGTCGCCGAGCAGCACGGCTTCCTCGACGTCATGGGTGACCAGCACGACGGTCGGGCTGCGTTGCCGCCAGACGTCGATAAGGACGCGCTGCAAGCTACGGCGGGTGAAGGCGTCGAGGGCCGAGAACGGTTCGTCGAGCAGCAAAACATCGGGCTGTTGTGCCAGGGCGCGGGCGATGGCGACGCGTTGTGCCATGCCGCCGGAAAGCTGGCGGGGCAGGGCGCGCCGCGCGTCGGCAAGGCCGACCAGCGTCAGCGCTTCGTCGACACGGGCGGCAATCTCGGCACGGTCGAGCCGGCCCTTCAGCGGGAAGGCGGCGTTGGCGGCAACGTCGAGCCAGGGCATCAGCCGCGCCTCCTGGAAGACAACGCCAATGCTGCGGGCAGGATCGTGGTGGGCCTTGCCCGAACTCGGCTCAGTGAGGCCGGCGAGGAGCCGGAGCAGGGTGGTCTTGCCGCAGCCGGAACGGCCGACGACGGTGGTGATAGATCCGGCCGGAAAGGGCTCGTTCACACCGTCGAGGGCGCGGACGGTGCGGCCAGCGACATCGTAGTGGCGGCTCGCGTCGATCAACTCAAGCACGGGCGGCCTCCAGGTCGGTGGAAAGCCAGGGGAAGGCCCGGCCGAGAGCGAAGCGGAGCGCAAGGTCGGACAGAAGGCCGATGGCGCCGATGACCAAGATGCCGGCCAGCACGATGTCGGTGCGGGCGAGGTTCTCGGCGTCGATGATCATATAGCCGAGGCCGGCCGACGAGGCGATCAGCTCGGCGCCGACCAGTGCCCGCCAGCTATAGCCGAGGCTGATGCGGAGCCCGACCACCAGCTCGGGCAGCGCCGACGGCAGGACGATGCGCGTCAGGATGTCACGGCCTGTCAGGCCGGCGATGCGGCCGACCTCGATCAGCTTCGGATCGACGCCGGCAATGCCACCACGAAAGCCCAGGAACACAGGGAAGAAGGAGGCCAGCACGATGATGCCAAGCTTCTGCGTCTCGCCAATGCCGAGCCAGAGTATCAACAGCGGGATCAGGGCGAGCGGTGGTACCTGACGGATGAATTCGAGCAGTGGATCGAGCACGGCGCGGGCCGGCCGGCTCGCCGACATCAGTACGGCGAGCGGCAGCGCCAGCGCCACCGACAGGGCAAAGCCGAGCAGCACGCGCTGGAGACTGACCAGCGTGTGTTTCAGAAGGGCGCCGGAGGCGACGAGGTCGGAAAGCGCGGCGATCACCGTCGAGGGCGCCGGCAACAGATAGGCGTTGGTCCATCCCGCCCGGCCGGCCAGCCACCAGATCAGGGCAACGCAGGCGAAGACGGTGGCAGGGGTGAGGATGCGGCGGGCTGGCATGACGGCTGTTATACGTCCAAAGTCTACGCTGTCGAGGGTTAAGGATGAAATGTTGATAATGCAAATCATAAATAGTTTCAATCGCTTGAGATACGCGTTATACCGTAGATGTTCTCCGCGGCCGTGGTGCGTGGCCGGAGGGAGCGCCAGAGACGCCCGATGATTGTCACTGCTTTCGACTGCTCCGATCCGATGACCATCGCCGGGCGCCTTCGCCCGCTGCCGCGCTTTGCCTTTCTCGATAGCGCGCTCGCCGGAGCGGCATTCGGCCGTCACGCCTTTCTTGCCGCCGATCCCTTCGGCACGTTCAGCGTGACGGATGGACGGATGTTCTGGAATGGCGACGAGATCGCGTCGCAGCCGGGGGATCAGCGGTCGTCGGGGCGGCGGGCGCTTGCCGAACTGGCGCGTCGTCTGGCGCTGTATCGACAGGAGTCCGTCGCTGGTCTGCCACCACTTCAGGGTGGAGCCATCGGCCACGTCGCCTACGAATTCGGCCGCCTTCTCGAGCACCTCCCATCGGCGCCCGCGCCGACCGACGGCATCGCCGAACTGGAGATGCACTTTTACGACGTGGTCATCGCCTGCGACCTCATCGATGGCCGCGCCTTCCTCCTCTCCACTGGCTGGCCGGAGACGGAGGCCGGCGAACGGGAGAGGCGGGCGCGGGAGAGGGCGGAGCAATTCCTGGCGTTGATCGAAGGGTCTGCGCCGGCCGAGGAGGCGTTCGTCGGCCTCGCTGATCCCATCTTTTCGGCCAATCTCGACCGGGATGGCTACGAGGCGGCTGTGGCACGCACGCGCGATTACATCCTTGCCGGCGATATCTTCCAGGCCAACATCGCCCGTCGCATCGAGATCGATCTGCCGGCCGGATTCGACGCCTGGGCCTATTATCGGGTGCTCCGCGCCGCCAATCCGGCCCCCTTTGCCGCCTTTCTCGACCATGGCGACGTGCAGATCGCCTCATCGTCACCGGAACGGCTGATCGAAGTGCGCGGCCGCCGCGTCGAGGCGCGGCCGATCAAGGGCACGGCGCCGCGCGCCGCCGATCCCCTTGAGGATGCCACCCGGGCGGTGGCGCTTGCCAATTCGGAGAAGGACCGGGCGGAGAACGTGATGATCGTCGATCTCCTGCGCTCCGACCTCTCCGCCGTGTGCAAGCCGCATACGGTGAAGGTGCACGGCCTCTGCGAGGTCGAGACCTACGCTTTGCTGCATCATCTCGTGTCGACGGTGACCGGCGAGCTCGCCGACGACAGGACGGCGGTGGATGCGCTCGCCGCCGTTTTCCCTGGCGGCTCGATCACCGGCGCACCGAAGGTCCGGGCCATGGAGATCATCGCCGAACTGGAGCGGGCGCCGCGCGGCATCTATTGTGGAGCAATTGGCTATCTCGGCTTCGATGGCGCGGCCGATTTCAATATCGCCATCCGCACGGCGACGTTTGCCGGTGACAGGGCGTCGCTCGGCGCTGGCGGCGGCATCACCCTGTTGTCCGATCCGGCGGCCGAATTCGACGAGGCGGAGCTGAAGGCGCGGCGGCTGATCGACGCCTTCCGGAGGCCGGCATGATCGTCGTTCTCGACAACTACGACAGCTTCGTCGGTAACGTTGCCCGCTACCTTGTCGAGCTCGGCGAGGAGGTGAGGGTGCTGCGCAACGATGCGGTCGACGTGGCCGGCCTCGCGACACTCGGGGCCGAGGCGCTGGTCGTCAGTCCTGGCCCCTGCGGTCCCGGCGAGGCGGGCGTTTCCACTCAGGCTGTGCGGGCGTTGTCGGGCCGGCTGCCGATCCTTGGCATATGCCTCGGCCACCAGTGCATCGGCGCGGCCTTCGGGGCGCGCATCGTTCGGGCGCGGGAGCCGATGCACGGTCGGTCGTCGCTGGTCATCCACGACGGAACCGGCCTCTTTTCGGGGCTGCCGAGCCCGCTTCGGGCTGGGCGCTACCACTCACTGGCCGTCGTGGTGCCGGACGATGTGCCGCTCCGCGTCACCGCACGGACCGAGGGCGGCGATGTCATGGCGATCGAACACCTTCACCATCCGACCTTCGGCGTGCAGTTCCACCCCGAGAG